>Ga0307516_10006073_pt1 | contig 14269 bp, 11 predicted proteins | sample 19_EM_MG_FD_203310 | JGI IMG/M metagenome (GOLD analysis project Ga0307516, IMG submission 203310) | Populus trichocarpa ectomycorrhiza microbial communities from riparian zone in the Pacific Northwest, United States - 19_EM | ecosystem: Host-associated > Plants > Roots > Unclassified | place... | reverse complement strand
CAATATTGTATACACATTACTACACTAATAAAATCTGATGAATATATTGCATGCATGTATATATTTGGAAAACTGAACATAATTCAGAAACACAATAAGAACAATTGATAATCCTGCTCCAATGTTTTCAACAAGACCTTAATATAATTCCAGTCTAGCTAACCATGCAGATAAAGCCATATAAGTTTAACATTCTACACTTTATGAAATTGGTGAAAATTTGATTCGGCAATTAGCTACCGAGGCTCTAAGAGTGAGGCAGTAATCTCATTGGTTGAAGATAATCCAACCTTGCTCGGAGTGAAACTTGATTCGTGCGGACTTCTGTGATTAAGAAAACCTGGTTCTTTGGGCTTAGGCAATGCACTCTCTCCTCCCAACATCCATACTACAGAGGCCATGCATGGCCTGTCATCTGGATGCTGTTGCACGCATAGGAGGCTAATGTGTATACATCTCATCACTTCTGACGGATTGTATGACTCATCTCTCAGTGAGTCAATCAACTCTAATGTTTTGCCTTCATTCCACAATCTCCATGCCTAACACATACGAAGGACTTTTTGTCATTCTTTAACTCATCACTTATAACAAAACAATTTAACCCTCAATACTTACATGTCCAATAAGGCTTTGACTATCGTCTGGATGGTAAAACCCTCTACTTTTCTTTCCACTAATTATCTCAAGCAGTAAGATACCAAAACTAAAGACATCAGATTTCACTGAGAATAGACCATCAGTAGCATATTCTGGCGCCATGTAACCACTGCAGAAAGCCATTAAAATAAGAGCACGTAAATGCTAGTATATGAATGTTAAATCTAGCTTATGGATCAGATGTCTTACTAAGTTCCGATCACTTTGCTTGTCTCGCCTTCAGTTTGGCCAGCCACAAACATTCTAGCCAAACCAAAATCAGAAATTTTTGGATTCATTTCATTATCAAGTAAGACATTACTTGCTTTCAGATCTCTATGTACGATTCTCCATCTGGAATCTTGGTGTAGATAGAGAAGCCCCCTTGCAGTCCCACAGATAATGTTGAAACGCCTGGACCAGTCTAGCAGTTTACCTTTTGCCTGATCTAACAAAGTAATGTTTTCATATCAGGCCAAACTGCTATTTGAATACCAAAACAACAAATTCGATAGCAACAAAAACCACTAACACGTACGTCTTTTCATTTTTAGGCCAACTAAGTTTATTAGGTTACTAGGGGTCCTTACCGAAAATGAAGGAGTCCAGGCTTCTGTTGGGCATGTATTCATAGATCAGCATTTTCTCCTCTCTCTGAATGCAGCAACCGAGAAGCTTCACAAGATTTCTGTGCTGAAGCTTTTTAATCAGTATCACTTCATTTTTGAACTCATTTAATCCTTGTCCAGAACTCCTTGACAGCCTCTTCACAGCAATTTCTTGTCCATCTTCTAGCATACCCTAAAAGATAAAGTTTATAAAATACTTGTGTTGTTCTGCATGAAACAAAATGCCTAGGTTCTCTTGTAGTAAGTTAATTTGCTAAATATTTATAATGTTTACCCCGTAGACAGGTCCATATCCGCCTTCTCCCAACTTATTGTTGATTGAAAAGTTGTTGGTGGCATTAGCTACTGCCGTGAACTCAAAGTGTGGTAACTCCAAGTCTTCCTTTTGTCCATCATCGATCTCATGATCATTTTTCCTGTAGTTTTCGTTTCTATCTAGAACAGGGAAATAAACTTATAGATGAGCTGAAAATGATCAGAACATTAGATCAATCCTATTTAGCTGATGACGTCTGTGAATCGTTACTAAAATGAAATGCGATGCCAAACATCAATGCTTATAGATAGAAAAAGTGTTGATAGTCCAGCTGTTGTACTGATTCAGGTAAATTGGCTCCTTTCATAGCAATAAATACAGCAGCTGGCACTGCTAACATGTTATTTTCGGTGCTGAAATTCTACAGATCGAGGAACATTTAACAAATTTCTTTCACAGGATACACGAAAATTTGTCCGCCATGTAGAAATAAATTGTTCAAACTATTTATTGTTTCCATTCATTAAAAACCCTAATAGAAATTTAAAGCAAACCAGATGATCATTAATTTAGTGAAAGTGTCTAAGCAACTTACCTGCACACTTTGCCTTGCTTTTCCAGAGGCAATAGCTGGCCACTAGTATCCCCAGGACCACGAAAATGGTAGCTGTAGTTATCACTGCAATCTTCATCTTAGGTTTAGCTTTAGCCTCTTCACGGTCAGCTTTGATAATGTTAAATGAAGAATATATAGTTAGAAATCCGCTAAAGAAGCTGTGATCAAGGAAATGATTTAACTTCAGTGGCTTATTCACATACCTATTTCTGAGGCTAGCACCCGAACATATAGTTCTTGGCCTCCAGCCAAAACCTGTCTGATATCCATCAGATCACCATACCAAATAGCACAGCCACTGCCTCCTCCTCTAATATCTAAATTTGTATACGCCGTACAAGAACAGTTTTGTAAGCATTTAGCCCTGCATTCCTTGAGATTCATAGTTTTGTTGACCCAACAATATGTAGCATCCGGCAATTTGAGCCCGTCAAATTTGATGAACCCATCACCATTATGACATTCTAATTCCTTATTTCGCTTACACCCATGAGACCAGTCCATTGTGTTCCATGCCTCTAGTGACTTCGGCTTGAATTTTTCTAAACATTGACAGACCGGCATGGCACTAGTAATGCACTTTCCATTTGCACCACAAAGACCATAATTGTCACAGTAATCTCTCGGCACGGAAACATATAGAATCCAACTTCGAGTTTCTTCACTCCATATGTATCGTTGACGATGATACGTTGTTTGGTTCAAAACTATCCTCGTGATTATAGATTTATTATTGAGGTTATATGTATAGTACAGTTCCTTGTCGTTTGAGATAAAACTGAAACTAAAAAATGGGTTAGGCCTTATCTCTGGGGCACCACTGAATCCAATTCCATTCCATGGGCCACTCCGGTAGTACTTGTTTGAGCCCTTCCAGCTTACTATCTCAGGGTTACCCTCTGGTTGCACTCCCCAAGTAAAGTCTCCAGGAGATGGATCATCCAAGCTCTTCCAAGATGAAAGATACCGGTCAAATCCTGTCCTTAAGTCCCACCCAAGCTTCATTCCTGGTAACATTGTATCACATGGATAGTCGAAACTCTGCCATAAGATTCCATTATTTCCATCATTTTTGTCTCGTAAGACCAGATTCCCGGAATCCAGAAGTTGTAGTATTGGACTTTGAGCTTTTATTGTTGTATTTGAAGACCAAACAACAATATCACTGTTATTTCTGAGAAGTACAAGATTTCCGGTGTCGTCTATCTTCAACAAGCTAGAAGAATCATTGATAGGATGAAGCCGGTTTGCAACCCAAACAGTGGTTCTACCTGGGATGCTCTTGTACCATATTCCCAAGTATCTACTGTTCGAAAAGCCAGGACTAAAGAAACCCAGTTCAAAGGTTCCATCTCTGGAGACCAATGTCTTTCCATCACCCATAGATTCTGATGAACTAATGCTGTCAAGGGCTGTGGAGAACTTCAACAGGAAAATAAGTACATTAGTACCGGTAAATATAAGATCAAGGATCATACTCATGATGTCTAATTTTCAAGCTGTTTAATCCCTTTCTGGTTATGGAAATAAATCCTGAAGCATTCTCAAAAAATAAAAAAGTACTGTTGGCTAGCTGCATGATTGCAGTACTATAGACTTGGGAAACATGAATTTTGAATTGGAAAACGATACACAGAACGGCCATTTTTCGATGTTGATAGATAGCAACAGATTACCTTCATTTCTTCCTAGTGACCCACCATCTATTAGAATCTCAGGATTTAAGGATGTCGTAAAGAAATGAAATTGATGATTTTTTTATCGATGAAGAAGACCGACAGTTAACAAGGATTCATTGCTGTCCCAAGGCAACGAAATTTTGTTTATTGCACTCTTACTTTTCTTTGCATTAGTAAAGGCTGGTGAAAATTCTCTGAAACTTGGACAATCGTTTTTGATCTTCTTCGCTTACAAGTGACAGCTGAAAGGTACATATAACTACGGCTATACCTACGGCCAAATAAGTGGCAGCCAGGGTTGCCGGATTACAAGGGCGTTGGAGTCATGGGTAACGAGTCTAGTCACTTGTTGATTTCCCTTGAATGCGTCGAAGTTGATGTCTGTTCACCACTCTTGCCTTGATGCTTTCATAGAGGACAGATGTAGTAATGTCATCCTTAAAAAAGAAAAGAAAAAAAAAGGACAGTTCTCTCGCATTAGGGTTGGGTTTGTTACTTTTTTTTTTTAATAAAAAAGATAAAAATAATTAAAAGAATATAAATTCACTTCAAAATTATTATAAAAATACATTTATTTATTTCTCTATCTTCATTATATATTAAGACATTAAACAAATACATGCAGCCTGAATTCCTCCTGTTTCCTCGTGATCCAAATATTTATGAAATGTTATAGTATATACTATGCATGCTGTGAGAAATTTTATAAATTTTGCTTAATATTTTAATTAATTATTTAAAAATTAAATTAATAAAATTAAAATAAATCAAAATTAATTATATTTTTAATTTAATATGTATTTTGTAATATTTAATGTTACGTGTATTTTTATTTCAGTGTTTAAATATTGTATTATATGAATATCTTTGATTTTGATAAACAAAGGAACATGTAATCAATTACTTGTGTCACATTAAATTTTTATTAAAGGAATCAATAATTGAAAAAAGGAATAATAGACAAGGAAAAGGTGCTTGAGCAATTTATATTGGAAAAGCGCTTAATTTTAATAATTGAGCCTATGATTATTGATTAAAAAACCCTATTATTCTCTACTTTATAGTTAATTATTATTATTATTATTATTATTATTATTATTATTATTATTATTATTATTATTCACATTAATGTAATTATGAATATTATTTTTTAAGACATGTTGATGAATAATGATAATGTTTAAAGCAAGACATAATAATACATGTTGAAGAATTATTATTATTATTAGTGTTGATATTTTTATTAAAAAAATATAGTTGCAAAATCAAATTAATTTCATTGATGAAACTATATATGCATCTTATCTCTTATCAAACTTCTATTATTGTCAAACAATTTTATAATTAATCATTATTTTTTATTGAGGTGGATCCCAAGTTTGTCCTTTAATTTTCATTATTTTTTGTATAGAACCCAAGTTTGTCCTTTAATTTTCATTTGCGTGGATTCCAAGTTAATCATTTTAGTTTCCTTTGTAAGAATCTCAAGTTGATTATTTCATTTTACTTGCTTGAATCCCAAATTAATCCTTTCATTTTTAGCTATGTGTAGATCCTAAGATGATCCATTTTTATTTTGATTTGTGAGGATTCCAAGTTGATCCCTTTTATTTTCATTTGTGTGGATCCCAAAATGATCTCTTTTCATTTTTTAGTGTAATTTTCTTTACAAATTTACTATACAAAGTTTTTTTAAAAAAAAAATTTAAATATCTTTGTACAATAGAGAGAAACTATCATAATCCATTTTAACACTCCATTTTTTAAAGATGTTTTTTGAAAAGGAAAAAAACTAAAAAAATAAAATAATAATAATAAGAGAGTGAAATAGTGATTAAAAAAACAGGGACATAGATAAATATAGGACTTTAATTTCTGATAAAGAAGAGATAAAATCTTTTATAAAAAAAGGAAAAGATATAGAAAAAAAAAGGAAAAGATAAAGAGAAATAAATTGTGATAAGAAGGTAAGCACAGTGAGTTATATATAAACTAGAGGAGAAAACAACTAAGAAATAGAGGAGAGTAGTCTGAGAGAAGCGAAAGATAAAATTAAAAAAAAAAACAACAACAAAAACTTAGAAAGAAAACAGAGAGACTATAAAAGACCTAAAACAAAGGCGAAAACAAAAGAAGCTGAGATCAGCCAAAGAAAAAAGAGGCCACCTGTTAGAGCTCTAGGCACGGGGACATGCCAATGAAAGCACACTGCCTAGAATTCAGCAGCGACGGACAGCGACAACCTTGCGTAGGCAGAGATGAATTCGGCTGGCAACGTGCGATGGTCTATGCGAGTCTTTGAGCTTGCGACTTGGCATGGACATGGGGGCTTAGATCATGGACCTTCTAAGTCAGCAGCTAGCTGACACAGCAGAACAGGCAGTTGGGACTGCCATGTGGACAGGCAAAACATGGGTGAAGTGGCTGCATCATGGGGGCAGAACGTGGGTGAAGTGGCAGCCTCATGGGGGCAGAACATGGGAGCATAACTGGGGTGCTCTCCAAGCTGCTGAGATCATCGAGAACATGGGGGAGAAAGTGCCGCACTATGTCCTGAAAAGTAGGAGATCATGGGTGAGCCTTACAGCTCACATATTTGTCTATAAATAGGCTGCAAAGCCTTTGCTGTGTAGCATGCGATTTCTGTGCATAGCACACACACTCTTATTGTGTAATCCTTTGTTGACGAGATAAATAAAGGTTGAGAAGTATTCCTGTATTCTCGGTGTGCTTGCTTGTGTTTGTTCTTTGTTTACGACGAGGTAATTGTGAGAACCTCTTTGGGTGAGCGAAACACATAGTTGTAGGAAACACGAGCGAAAAGGTGAGGAAAGGCTTAGTCTAGTTGGGACTAGACTGCCGCATTGGGTTGAATTTCGGTGCGAAAAATTTAACCCCGTGACAATTGGTGTAAGAGCGTGGTTGATTCTAAAAACATGCAGCAGAAGTCATGGAAGCTATTCGGGAATGGTTGATGCGTCTTGAGACTTTGATAAGGTCGGATGAAAAAGGCAAAGAACGTTCTATTATTGATCGCTTGAAGGAAGCTATGGAAAGCGCTGAAAGGGCTGAGAGCTTGTACATTTCTTTTGCGGCAGAATCGAGTGAACGATTGGCAGCTGCTGAAGAGACGATTGCCATTCTGAAAAGGGCAGTGACAAACTCTCCTATTGGGGTAAGTACTTATAAACCTAAAGTGTTTGAACTGAAGTGTTTCAATGGGGCAAGAAGTGCCAAAGAACTTGAGAATTTCTTGTGGGACATGGAGCAATACTTTAGCGTTGTGAAGATCGGCGTGGCTGAACAAGTCGATCTCACCGTGATGTATCTCACGGGTGATGTGAAGCTTTGATGGAGGACGAGAACCAAAGATGACTTAAGTGTTGGACGTCCAAAGATTGAGACGTGGGATCGTCTCAAGTAGGAGCTGAAGGAGCAGTTCCTTCCGAACAACACATCTTGGATTGCGCGGGAGGAATTGAAAAGGCTCAAACATGAAAGGTTAGTTCGTGAGTATGTTAAATCTTTCAGTTCTTTGATTCTTGACATCGAGAATATGTCCGAGGAGGACAGGTTGTTTAACTTCATGTCTGAATTGCAAACTTGGGCGCAAGCGGAACTAAGACGACAGAACGTAAAGGATCTGTCCTCCGATATTGCTGTTGCGGACAGTTTGGTTGATTTTAAATCAACTACTAGAGAGGGCTATACATCAGCCTCCTTCAAGTCTAAGGGAAGAAACAAGGAGGAAAGGATGATGAAGAAGTTCGGTGGGGGTGCATCGAAGGCTACTTCCGCGGATAAGGGCAAGGCTAAGTTTATGAGTGCACAAGGTAAAAGTACTAAACCGAACTTTACTTGATTCATTTGTGATGGTCCTCACTTTGCGAGGGAATGTCTGAAGAGGGAGAAGTTGAATGCTATTTGGGTAGGGGATAACGATGAGGATAAGGGGGTAGTTACGCACGTCAATCCTATGTATGTGATAAACTGCCTGGTAGCTAAATCAGGGGATGCGGCTGCCGAAACCCGCCCTGTTGATCAAGGCTTGGCGAGGATTGATGTACTGCGAAAAGGGAAGTCAGGGGCCATGGACAATCTAATGTATATGAAGATTGGGATAAATGGCAAAGACGTGAATGCTATGCTGGATTCAAGTGCAACCCACACGTTTGTGGCAGATCGGCTGGTGAAGGAACTTGGCTTGCAGCTGAGTGATAGCCATACATTAATGAAGGCAGTAAACTCGAAGGCACAGAGAATTGCGGGGATGTCTTATGATGTGCCGATAACGTTGGATCAGTGGAGAGGTAAGCAGGACATGCTGGTCGTAAATCTTGACGATTACGATATTATTCTTGGTCTTGATTTCTTACAAAAAGCCAAGATTGTTTTGATGTCGTATCTCAATGGAGTGATGATTGCGAGTGAGGGATGCCCATGTTTCATCCCATGTTGTAACGTCACAGCTGTGAATGTTGTGAAATGGGGAAAAAGCTTGGTATCGATAATTGCTATTGACAAAGCGTTACGGAAAGGAGGGGGAGTGTTTCTGGCGATAATAGTGGACGAGAAGGCGGACTATTGTGGGGATGTGCCGAAAGAGATTGCTAGCATAGTGCAGCAATTCGAAGATGTGATGCCGCCTCAGCTACCGAAGAAACTCCCGCCTAGGAGGGCCATCGACCATCGAATTGAGTTGGTGCCGGGGACAAAGCCACCATCTCAAGCCCCTTACCGAATGTCGCCAATGGAATTGGCAGAATTGAGAAAACAATTGGAAGAGCTGATTGACTCGGGGTTTGTCCGCCCTTCCAAGGCTCCGTATGGTGCTCCGGTTTTGTTTTAAAAGAAGGCGGATGGGAGCCTTCACATGTGTGTGGACTACCGAGCACTCAACAAGGTAACAATCAAAAACAAATATCCAGTTCCTTTAATTCAGGATTTGATGGACAGATTGTGTGGAGCCTCAATCTTTACAAAATTGGACTTGCGATCGGGGTATTGGCAAGTGCGGGTTGTTGACGGTGACGAGCATAAAACTACTTGTGTGACGAGGTATGGCTCATACGAGTTTCTAGTTATGCCATTTGGCCTAACAAATGCTCCAACAACATTTTGCAATCTAATGAATGATGTATTATATGTTTTCTTGGACAGTTTTGTTGTAGTCTACTTAGATGACATTGTAATCTATAGTAGAGGCATAGAAGATCATGTAACTCATCTTTCTAAAGTCCTAAGCAGATTGAGAGAATATGAATTGTATGTGAAGAGAGAAAAATGTGAGTTTGCAAAAGCTGAAATTATGTTCTTAGGCCACTTGATTGGAGAAGGACAGGTGAAGATGGATCTACGGAAGATTCAAGCCATCGTCGAATGGACATCGCCAAAATCAGTCCCGGAATTGAGATCATTTTTGGGGCTTGCAAACTATTATAGACAATTCATTGAGGGCTATATCAAGAAGACAAAGCCTCTCTCGGATCTTCTCAAGAAGAATCAGAGATGGGAATGGACAGTTGACTGCCAATAAGCTTTTGGGAAGCTGAAGACAGCGGTAGCATCAACTCCAGTCTTGGGGCTGCCTGATTTCGAGAAGCCATTCGAAGTGCATACTGATGCTTTGGATAGGGCCATTGGTGGAGTGCTCGTACAAGAGGGGCATCCGATTGTTTTCGAGAGTCGGAAGCTAAGTGACGCGGAACAGAATTACTCGACGCATGAGAAGGAGATGACGGCAATAGTGCACTGGCTTGGCATATGGAGAGTATATCTGTTGGGGTTGAAATTTGTTGTCAAGACCGACAACGTTGCTAACATATTTTTTTAGGACGCAGAAGAAATTGTCACAGTGACAAGCTCGGTGGCAGGAATTCTTGGCCGAATATGATTTCGTATGAGAGCACAAACCGGGAAGCCACAATCAGGTTGCGGATGCACTCAGCAGACACGAGGTAATTGCTACTGTTCTTGCTATTGTTTAGGTGGAGTCGGACATGTTGGGTCGACTTCGTCAAGCTGCTGGGAAGACTCAGCGTACAAGAAGATGGTTGATCTTGTACGAGAAGGGACAATAAGGAGGTATTGGATAGAACAAGACCTACTCTATACAAAGAGGGGTCGAATCTTCGTGTCGAAGGGAGAGCTGCGAAAATATTTAATGACGGAGACTCATGATCCGCATTGGGCTGGACATCCAGGTAGGGGAAGGATGGTTGCTCTCCTATCGCAGACTTATTATTGGTCGAAGATGGAGGACGACGTAGAACTTTACGTTAGGACTTGTCTAGTGTGCCAGCAAGACAAGACTTTACGGCAGCGTGAGATCAGGTTTGTTACAGCCGCTGCCGATTCTAGAAAAGCCTTGGGTATCAGTTTCGATGGACTTCATTGTTGGTTTTCCAAAGGTGGATGGCATGAGCACGATCATGGTTGTCATGGACAGATTCACCAAGTACGCGGTGTTTGTGGCTGCCCTGACGGTGTGTACAGCCGAAGTGGCCGCTGAATTATTCTACCACAACGTGGTGAAGTACTTTGGAGTTCCTTCTGACATTGTAAGCGATCACGATGTGTGATTCACAATCAGATTATGGACAACGTTGTTCAACATGATGGGAACAAGGCTCAAGTTTTCGACTACCAACCATCCGCAAACCGATGGACAAACAGAAAGGATAAATGCTTTGCTGGAGGAATATTTGAGACACTACGTGACAGCGATGCAGAGAAACTGATCAGAGTTGCTGGATAGTGCGCAGTTTTGCTATAATCTTCAGAAATCCTCGGCAACGAAAGCAAGTCCGTTTGAGCTAGTTTTGGGAGCACAATCCCAAACTCCTGCCAAGATTGCAGTGCAGATATCGGTTGGGAAGAGTCCAGCGGCGTACAGGTTTGCGATGGAGCGGTAGGAACTATTTGAGCAAGCCCAAGATAGCTTGCGTAAGGCAAGGAAAAGGATGCTCAAATATGCCAATCAAAAGCGAAGATTGCTGGAATTCAGCGTGGGCAACAAGGTGTTGCTCAAGGTAACTCCGTAAATTTAGAAGAAAATTGTGGGGACGACAAAGCACCGAGGGTTGGTGCCAAGATACGATGGACCTTTCAAGATCATCGAAAAGGTAGGGCTGTCACATATAGGTTGAAGCTGCCCGAACAGCTAAAGATTCATCCTACTTTTCACGTAAGTTACTTGCGGCCTTTTTATGAAGACAAAGAGGATCCGAAGAGAAGTAAGTCACAAAGAACTCCTCCTACGATTCACAAGCAATTTGACGATGGTATCGTCAAGATCATGGATCATCGTCGACTCAGCCAACATAGAAAGAATCGGTTAACATAATTCTTGGTAAAATGGAAGAAAAATAAGGAGGTTTTGTGGGAGAAGGATACAAATTTGTGGCAATTTGAGGATCAAGTGCAAGACTACCTCACGTCTATTCCGATGAGGACGTCGGACTCTTCTAATGGGGGTGGTTTGTTAGAGCTCTAGGCTCGGGGACGCGCCAACGAAAGCACACTGCCTAGAATTCGACAGCGACGGACAGCGACAGCCTTGCGTAGGCAGAGATGAATTCGGCAGGCATCGTGCGATGGTCTATGCGAGTCTTTGAGCTTGCGACTTGGCATGGACATGGGGGCTTAGATCATGGACCATCTAAGTCAGCAGCTGACGCAGCAGAACAGGCAGTTAGGACTGCCATGTGGACAGACAAAACATGGGTGAAGTGGCTGCATCATGGGGGTAGAACGTGGGTGAAGTGGCAGCCTCATGGGGGCAGAACGTGGGAGCATAACTGGGGTGCTCGCCAAGCTGCTGAGATCATGGAGAACATGGGGGAGAAAGTGCCCCACTATGTCCTGAAAAATAGGAGATCATGGATGAGCCTTGCAGCTCACATACTTGTCTATAAATAGGCTGCAAAGCCTTTGCTGTGTAGCATGCGATTTCTGTGCATAGCACACACACTCTTATTGTGTAATCCTTTATTGACAAGATAAATAAAGGTTGAGAAGTATTCTTGTATTCTCGATGTGCTTGCTTGTGTTTGTTCTTCGTTTACGACAAGGTAATTATGAGAACCTCTTTGGGTGAGCGAAACACATAGTCGTAGGAAACACGAGCGAAAAGGTGAGGAAAGGCTTAGTCTAGTTGGGACTAGACTGCCGCATTGGGTTGAATTTCGATGCGAAAAATTGAACCCCATGACACCACCTCCATTCCTTCATGTCTAATCGTAGATCCCTCTCCCCTTATGTCAGAACCCAACAGCTAAACACCGCCCAGTCAGGAAAAACTAACAGCAGACCATTAGTAATGTGTATGATTTTTTATATTAATTATATTTGTTTGTGTTGATATGGATATGTTGGGTAATTTGTAATACATGATCGATTTTAAATTATACTAGTTCATTAGTCCATGCTATGCCACGGACTTGATATATTTTTTTAAATATAAAAATAAATATTAATAACGTGAAGAATTCTTTAATTGTTTTATTTAAAATGACTTAATATATTAATTTTAAAATCTCGTTATTTAACTATTTATCTAACTCAAGTTTTAAATTAAATCGCGTAGGAGTTAGCCCGAATTAAATTGATTGATTTCATGTATCCAAATGTAATCTTAATAATTGGTAAAAACATGACTTAACTTTTGACAAAATTTCAAGACAATAACTTTTTTAACAAAAACTATTGAGACAATGACATATTGTATCCATCTCAGTCCCCCAACGAATCGTGTAATGGACTCTATTGAGTTTACTAGTTTATTTTTTATATTTTTTTTAATTACATGATAAAAATATATGGTAACAAAATTGAGCATCAACCTAAAAATAAAAACTTATTTGAGACAGTAATAACCCTATAAAAAGAAAAAAAAAATAAAATTATGTTGTTTATTCTTCAACCAATTCAATATTGAAGGATAAAATCGAGAAAAAAATATTATAAATAATTAATGAATAAAACACCAACTTAATACCATAGTTATTAGACCCGACCCATTAACCCGATAAACCTGGAAAAATTTAAAAAAATCAGGGTTTTAGAGCAGAGTCCAGCAAAGGGGCTGCCAGCTTGGCATCGCAAAATTGGTGGACAACATTCTGGATGTAAATATGGGCAAAACCGAGAGGTTGTGTGTGTGGGACACGAATTAGTGAAAAGTGGTACAAACTTGAGGTAGAGGTGCTTCAAACTTTGTTCGACGAGGACGTCGACTTCTTTTGGTGGGGGAGGTTTGTCACAGGGTTAAAATTTGTCAGGGAGTAGGCTGACAAAAGCATTATGGATAGTAGCTACGGGGTGGCAACCCGTGTGACAATAGCGAAAATTAGCAATGTGTGTGTGCGGCAGCATACAACAGCTAGCGTAGCAGGGTGCTGACGAGAGTTGGGGGATTGGACAATGGATTGCCCAAGGCTTGACGAAACAGTGCTGGAATGACATAATGGGATAGTGGGGAATTCGGCAGCACTGATGAGATCAACAACGTCGATGAATTCAGCAGCGTCGAAAGAATCGGCAGCAGGGGCTAATGATAAGTCTGGATAGTAATTTTCTCGGTATATACCAAGGGAATATTTCTGTTGGTAAAATCCGTTGACAATTTACCAATGAAAATATTCCCTTGATATTTCTATTTGTATTTATCAATTTTCTAATAATGACGTAAGAATTTGGTGAAAGTTGCATTTTCCGTCAATTTAATAATTTACTGGAAACTTTTTCAAAAGCCCATAAAATCTCTTTATTCTAACAATAGGGGGAGAATTTCTTGCTCTAAAAAATTATCTTTCTCATAACGGGATTATTCACCTTGTTGAAACCGGTATAACTCTACTCCCTAAGGCCTCTCTTCCCATTCCTACTGGCCACATCCCTTTCAAACTACTATTTACCGCATTAACCACTTTCCCACATCTAATTCACAATATCCCTCCTTTTGAGGCTTTGTTTGGGTGTCAACCAAATTATCATAAACTATAAAACTTTTGGTTGTCTATGTTTCCCACTTACCCAACCTTGCACCTCAATCAAGCTAGAGCCAAAATCTATCCCTTATATTTCTTTAGGCTATTCCATGGCCTAAAATGCTTATGTTTATGATGAATCTTTCTCAAATCAACGTGTGTATGAATTTGTTTAGAGGCCCAGATGGAATCCTCCAATGGCAAACAAGTAACAGGTTCTATTTCTTCCAGCCGTAATTTTGCTCTTCTCTCTTCCTCTTTTCATCACCTTCGAATGCCTTCACTTCAGTTTTCATTAGTTAGCTTTCCATTGGCTTAACGACAATCTAGTTGTATCAATAAAATCTCTCTCGATTGTAATAAAAAAGAAGAAGAAGAAGAAGAAGACTTGGGAAACATGAACTTTGAATTGGAAAACGAGACACACTAAGTAAGGTCACTGTTGAGTGTTGATAGATAGC
>Ga0307516_10006072_pt1 | contig 14269 bp, 12 predicted proteins | sample 19_EM_MG_FD_203310 | JGI IMG/M metagenome (GOLD analysis project Ga0307516, IMG submission 203310) | Populus trichocarpa ectomycorrhiza microbial communities from riparian zone in the Pacific Northwest, United States - 19_EM | ecosystem: Host-associated > Plants > Roots > Unclassified | place... | reverse complement strand
GGCGTTGAACCAGCGCACCTGAAGGCAATCGCGCAGGCGAAGGCGCGCGCGGTGCAACAAGACCCACAGGTTGTTGGCCGTGATGGCGAGTTCGTGGCAGATCTCGTCCGATTCGAGCTCCAGCCACTCGCGCATCATGAACACGCGCGCCTGCACCGGTGGCAGGTTCTCGCAACAAACTTGCAGCACCTCGAAGAACTGCTTGCGGCTGCAGGCGGCGTCGGGGTCGCCCCAGTCTTGTGGCGCGTCGCGCCAATGGCCATCGGCCTGGAACAGCGCATCGTCGAGGTCTTCGCCGTCTTCACCCACCAGGATCGTGGCCTCGCGGGTGTGGCGCCGCAGCTGGTCGACCACCTTGTGCTTGAGGATGCCGATCAGCCAGGTCTTGAGCTGCGACTGCCCGCTGAACGACTGGGGCCGCTCCAGGGCGGCCAGCAGGGTTTCAGACACGGCGTCCTCGGCCCACGCGTCGTTGCGCAGCTGGGTTCGCGCGAAGCGCAGCAGCTGCGGGCGAATGTGTTCGATCTGCTGGGCGAAGTCCGGCATTGACGGGGCGCGTGAGTCGGGATGCCGGAGTGTATGAAATCCGGGCGTCACGACTCGCCTGGCCCGCCCCCGCGTTGAACGAGCCGAGCGTTTCGTGCAGGGTCACGCTGCGTCCCTCCAGTGGTGCGCGAGCAGAGAGTCGATCACGGCCTGTTGTGCGGCGCTCACCGGGCGCTCGGCCTGCGTCAGCACGCTCACCTCGCGAACGATGGGCACATCGGCGGTGTGCACGTGGCCGAGGCCGGCGGCGTTCGCGATCGACTGCGGCATGAAGGCGATGCCGAAGTTGGCTCGAACGAGGGCCTGGATCCAGTCTTCGCGCGACGAGGTCTGCACCACTTCCAGCGACACGCTGCGGTCGCGCAGCAGCCGCTCGATGTAGACCGAGAACTCGCACATCACGCGCTCGCAATAGCGCTCGCGGTTCAGTTCGGCCATCTCGACGGCCTGGCGGCCATGGAAGCGGTGGTCGTCGCCGATCGCCACCACGTAGTCTTCGCGGAACAGCGGTGTCGCCTTGAACCGCTTCGGAATCTCGTACGGCGAGCACATGATGCCGAGGTCGACGTCGCCCTGGTCGAGCGCGTCGGTCAGCCCCTCGAGGTTGCCTTCGCGAAAACTCAGCGCCACCTCGTTGTGGCCCTCTTGGCTCTCTACGAAGCCGGGCAGCAGTTGGTGGAAGTCGATCGTGCACATCACGCCGACGCGCACCACCTCGTGCTGCTCACGCGTCAGACGCCGCGCCTGTTCGCGTGCGTGGTTGGCGCTGTCGTAGATCTGGCGGAAGTTCGGCAGCATCGCGTGGCCGAGCTCGGTGAGTTGCACCGAATTCTTGGTGCGATCGAACAGCCGCCCGCCGATTGTTTCTTCCAGGCGCTGGATCGCCTTGGTCAGCGCCGGCTGCGAAACGAACGAGCGCTCCGAAGCGCGCGTGAAGTTCAGCGTGTCGGCCACGGCCAGGAAGTAGCGGATCTGGTAGAGCTCCATACCCGTACCCGTCGACGCCGCGCGCCGATCCTTACACCGATCGTGATAACCGACGCTGATCGGCCGATGAATTGATGCCATTTCCGCGCCGAGCTGCCGCTGACTACTCTTCCGGCACCGCAAGAACCCAGCCAGGAGATCTTCATGTTCATCGGAAAGACCGCCCTCGTCACCGGCTCGACCTCGGGCATCGGCCTGGGCATCGCGCAGACACTCGCCGCGCAAGGCGCCAGCGTCATCCTCAACGGCTTCGGCGACGCCGCCGAGATCGAACACCTGCGTGCCGGCATGGCCGAGCGCCATGGCGTGCAGGTGCGCTTCGATGGCGCCGACATGGGCAAGCCCGAAGCCATCGAGGCCATGATGGGCAAGGCGCTGGCCGAGTTCGGCTGCATCGACCTGCTGATCAACAACGCCGGCATCCAGCACGTGGCGCCGGTCGAAGACTTCCCTGTCGACAAGTGGTACGCGATCCTCGCGATCAACCTGTCGGCGGGCTTTCACACCGTGCGCCTGGCGCTGCCGGCGATGAAACGCCGCGGCTTCGGGCGCATCGTCAACATCGCGTCGGCGCATGCGCTGGTCGCCAGCCCGTACAAGTCGGCCTACGTCACGGCCAAGCACGGCGTCGCCGGCTTCACGAAAGCGGTGGCGCTCGAAGCCGCCGAGGCCGGCATCACCGTCAATGCCGTCTGCCCCGGCTATGTGCTGACACCGCTGGTCGAGAAGCAGATTCCCGACACGGCCCGCGCGCGTGGCATCACGAAGGAAGAAGTGATCCGCAACGTGCTGCTCGCCGCGCAGCCCACCAAGAAGTTCGTCACCGTCGAGCAGGTCGCCGCGCTGACCGCGTTCCTGTGCTCTGCCGATGCCGCCTCCATCACCGGCGCCGTGCTGCCCATCGAAGGCGGCTGGACGGCGCAGTGACTTTCCCGGCGCTTGCGCCCTTTCGCCATTCCGTTTTCACACCCACAACCCTCAGGAGAATTTTCATGAAGACCACAGCCATCACGTTCCGTCTCGCCCAACTCACGATCGCCGTGTCGTTCGCGTTCACCGGCCTCGCCCATGCCGGTGAATGTCCGGCCGGCAAGGCCGCGGCCAATGCGCTCGCAGGCGCACCCAGCGCGCCGGTCGGCGTCGTCGACACCGAACTCGCCTCGGTCGATCTTTCCAAAGAAAACGTCAAGCTCGACCAGCGCCGCCTGCGCCTGCGCCACATGACGATCGCCCCCGGCGGCATCGTGCCGCTGCACAGCCACGAAGACCGGCCGGCGCTGATCATGGTCAACAGCGGCGAGATCTACGAGAACAGCAGCAAGTGCCTGGTGCCGATCCTGCACAAGGCCGGCGATGTCGCACGCGAATACCTGGGCACCAAGCACTGGTGGAAGAACAGCGGCAGCCAGCCGGTCGATCTGACGATCGGCGACATCGTGAACGACCACAAGCCGGAAACGATGATGGACAAGATGATGTAAGCCCGGGTTCATCAGCGCCACTAACGAGGCACGGGGCGCGAGGCTCCGACTCGAGGAGACCTCACATGACAGTCACACACGCACCCAAGGCGGCCCCCAAGGCCGCGCGGGCATCACAGGGCGGCAACGCCACCGGGCAGATCGTTCTCGTGCTGCAAGGCGGCGGTGCGCTCGGCGCCTACCAGGTCGGCGTCTACGAGGCGCTGCACGACGCGGGCATCGAACCCGACTGGGTGATCGGCACCTCGATCGGCGCGATCAACGCCGCGCTCATCGCCGGCAATGCGCGTGACGAGCGCATCGATCGGCTGAACGAGTTCTGGAGCCACGTCGAGTCGCCGGCCACGCTGGCCGGGCCGCTCGACTGGCTCGGCATCGGCAACTTCGTGGCCAACATGACGACCGTGATGCATGGCATTCCGGCCTTCTTCGAGCCCAACCTCGCCGCGTTGCGCGGCGCGCGCGCCAGCGTGGGCGTCGAGCAGGCCGCGTACTACAGCACCGAGCCGCTGCGCCGCACGCTGGGCGAGCTGGTCGACTTCGATTCGCTGCGCCGCAGCGGCACACGCCTGACGGTGGGCGCCGTGAATGCGAGCAGCGGCGCAATGCGCTACTTCGACAGCGCCAAGGAGACCATCGCCGTCGAGCACGTGATGGCCTCGGGCGCGCTGCCGCCGGCCTTTCCGGCCGTGCGCATCGACGGGCACCCGTACTGGGACGGCGGCATCTACTCCAACACGCCGATCGAAGCGGTGCTCGACGACAACCCACGCCGCGATTCCCTGATCTTCGCGGTCAACGTGTGGCACCAGACCGGCCCCGAGCCCGAATCGATCTGGCAGGTGATGGGGCGGCAGAAGGACATCCAGTACGCGAGCCGCGCCGACAGCCACATTGCACGGCAGAAGCAGATTCACCGCCTGCGCCACGTGATCCGCGAGCTGGCGAAGCAAGTGCCCGCGGGCAAGCAGGGCGAGGCACACGTGAAGGAACTGGCCGCCTGGGGCTGCAGCACGACCATGCACGTCGCGCATCTGGTCGCGCCCCGGCTCGAAGGCGAGGACCACACGAAGGACATCGACTTCACACGCGCCGGCGTGCATGCGCGCCGCGCGGCGGGTTATGCCGACACGATGCGGATGATCGAGCGCTCGCCGTGGCACGAGCCGACGGACCCGATCGAAGGTGTGATCGAGCATACCTGAGTCGAACGCGCTCGCGCAGCTGAAGGCAGCGGCATGGAACTCATGGTGAAAGGGCTGAGCTTCGCGGTCGTGGCGCTGTGCGCCGTGACGATGGGCTTCGCCATTCAGCGCGGCGCCACGTGCACGGTTGCTGCGGTCGAAGAAGTGGTCGCGCGCCGGGGTGCGGGGCGGTTGATCGCGCTCGTCGAGGCGTCGGCGTGGGTGGCGGGCGGCCTGCTGATCGCGCACAGTCTTCAGTGGCTGGCACAAGTACCCACCGGTTATGCGGTGACCGGCTGGACCTTCACCGGCGCGGTGCTGCTGGGCCTCGGCGCGTTCGTCACGCGGGCCTGTGTGTTCGGTGCGATCGCCCGGCTCGGTTCGGGCGATTGGGCTTACGCCGCCACGCCGCTCGGTTTCTATCTGGGCTGCCTCAGCATGGCCGCGCTCTTCGCACCGGCAGCGCCGCAGGGTCTCGGCGCGAGCCCGGTGTTTCTCGCCGCGCCGACGGCGACTGCCTGGCTCATTATGGGCCTGTTCGCCTGGCGCATCGCCACGCCGCTGCTCAGGCACCGCGGCATGTTGCGCGAGCTGTTGGGGCGGCACCTGTGGTCACCGCACGCGGCAACCGTCGTCATCGGCCTCGCGTTTCTGGTGATGCTGATTCTGGCCGGCGCGTGGGCCTACACCGATGTGTTGGCCGATCTGGCGCACGGCATGGCGCACGACGTGCTGGCGCGCACGCTGCTGCTGGTGTGCCTGCTGGCAGGTGCGATCGGCGGCGGCTGGAGCGCCGGCCGCCTGCGATTCACGCGCCTTCGCGCCGCAAGCGTGGCACGTTGCCTGATCGGCGGCGTGCTGATGGGCTGGGGCAGCCTGCTCATTCCCGGCGGCAACGATGGCCTCATTCTGGTCGGCATGCCGCTGCTGTGGCCCTACGCGTGGGTGGCCTTCGCGACCATGTGCCTGACCATCGGCAGCGCGCAATGGCTGCAGCTCCGGCTGGCGAAGCGAACTGGGTGACCACCTCAGCGACACCGCTGCAAACATTGCACGGGCCCGGCCGGACCCCGCCCGTAGCCGGCGCGAACCCGCGCACTCTGCGCGTGTTCGGCATATCGCTTGAACAGCAGGCATAGAGACCCGCTTCTCTTCGCCACCTCGGCGCGTCGCCTTGGTATCGTGATGTCGAGGCAATCGTCGCCGGCATTGCCTGCGATTTCCGCCAGAGATCGCCGCACACTGAACCGATATCGTCGAGCATTCCGATGAACGCCTGGAACCGATTTCTCAAACACGCCCGCGCCACCCCGCGCATTCCGCTTGCCGCGGCGGTCGTGGCCCTGCTGGTCAGTGCCGTCGTTGCCCTCCATGGACGGGCCGCGCAAGAAGCCGATGCGCGCAAGAGCCCCGACGCCTTGCAGTTGGAAAGGGCTTCCGACGACTGGCTCGGGCACCCACGCAACGCCTCGGAATTCAGAACGGCGCTCGAGGCCCGGAACCTGTCGGTCGTCGGGCTGGCCAACGGCCAACCCGGGCTGATTCTGTACACCCTCAAGACCGGAGAAAAGGCCAGTTCGACCGTACCCGGGTGCAGTGCGCTGGGTTGCGCCGGCACGGTCCTCGACCGGCTCGGCGACAAGAGTCTTGAGGGGGGCTTTGCCTTGGTCAGCGTGGATGTCGACCCGCGCACGGCAAGCCATCGCTTGCTGGGCATCGTCAACAGCCTGCTGTCGCCGCTGCTGCTGGTGGCGACGCTGGTGGGCGCGTTGTTCGTCGGTGCGAAATTGCAGGCCGGTGTGGGCGGCGCTGCGTCAAAACTGTCGACACACCCCGAGACACAGTTCACTGACGCCATCGGCAATGACGAGGCCAAGGCGGCGCTCAACCGTGTCAAGGCCTTCATGCGCGAACCGGCGCGCTACGCGAAACTCGGCGCTGCAGCACCCCGAGGGGTGCTGCTCGTCGGTCCGCCCGGCACGGGCAAGACCCTGCTGGCCAGGGCACTGGCAGGCGAGAGCAAGGCCAACTTCATCTCGGTCGACGGGTCCTACTTCACCGCGATGTTCTACGGCGCCGGGGTCAGCAAGGTCAAGGAGCTGTTCAAGCTGGCGCGCAAGAACGCCCCGTGTGTGCTCTTCATCGACGAGATCGATGGCATCGGCAAACGAACGCGCGGCGAGGGCGGCGGTGCCGAGTCGGAATTGAACCGCATCATCAACCGCGTGCTGGTCGAAATGGATGGGTTCGAGCCGCTGGACAACGTGGTCGTCGTGGCGGCAACCAACCATGAGGACAACATCGATGAGGCCATGCGCCGACCGGGCCGGTTCGACATGCTGGTTCGCCTCGGCCTGCCGACACTGCCGGAGCGCCAGCGCCTGTTCGACCTCTACATCGGCAAGGTGGCGAGTGACGGCAGTGCGGACACCGCGGCACTGGCGCGCATGACCTCCGGCATGTCGCCGGCCGACATCGCCAACCTCGTCAACAAGGCCGCTTCCACAGCGGCCGAGGCGCGGGCCGAACAGGTGGGCGCCGAACACCTCCTGCGCGCCATCGAAACGCATCAGTTGGGTGGCGAGGTTTCTTCCATCAAGGATTTGCTGACCGAAGACACACGCAAGCGCCTGGCGTATCACGAGTCGGGGCACGCGCTCGTCGGCCACTGGTTGAAGGCCGGCATGGTCGAACGCGTCACCATCGAGCCGCGGGGCAAGGCGCTGGGCGTCACCTACATCACCCGCGAGACCGAGGATCCGCTCTACAAGCAGGCAGAACTCGCGAGCCGGCTGGCAATGATATTGGCGGGTCGTGAAGCCGAATTGCTGGTGTTCGACAGTGTCTCTTCGGGTGCGTCGGACGATCTGAAACGTGCGTCCGAGCTCGCCATCAACATGGTGGGCTCGCTCGGATTCTCTGAAGCATTCGGCCTTCTGAGCGTGGCCGGTGTTCCCAAGGAACTGCTGGGGCCGGACATCCAGGCGGCCGTGCTGAAGGAAGCTCGTCTGCTGCTCGACAAGAGCCAGGCGACTTGCCACCGGTTGTTGCGGGTCCACCGCGGCCAACTCGATGCCCTCGCCACGCGACTGCTCGAGCGCGAGGTGCTGTCCGGCGACGAACTCAAGGCGCTGCTGGGCTCTGACATGTCGCTGTCGACGCTGGCGGCCTGAGCCAAAGTCGGTGCTTCGGCGCAGACCACGCGCTTTCGCCCCACAGGTGCGCTGGCCCTGGTCCTACGTGCTGTGCCTGCCCGCAACCTAGACTGATGCAAGTTCGGTCAACAAGATCGGGCTCAAGGAGCAAAACCATGAATCGAATCATCTGGCTTGTCGGTCTCGTCGTGATCGTGCTCTTCCTTGCGGGCTACTTCGGTCTGCGCTGAATCTGTGGTCGCGTAGACCGAGTTGCTTCGACGAACCAAGTCAGCGGCAAGCCGCCGCCCCGCTGCTGCGCTGACCGGTGAACGTGCCGCCCACTTCCGCCGGGCTGTTCCATGCGCCCGCGAAACTGCGGCCGGCGTCGATGCCACCTGCGAACTGCGCCAGCCCTGCAAAACCGAGCGCCGCCGACACGCGCTGCGCGCCCAACCCGAGCCGCACGAGAGTGCCCGCCCCCGGCACATCGGGCCCGCCGGCGGGGTTGCTGGCCGTGCCACCGATGAGGCCGGTGTAGGCGTCGATCGTGGCCGACCACGTGCCCTGGCTCGTGCCGGCATAGGTGCCCTGGTAACTGCCGGCCACGTCGCAATACAGCGGCGCAGCCGGCGTGCCGCCGGCATGCGGGTTCGTGAGCACGAGCAGGCCGAACTGCGATTGATCGAACAGCAAGGTCGTGAAAACGAGCTGCATCAATTCGAGCACCGCATCTTGCGGATCGGTGGGCGTGGCGATGAAGCTGCCGTTCACGAAATCGATGTCGCGCGGCAGCAGCGCTTCAGGGTCGAGCCACAGCAGCCAGTCGAGCACGTTCAGCGTGGCATCGATCAGGTCGAGCGGGTTGAGCAACAGCAACGCGAGCGGGGCGTCGAACAGGTGGTTGGCATCGACGTGCGCTGCCGATGTGACGACGGCGTGAGACATCGGCGTGAGGTTGATCGTGCTGCTCCCTGCGCCCTTGCGCAGCGACACGCCCACGTAGCGCCCGGTGTTCGGAGCGGGTGTGCAGTTGGGCTGAGCGCCGCACGCAAGCGTGCCGCCTTCAACCCGTGCCACCAACGGCCAGACAAAGTTCGAAGGGACGTCGAAGCCGTATTCGCCGTTGTTGTTCGTGGTCTGCGTGGCAGTGTGGCCGGCAGCGTCTTTGACGGTGACCGTGGCCCCTGCGATCGGCCGACCTGTTGCGGCCGTGCCTGACACCGTCTCGGGATCGTTGATGGTGAACACCTCATCGACGAAGCCGCCACCGCCGCCACAACCGAACATCACTGCAAGCACGATCAGCGCCGAGGCGGTTCGACCCAAGGCAGACAGGTTCCCGTTCATCGCGACACCTCCAGAGGGCTGCAAATTGTGCCTCTGCCTACCAGCCGCCGGCACTCGATTTCAGTAACCGCGCGTGCGGTCCGCGAGGTTCGCTGGCACACGGCCGGCGCGAAACGCGAGCACGTTGTCGGCGGCGATCAGCGACGCGCTGCGCGGGTCGGTCTGCGCGGCCACATGCGGCAGCACGGTCACTTGATCGTGGCGCCAATACGGGTGATCGGCGGGCAGCGGTTCGGTGGCGAAAACATCCAGCACGGCATGCTGCAAGTGGCCGTTGGCGAGCGCCGCGAGCAGGTCGGCATCGACGACATGCGCGCCGCGCGCCAGGTTCACGAGGCTGGCGCCGCGGCGCATCTGCGCCAGCGTCGCCGCGTTGAAGAGGCCGCGCGTGGCCGGCGTGAGCGGCAGCAGGTTGACGACGATGTGCGCGTCGGCCAGCAGCGTCTGCAAGGCCGCGTCACCGCTGCCGGTGTGCACACCTTCCACCGCGGCGGCGCGCGTGCTCCAGCCCGACACACGGTAACCCTGGCGGGCGATGGCCTGCGCGGCCGTGCGGCCCATCTGGCCGAGGCCGAGCACCAGAACATTCAGCTCGTCGGCGCGCTGTTGAGCATGCTGCTGCCACTGCGCGGCGCGCTGCTGTGCGGCATATCGGAAGGCGTGGCGGTGCAAACCGATGACGGCCCACAACGCGGTCTCGGCCATCGCGGTGTTCATCGCAGGGTCGACCATGCGCGCGAGCGGCAGCTCGGCCGGTACGCTGGTGTCGAGCAGCAAGCGGTCGACACCGGCCCAGAGCGACTGGATGAAGCGCAGCCGCGGCAGGTTTTGCAGCGCGCCAATGGGCGGGTTGGCTACCAGTGCCACATCGATGTCTGCACGCTGCGATTCGGTGGCATCGCGCAGCAGCTCTTCTCCCGGCAACGCCGCCACGAGCGCCGGCCACCACGTAGCCCATTCTTCGGCGCTGAAGTCGGCGGCGACAAGAATGGCCATCGCGAACTCAGCCTGCAGCCGCGGCGGCGCCGAGCAGGCGCGCGAGCGCGTGCTGCACCGTCTGCTCACGCACCGCGGCGCGGTCGCCAGCGAGCGTCAGCAGCTCGCTGTGCGTGGCGGCGCCGCGCTGCGCCAACGCGAGCCAGACGGTGCCGACGGGCTTGCCCTTCGTCGCGCCACCGGGCCCGGCGATGCCGGTGACAGCGACGCTGAGCTGCGCATGTGAATGCAGCAGCGCGCCTTCGGCCATGGCCCGCGCCACTTCTTCGCTGACGGCACCCACGGCCGCGATCAAGGCCGCATCGACGCCGAGCAGCTCGGTCTTGGCCTCGTTGGAATACGTGACGAAGCCGCGCTCGAACCAGTCGCTGGAACCGGCCACGGCCGTGCAGGCCGCGGCGATCAGCCCGCCGGTGCAGGACTCGGCGCTGGCGATCTTCGCGCCGCGCGCCCGCAAGGCGTCGGCGAGTGCAAGCACTGCCGCCTCAAACGCCTTCACAGGAACCTCCACAGCGCGATCACGAGCAGCGTGCAGAGCGCGGCAATGAGGTCGTCGAAGATGATGCCGAAGCCCTGTGCCCAGCCCACCGGCTGGCCGCGCCGGCCCTTGAACAGGGCGTCGGCCCAGGCCACCGGGCCGGGCTTGGCGGCGTCGAAGATTCGGAACAGCACAAAGGCCCAGAGCTGCGCCCACCAGCCCGCCGGCGTGACCAGCCACAGCACCAGCCAGAAGGCGAGCACTTCGTCCCAGACGATCGCACCGGGGTCGGCGATGGCCATGTGGCGCGCGGTGAGCGTGCAGGCCCACCAGCCGACCAGCGCGCTGGCGCCGAGCAGCATCGCCCACTGCGTCGAGCTCAGGTGCTGTTGCAGCACGGCGAACGCGACCCAGGCCCAGAGCGTGCCGACGGTGCCGGGCGCCACCGGCGACAAGCCACTGCCGAAGCCGAGCGCAATCGCGTGCGCCGGGTGCGACAGCATGAAACGCCAGGTCGGCTTGCGCGGTGCGGTGGCGACCGGCGGGTTCAGTGCGGGCGGGGCGTTCATGCCTTGAAGTGGTCGAAAGAGGCGAAGCCGTTGGCGATCGCGCCGCCGGCCGGGTCGACGAGCCGCAAGCCGGCTTCATGCTCGATGCGGCCGATGCGCGTCACTTGCACGTTAGCCCTGCGCGCTGCATCGTGCACCTGTTCTTCACGTTCGGGCGGGGCGCTGAACACGAGCTCGTAGTCGTCGCCTCCGGCCAGCGTGAACTCGCGCTGCTGCGCGAGCGGCAGCGTGGTCAGCACGGCGCTGCGTGGCAGGGTGTCGACCTCCACGGTGGCGCCCACGTTCGAGCGCCTCAGGATGTGCGCCAGGTCACCGAGCAGGCCGTCGGAGACATCGATCGCGCTCGTGGCCACGCCACGCAGCGCCATGCCGAGCGCCACGCGCGGCTGTGGTGTTTCCATCGCGCGGCGCACGCTGTCGAAGGCCGGCCCGGGCAATGAAAGCGTGCCGCGGAACACTTCGAGCGCGGCGCGTGCATCGCCCAGCGTGCCGCTGGCGTAGAGCAGGTCGCCAGGCCGCGCGCCCGAGCGCAAGAGCGCCTGGCCGGTCGCCACTTCGCCGAACACGGTGATGCAGATGTTGAGCGGGCCCTGGGTGGTGTCGCCGCCGATCAGCTCGCACTCGTGCTGGTCGGCCAGCGCGAGCAAGCCTTGCGCGAAGCCCGCGAGAAAATCTTCGTCGACACGCGGCAAGGCCAGCGCCAGCGTGAACGCGACCGGCCGGGCACCGCACGCGGCCAGGTCGCTCAGGTTGACCGCCAGCGCCTTGTGGCCCAGGCGCTGTGGCGCGACGGTGGGCAGGAAGTGCCGGCCTTCGACCAGCATGTCGCTCGACACCGCGAGCTGCGTACCGGGCGAGGTGGCGAAGAGCGCACAGTCGTCACCCACGCCGAGCGCCGCGCGTTTCACGCTGCGGGTGAAGTACTTCGCGATGAGGTCGAATTCGCCGAGGGCCATGCGCGCATTGTCACCCGCTGCGCGGCGCGCTTCAGCGCGGCTCGACGTCGCGCAGCAGGTTGGCGAGTTCCACCGCCGACTTCACGTCCATCTTCTCGAACACCCGCGCGCGGTGAACCTCGACGGTGCGCACGCTGATGTCGAGCGCATCGGCGATCAGCTTGTTGGGCCGGCCTTCGATGACGAGCCGCATCACGTCACGCTCGCGCTCGGTGAGCTCGGCCAGGCGCTGCGCGCGGGCCGCGCGCTCGAGCCGCTCGCGGATCGCGGCCTCGCTCTTGAGCAGCGCCTGCTCGATGCGGTCGACCAGCGCGTTGTCGGAGAACGGTTTTTCGACGAAGTCAAAAGCGCCGCGCTTGACGGCGGCCACTGCGGTGGGCACGTCACCGTGGCCGGTCAGGAAGATCACCGGCAGCGCGGCCGGCACGCCACGTTCGATCAGGCGCTCGAACAGCGCCAGGCCGCTCATGCCGGGCATGCGCACGTCGAGCAGCAGGCAGCTCGGTGCGCTCGGCCAGGCGGCTTGGGCGACGGCCGGCTGCGTGTCGAGAAAGGCCTCGAAGGCTTCGGCGCTGCCGAAGGATTCCGACAGCAGCCGGCGCGAACGCAGCAGCCAGGCAAGCGCGTCGCGCACCACCTCTTCATCGTCGACAAGGTAGACCATCGGGCGGCCGAGGCTGGGCGGAAGAGGCTGGATCATGGCGTGGACGACTCAGTGGCTTCAGGCCGGTGGCGTTTGCTCGACTCGGCGGTTTCTGCCGGGAGTGTGAACCGGAATTCCGTGCCCACGCCACGCGCCGATTCGGCCGATTCGAGATTCTGGAAATCGAGCACACCGCCGTGCTGTTCGATCACGGTGCGGCACAGGCTCAGGCCCAGGCCCATGCCTTCGCTGCGGGTGGTGAAGAAGGGCGTGAACAGGCGCCGCGCCACGTCAGGTGCGATGCCGGGGCCGTGATCGACGACGCTGAACTCGACCCAGCGTTCATGGCGCTGGCGCACCCGCAGCCCGAGCACGCGGTCGGCCAGGGCCGTGCCCTCTTCCATCGCCTGTATGCCGTTGCGCGTGAGGTTGAGCAGCACCTGCTCGATCATCGTGCGGTCGCACACCACGCGCAGCGGCTGCGGCGGCAGATCGACCTCGATGCGCGTGCCGCTCTTGCGCGCCTGCAGACGGGCGAGCGGCAACACCGCGTCGATCAGCACGTCGACCCGCCAGGCTTCGCGCGGCTGCTCGCGGCGGCGCACGAAGTCGTGCACGCTCTTGATCACGCGCCCGGCGCGCTCGGCCTGCTCGGCAATGCGCTGCGCGGCCTGGCGCAGCAGTGGCAGGGTGTCGGGGTCGGCGGTTTCGCTGGGCGCGTCCAGCAGGTTCATCGAACCGGCCGCGTAACTGGCGATGGCGGCGAGCGGCTGGTTGAGTTCGTGGCTGAGCAACGACGCCATCTCGCCCACCGTGGCCAGCCGCGCCGTGGCCTGCAAGCGCTCTTGCTGCTGGCGTGCGAGCTCTTCGACGCGGCGCTGCGCGCTGATGTCGAGCGCCGCGCTCATCCAGCCGGTGTGGCGGCCGCTGCCGTCGACCAGCGGGGCTTCGAAGATCAGCACCGAGATGCGCTCGCCGCTGCGTTTGATGAACGTGGTCTCGAAACCTTCGCGCGATTCCTGCGGCGTTTGTTCTTCGGCCTTGCGGCCGAGGCGCAGCTTCTGCCGGCTGGCGTATTCCGCGGCCAGTTCGGGCGGCCAGTAGGGTGGTGTTTCACTGCTCTGCAATTCGGCCGCGCTGAACCCCACCATCTGGCAGAACGCCGGGTTGACATAGGTGATGCGCCCGCTCAGGTCGCGCGCGCGCAAGCCGGTGGCGAGCGAGTCTTCCATCGCCTTGCGAAACGCCAGCGCTTCGGCAAGCGCCCCCTCGGCGCCGGCGCGCAGGCGCACGTCGCGCGCCAGCAGCAGCACGACGACCGCGAGCACCAGCGACAAGCCGAGCACGAGCGCGACCGCGAGGTTGGGAATGAGCTTCGGCCCGCCGCTGTGGCTGTCGAGCCGCAGTTGCAGCGACTGGCCCGGCAGGTCGACCAGGCGCTCGGCCATGTACACGCCCGCGCCGCGCTGCCGGCCGGCACGCGCGACGCGGGTGCCGTCGGCCTCGACGAAGGAGAGTTCGTGGCCGCGCGTGATGTCAGCCGCGACCGCTTCATCGAGCAGCGGCGACAGCGCCACCGTGGCACCCACGAAGCCGTCGGGCCGGCCCGAGGTCAACAGCGGAATGCACAGGTCGATCACCTCGAAGCCCAGCCCGTCGGCGCGCGGCACGTAGTAACTGCGCGAAAACTGTGGCGTCGCAAAACGCTGCGACGCGGTGCAGGCGACCTGCAGGTCGAAGTCGAGATCGCCGCGCTTGAAGTGGGTGAACAGGGGCAGCTGCAAAGGCGAGTCGGCCGCGTCGGTGATGCGCATTTGGGGGTCGCGGCGTTCGATGCGCAGCAGCTCGCGGCGCGCGCGCAGCAGGGTGGTGGCTTCGGCGTGCCAGACGGCGGGTGTGGGGTCGTTCCACAACAGCGCTTGCAGGCTTTGCTGGTGGCGGGCGA
>Ga0307516_10006071_pt1 | contig 14270 bp, 17 predicted proteins | sample 19_EM_MG_FD_203310 | JGI IMG/M metagenome (GOLD analysis project Ga0307516, IMG submission 203310) | Populus trichocarpa ectomycorrhiza microbial communities from riparian zone in the Pacific Northwest, United States - 19_EM | ecosystem: Host-associated > Plants > Roots > Unclassified | place... | reverse complement strand
AGCGCGCTCAGCACGCCGCGCGTCATCTCGACGCGGTAGCGCGCGGCTTCGGCGAGCGCGGACTCGGTCAGGCGCGCCGGCAACTTGGGCTGAACGAGATCGATGACGACCTTTGCCGGAGGGATGTGCGGCGGCGCCGTGACGACGACGCCGCGCCGCTGCAGGAGCTGGGCCTGGGCTTCCGAGCGCGCCCAAGCACCGACCGAGAGACCCGCGTCGAGGGCGGCGTCGACCGTCGCGCCACCTACGAAACCAGTGGCACCGAGCACGAACACATCGAGTTGATTGGTGAGCATTTGCTAACTCCTGACTCAAAAAAAGGGGGATACGAGACGAGAATCAAGCTTCGAGCATCTTCAAGGCGAGGGCCTGGAGCTGCGGTGCGGCGTCGACGGCGCGGCCGCGCCACTCGCCGAAGGCGTGCATGCGGGCGAACTGCCCGAGCAGACCCCAGAAGCCGGCAACCAGCAGCTTGCGGTCGATGGCCGGAGTGACGTCGCCCTCCGCGAAGAAGGCGGACGTCAGCCCGATCAATGAGTGGCGACGGGTCGCGGCCGAGACGTGAGGCCAGTAGCGCCGTAGCTCTTCGTTCACGAACAGAACGGCCTCCGGCGATTCATCGAGCAGCTCGAGCACGCGGCTGATCAGACGGCCCAAGCGCTCTTGGAAGCTACCGCCTTCGCCGAGCGCGCCCTTGGTTTCGCGTGCCAGTCGCTGGTAACAGCGCTCGAACAGGTAGAGGGCCAAGGCCTCTTTGCCCTCGAAGTACTTGAACAGCACCGGGTTGGTGAAGCCGGCCTCGGCCGCCACGGCGCGAATGCTGGACTCACGCACGCCATCGCGGGCGAACAGCTTGAGCGCCGCCTTGAGCAGCTCTTGCTTGGACGGAGGGTCCGTCGGTTCGACGTAGAAGGGGAGCGCCGCGGCCATGAGTGATAGTTAGCAACTGCTAACTCGAAGCGCAAGGGCCATTTTAGGGGCGGGCTTCGATTTCGAGCACGTCGATGCCGCCAGGCGGCGGCTAGCGGGTCAGGCGCACATTTTCGAAATCTTCCGCGCGCAGGCCGCGGAGCGTGCCGCTGCGGCTCTCGGCGACGCCTGCCAGCTCGACGACTTTGCCGCGAAAGTGCACGGACACACCGGGGGCTTGGGGGCCATCGTGGATCACGTAGCGGTAGGCGCCGTTCTGGAAACTGAGCTCCGCGGTCGATGCATCGTACGTGAATGGTTGGTCCGTCGCCGAGGCTCCGCGCTTGCTCAGTACGTTCAGCTGGTAGCTGAAGTCGACGCGGTGCTCGGAGCCGGCCAAGAGCGCATAGTCGACGGTGCCGTCGGTCGCGAACACCTCGACGCGCTTGTGTCCGGCGCCGACGAGGTCGAAGGCCAAGAGCGGCCGGCGACCAGAATCTTCGGGCGGCAGCAGGAAATGCTCGGTCGACGAAGCTGCTCCATTCTTCTGCCGCGAAAGGTAGACCGGTGACGCCGGCTCGACCGACTCCACGACGGATTCGAGCAAATGCGGCGCGTGGTTTATCACGTTGAAGGTGTCGAACTGATGCCAGCAGCAGCCACTCTTGGTCATGTTGAACAGCCGTTTCGCCCGCGCGTCGACGGTGAACATGCCGCAGTAGTCTTGGGCGAGCTCGGTGAACGTCGCGCTCTTTTCGAAGCCGCTCCCGCGTCGCAAGAAGATTTGGAAGGACGGGCCGTGGTAGCAAGAATTCTGACCGTCCATGATGGCCAGATCGCGCCGCCCGTCGAAGTCGAAATCTTCGTAGATGAGCACGCTCTGCCTGCCATAAGGCAACTCTTGAATGTTCGCCGCGACCTGCCCGTTTTCGACCTCGAGCGTGAGCTCGTCGGAATCGACGCGCAGCAAACGCTGTCCGCTGCGGCGCGCAAACACCGCTACGCTGCCTCGGCGAAACACGTCGTTCGTATCCTCGACCGAGAGCGTGGCGCGAAACTCATCCGAGAAATGCCCGATCGGGTAAACCTTTTGGTCCGCCCAGGCCAGCCTGCTTCCCGCGAGCCCTGCGAGCAGGCTGAGCGACAGTAGCGCGTGGTACTTTCGCCAAGCCATGCCTGCAGAATGAAACGACAGGCTGGCCAGCCGTATTCCGTGGCGACGACGGGCCGGGTTGCGCCTCCCGAGCGAGTCTCCGACAATCCGCCGCATGAAGGTCATTCTGACGGGCGCGACCGGTATGGTCGGCGAGGGCGTACTGCTCGAGTGCCTCGACAACCCAGTCGTCGAGCGCGTGCTGTCGGTGTCGAGACACGCCTGCGGTCGCACGCACCCGAAGCTCCGCGAGCTCTTGGTGCCCGACTTTCGGGAGCTTGCTGCGGTGGAGGCTGAGCTCACCAGCTACGATGCTTGCTTCTACTGTGCGGGCATCAGCTCGGTCGGCCTGAAAGAGCCCGAGTACACCGTCATCACTTACGACACCGTGCTGGCGTTTGCTTCCGCCCTGTTGCGGCTCAATCCGGGCATGACGTTCGTCCACGTCTCGGGCAGTCACACCGATAGCACCGAGCAAGGCAAGGTGATGTGGGCGCGCGTGAAGGGCAAAGCCGAGAACGCCTTGCTGCGGCTGCCGTTCAAGGGCGTTTACAACTTCCGCCCTTCGTTGATGAAGCCGACGCCTGGCCAGCAGAAGGTCAAGGGCGGCTACTATCTGGTGCGCGTGTTGTACCCCGTGCTCAATCTGGTTTTCCCAGGCATGGCGCTTCGGGATGTTGCGCGCGCCATGATCAACGCCGTGCGCCTTGGCGCGCCAAAGGGCGTGCTCGAAGTGCCCGATATACGCCAACTAGCGGCGCGCTGAACGTGCTGCGGCGCGTCGCCACGGCGTCAGAACCGTGTACTCGGGCGTCGCGGTCGGCGAGCCTTTGCGCACCAGCAGCAGCCCGCGCCGCTCCAGCCAGGCGACTGCGCGCTGCACGGAGCTTTTGGAGAGCCCCGTGCGGTCCGCCAGAGTCGCGTAGCTGAAGAACGCTTTTTCGCGGCCGCTGCCTCGGGTCATGGCGTTCAACCACAGGTAGAGCGCGAAGGCCGCCGGCCGCTTGTCGTGCCCGATCATGTCAGGCAAAAGTACGTCGATCAGGTAACGATCGAGCTGCACCGAGCTTGTACTCATAATGAGTATAGTAACCAAGCTCACGCCGTTGGCCAAGGCAGTCGCGCGGCCCTTGTCGCGTCGCCAAAAACCGTGCAAGACGCCGGCATGAAGCAGATCAAATTCGTCAGCGTGCCTGCGCGTGATCAAGACGCTGCGCTCGAGTTTTGGACGACGAAAATCGGCTTGCGCGTGGTCACCGACCAGCCCATGGGGCCCGGCCAGCGCTGGATCGAGCTCAAGATTCCAGGAGCGCAGACCGGTATCGCGCTATTTACGCCGCCTGGTCACGAAGCTCGCATTGGAACATTCTCGGGCGTGTCCTTCGGTGTCTCGGACGTCGAGGAGACGTACGCGCGGCTCCGGGCCGCCGGCGTCGAGTTCGAACAGCCGCCGAAGAAGGAGAGCTGGGGCACCTCCGCCGTGTTCAAAGACCCGGACGGCAACTCGTTCGTCCTAAGCTCGATGTGAACGAGGGCGCTACCTGCACGAGAGGGCGCGCTACCGCGGGCAGCATTCGAGCGTGAGCGTGAAGGGCGCGGTCGCTGGTGCGGGCCCGGCCGCATTGTCATGTGGGATGGTGACGACCGCGGTTCCGTCGCCGACTGCTCGAAACTCGTAGAGCTGCTTAGGGCCGCCTGGATTTTGTGCGCGAGGAAACGTCATCCCCTCGAAACGCACGGTCGCCGATGAAATGGTGGGCTCACCAAATTGACCGGGACCCACGGTTTGCAGCTCGAGGTTCAGCTGCTGATTCATGGCCAACTTCACGTCTGACCCGTCGGCTTGAGTCGTTAGCTCGAGGGTCGGTGGCGGATCGGACCCACAACCGGCGCTTACCATACCGAACCAGAGAACTACCGCGCCTAGTCGCTGCCCCATGCCGGGCATTGTGCCTCTGCCAGCGCGACCGTGCAAAGCACCGGCACGGTGCCCCCGCTATTGGCCGACGAGGGTCGCCGCCAGCTGCCGAGCGCGCTTTGCTGGCCCTTCGGCGCCGAGCGCCGGCACCGTGGCGTAGACGCCCTCGAAAAGTAGAGTCAGATGATCGCCCATGGCGGCCGCGTCGGGGGTCGGGCTGGGCTTTTCCGCAGCGAGCTCGCTCGCCAGGCGCCGAAAGCGCGCGCGCACCCACTTTTTTTGTCGCACGGCGAGCTGATGAGCCTCAAGCTCTGCGTCGGGGAACTCGGTCAGCGCCATCGCGAAAGGGCAACCTCGACAGCGATCTGGCTTCACTTGCTCGCGCAGCGCATCGAACAGCGCCAAGATGCGTGCGGCGGGCGAGCGGCCGTCGGCGCGCGTCACCTCATCGAACCATGCGCGGTAGCGGCGATCGGCGCGTTCGACGTAAGCCGCGACCAGCGCGTCTTTCGAAGGAAAGAGCCGATAGAGCGCCGTGGGCGCGATGCCAGCGTCGGCCGCGACGCGATCGACTCCGGTGGCGCGGATGCCGGTCCAGTAGAAGAGCTCGTGCGCCACGTCGAGCACGTGCTCGCGAGTCTGTTCCGCGCTGCGACGCGGCGGCTTCGGGCTGCGAGCTGGCATGGCGTTGCCCAGCCTAGCACTTGTTAGGGATCGTTACAAATCGCAGGTCGCTGCCTTGACGGGCAGCCGGCACAGGCTTACTACCCTTGTTGAAACGATCCCTAACAAAGGCAATTCACATGGCGAATCTGGCTGGAAAAACCGCCCTCGTAACCGGGGCGTCGCGGGGTATCGGCGCTGCTATCGCGGCGCGACTAGCAGCTGACGGCGCGCTCGTGGCAGTGCACTACGGTCGCGATGATGCGGCGGCCAACGCTACGGTGGCGAGCATCGAACGTAACGGGGGTCAGGCGTTTCCGCTGCGCGCGGAGCTGGGCATCGCTGGCGACGTGGACACGCTGTTCGCGGGTATCGAGCGTGGTCTTGCGGGGCGCCCGCTCGATATCTTGGTCAACAACGCGGCGATCATGAGCTATCAGGCAACCGTCGAGAGCGCGACGCTCGACGATTTCGAGCACGTGTTCGCGGTCAACGTGCGCGCGCCGCTATTCATCGCGCAACGCGCCTTACGCATCATGCCCGACGGTGGTCGCATCATCAACGTCTCGTCCGGCGTCACCTGGTTCGCTATTCCTGAGGTGGTGTATGCCATGACCAAGGGCGCCCTCAACGTCATGACGCGCTCGCTGGCGCTGACCCAAGGTCGTCGAGGCATCACGGTGAACAGCGTGTCGCCGGGCATCACCGCGACGGACATGAACGGCTGGCTGACAGAGAACGCCGCGGCGCAGGCCAAAGTCGCCGGCATGACCGCGCTCGGTCGGCATGGACAGCCCGCCGACATCGCGGACGCGGTGGCCTTCTTCGCGTCCAACGACGGGCGCTGGGTGAGCGGCCAAACGCTCGAAGTGAACGGTGGACTGTTCCTCGGCCCCCCAGCGGGTGACCGCTGAGCGCAAGTCGCAGTCCCGGATGGCGCCGTGATGGCGCCAACGTCAGCGGCTGCGGGGCCTTAGCCGCCTGGCCGCGATTTGCTACGTTGCGTGCGTGACGTCGCCTCTAGCCGACAGCGAATTCGAACAGCTCGTGCGGCCGCATCGCGCCGAGCTTCACGCGCACTGCTACCGCATGCTCGGGTCGGTCGCCGATGCCGACGATGCGCTGCAAGAAGCCCTGCTCGGCGCTTGGCGCGGCTACGCCGGCTTCGAAGGCCGGAGCTCGCTGCGCGCCTGGCTGTATCGCATCGCGACCAACGCCTGTTTTCAGCTGCTGGCCCAGCGCCCCCAGCGAAGGCTCGCGACCGAGTACAACGCCGCGGCGGCGCCCGGGGGCGCGCTCGAACCGATGGTCGAGGGTCCGGTTTGGCTCGAGCCGTATCCCGACGATCCCGAAGCCAGCTTCGAAGCGCGTGAGGCGGTGGAGCTGGCGTTCGTCGCGGCTCTGCAACATCTCCCGGCCACGCAGCGTGCGGCCTTGATCTTGCGCGAAGTGGTGGGGCTGTCGGCGGCCGAGGTCGCTGAAGCGCTCGACGCGACCGTGCCCTCCGTCGAAAGCGCGCTGCAACGCGCGCGCAGGGCAGTTCAAGAGCGTGTGCCTCCGCTCAGCCAGCAAACCACGCTGCGCGACCTGGGCGAGACGGCGCAGCAGGCCATCGTCGCGCGCTTCATCGACGCCTGGCAGAGTCGGAACGCGGAGGCGCTGCTCGCGCTGCTCAGCCAGGACGCCAAGTTCAGCATGCCGCCCATCCCGAGCTGGTTCGACGGCCGGGACAACGTCGTGCGTTTCTTCGTCGAGCGAGTTTTTGCCACGCCCTGGCGGCTGCAGCCGCTCAAGGCCAGCGCCCAGCTGGCGTTCGCTTGCTACCAGGGTCCCGATTTTCGCCTGGGTGCCCTGAACGTTTTGACCCTGCGCGGCGGCTTGATCGCGGAAACGACGGGTTTTCTCGATCCGGCTGTGCACGTTCGATTTCGTCTGCCCGAGCGCTGAGTTTTCGCGGGTTGCCCACTCTTAGAGGGCATGACCAAGACCTACACCGGCAGCTGCCACTGCGGCGCCGTTCGCTTCGAATGTGATCTCGACCTGTCGGCGGGCACGAACCGCTGCAACTGCAGTTTCTGTCGTAAGGCGCGCTTCTGGATGGCCGTCGCCAAGGCGCCGGCGTTTCGCCTGCTTGCGGGCGAGGGCGAGTTGGTCGACTACCAACACACGCCCGCCGGCAGACCGGAGCCCTTTCTGCACCTGCTATTTTGCGGGCGCTGCGGTGTTCGACCATTCACCAAGGGCGGCTACTTGCCGGCGCTGGGTGCCGAGTTTCACGCGGTCAACCTCGCTTGCCTCGACGACGCGACCGACGAAGAGCTCGCCGCTGCGCCCGTGACGTACGTCAACGGTCTGCATGACGATTGGTCGCCGCTAAAAGGCGAGACGCGCCACCTCTAATTTTACGGCTGTTCGGCCAGCAAACGGGCTGCTACAGGCTGTGATCGTGCTCAGGTCAAGCTTGTTGGGAGTCGTGTGCGTGCTTGGACTAGTGGGCCAGGCAGGCTCTGCTTGGGCGCTCGACAAGCAAGGCAGCGCACACGGCGGTCAGGTCGGAGGTGGCGGCACGGAGCTCAACGTGTCCGGCAGCGCGACGCTCGGGGCCTCGCTCTACAACCCGAGCTACGCCGCTCGCCCCGACAACAGCGGGCGGGCGCTGATGCGCTACGCCGCGCACTTCGACGTCGATTTGCTCGGCCGTTACTTGTCGATCCCGCTCGATCTCAACATGTTCAGCGACCGACAGCGCCACAAGCTGGGCATCTTCGCGCCCTCCGAGCTCGATCTGATCGGCGGGCTTACGACGACCAACGGCCTCAGCAAAGGCCTCGATCTCGAGCTCGGAGCGCGCGTCGAAAATGACGCCCCGGTCGATCGCGGCAACTACAGCCAACTCTACGTCGACGCGCGCGCGCGGCTCTTGTACTCGCTCGCGACCATCGCGCCGCGGCTGGGCCAAAGCTTGGCCGACGGCGACGTATCGGGTTACGCCACGCTCGGTTGGTTCGCAGTCAATCCGTCGTACGCGGCGCGGCCCGACAACAGCGGGCGTGCGTTGTTTCGCTACGTGGCGCACAGCGAGCTCGGCGTTTGGCACAAGCGGCTCGCCCTCGGCGCCGACGGCACGTTCTTCAGCGATCGCCAGGCCAAAAATCCAGTGCGGCCCAGCGAGCTCGACGTGACCGGCGAGCTGATCGGCCGTTTCGATCCGTTCGAAGTGCACGTGGCCTACGAGAGCGACAACCCGATCGACCGCGGAGGCCTCACGCAGTCTGTGCTGTACGTGATCGTCGCCTACGGCTTCGATCTCCACGACGTCATTCATCCGCCAGCGCCAGCGCCGGCGCCAGCTGGCCAGGCTCAATGAGCTTTTGAGCGCGGATCTTGTGAGCGCGCTCGGGCGCGCCCACAGTTTTCGCCTAGCCCCATACTTCGCGCAGGTCGACCTCGTTGTCTCCGAGGATCGCGGCGTAGCGGTTAGCCCAGGCTCGCGCCTCTATTAGACTCGGCAGGCGTAGCACCGAGAACCCAGCGATCAGCTCCTTAGACTCTGCGAAGGGACCGTCGACCCAGCTGCGTTTGCCCTTGCTGCTCGAAAGCAGACGCTGGCTAGTGGCGCTCGGAGCCAAGCTTTCGGTCGCCAAGACAGACGCGTTGTCGTGGAACGATGCGCTCAGGGTTTTGACGGCTGCGGCATGTTTGGCGCTCGTGTCGCCGGATTCGTCGGCGGGGGTGGCTTTGCACAGCAGCAAGAAACGTTCGGGTAGTTTGCCAGCCGGCTTCGGCATCACGCCCAGGTCCCAGGGCTCGACGACGGGTCCGATCTCGATTTCGACGTCGCCGCCGAGCGCGCTGGCGAGCGTGCCGGCGTGCGCCACGGCGTCGTCGAGCGAGGGTGCGCCGAGCAGCGTGAACGAGGCGACCAGCTCGTTCTTGCCCGTGTACGGTCCTTTGGTGAGCGTAGCGACGCCGTCTTTGCGTGTCAGCCGCGCGCGCCGAGCGCTGCGGTGCAGCCCAGCGCCGTTCAAGAAGACGCCTTCTTTGAGGCTGCTTTGCACGAGCGCACCCATTTGCTGGATGATTTCCTGACTCGGTGGGCCGCCGGCCTCCATGTTGGCGTCGACCTTGTGCATGACGATGAAGCGCATGGCATGTCTCCTGGGGCCTGGGGTTAACGCTTGCTTACCGTGTAGTTCAGGTGCGTGACCACCGGAGAGTGCACTGCCTTGTCGATCTGCAGGCTTACCCGGTTGGGATCGATGCCGTCGAGCAGTCGCAAACCTTGGCCCAGCAACACCGGTGTCAGCGCGATGTGCAACTCGTCGACCAAGCCCGCGTTCAGGTATTGCAAGATGACATTGCGACCGCCCGCGATGCGCACGTCTTTGTCGCCTGCGGCGTCGCGCGCGCGGGCCAGCACGGCATCGAGGCTCTCTCTCACGAAGTGAAAGGTGGTACCGCCCGGCCGCGGCCACGCCGCGCGCCTTTCGCCCGTGAGCACGAACACCGGCACGTGAAAAGGGGCGTTTTCTGGCCAATTACGCTCACCCTCTTCGAACATGCGCTTGCCCATGATGTTGGCGCCGATGCGCGCCACGGTCGCTTCGAGCAGTGCATTGTCGGCTCCGGTCTCGCCGCCCTCGCCGAGGCCCAGGCCTTCGCGGAACATACGCTGCGCGTAGATCCAGCCATGAATCGACGGGCCACCGTCGCCGAGCGGGTTGTCGGGGCCGCGATGGTCGCCTGCGATGTAGCCGTCGAGCGACATGCCCACGCTGACGAAAACTTTGCTCATGCTCTGGCTTCTTTCCGCCTCTGGCGCGCTTCAGAAAGTGCCACCGGAGGCTCGGCTCCGCTGTCTCTTAGCATGCGCTGGCAGGTCAGCTCCTGGCTCGCTTGCCGGCGCTTTTTAGCTTGTGATCGGCACGCCGGCGTGGTGCCACTAACAAAGATGATGTCGCTCTCGATTTCTCGAGTGTCAGTCGTGATTTCGAGTGCGGTAGGGCTTTTGTTGGGATGCGGGTCGAGCCCCGCGGGCACAGCAGCGGCGAGCGGCGCGTCCGGCGGCCTCAGCGGTTCCGGTGGCCAAGCGGGGGCGGGCGCTGCAGCCGGGGGCGCTGGTTTCGGCACGTCGGGTGCCGCCGGTGGCGGCGCAGCCAGCGGCGGAAGCAGCGCGGGCACGAGCAGCGCTGGCTCCGGAGCGAGCGGCAGCGCTGGCGCGGCTGCAGTGGGCGGCGCTGCGGGCGGTTCAGCCGGCGGCGCTTCCGGCGCGTCGTCGGGCGGCGTGTCCGGCGCGTCCGGCGCGGCAGGGCAGGGCGGCGCCGCGCCGGTGCTCGAGCCCGGTTTGCGCTGGCTTGGCCGCGTCGAACCAACGCCGACCGGCGCGCGTTTCTCCTGGCCGGGCACCGGCTTTACGGCGCGCTTCAACGGCACGTCCGCCAAGGTGAGCATCAAGAGTGGCCAGACCGACTACTTTCAACTCGTCGTCGACGGCCAGGTCACGCTGCTAACGACCCAAAGCGGCACGCACGACTACGACCTCGCTCAAAACCTGGCGGCGGGCGATCACAGCGTCACGCTCTGGCGTCGCACCGAGCCGCTCAACGGCTCCGCCGAAATCACCAAAGTCGACTTTCTGGGCGGCACCCTACTTTCACCGCCGGCCCCCTTCGCCAAACGCCTAGAAATCGTGGGTGATTCGATCAGCGTGGGCTACGGCGTCGAGTGCAAGACCATCGGCGAGCAGTTTTCGTACGCCACCGAGAACAATTACCAAACCTTCGAAGCCATCGCGGCGCGCGAGCTGTCGGCCGAGCTGATGACGCTGGCATGGTCCGGCATCGGCATGTGGCGCGACGTGGGCGGCGGTACGGATTCCGAAATGCCAACGCTCTACCTGCGCACGCTCGGCAACGAGGCGAGCGGCGTATGGGATTTCAAAAGCTACACGCCCGGCGCCGTGCTCGTTAATCTCGGCACGAACGACTTCGCCAAGGGTGACCCCGGGCAGCCGTTCGTCGACGCCTACGTTACGTTCGTTAGCGGGGTGCGCGGTCGCTATCCGGCGGCGCGCTTGTTCCTCGCGGTAAGCCCGATGCTCGGCGGCGACAACCGCACGAAGATCAAAGCCTACCTCGACCAGGTGAAGACGACGCGCGCCGGTCAAGGCGACCAGAACATTGCCATCATCGAGTTCGCGCAACCGGCGCAAGACGCCTGGGGCTGCGGTCACCCGAACGGCGCGACCCACGCCATCATGGCGGGCGTGCTGAAGCAGGCTTTGACGCAAGATCTGGGCTGGTAGCGCCGCTCAGTCGTCGAGCGCGAAGGAGCCGTAAGTCGGCTTGCCGCCGAGCGCGTAGCGCGAAATCGAGACGCCGGTGCTGCTGGTGCGCGACTCCAGCAACTTGAACGCGCTGGGCGTCACCCCGGCTTCGAACAAGCGCTTGCCTTGGCCGAGCGCGACCGGAAACACCAGCAGGTTGAGCTCGTCGACCAACTGCGCGCCGAGCAGGCTTTGGGCCAGGCCAGCGCTGCCGTGCACCTGCAGCTCTTTGGTGTAACGGCGCTTCAGCTCGCTGATGCCGTTCACCACGTCGCGCACGAGGTGGCTGTTGTTCCACGAAGCCTCGTTCAAGGTCTTGCTGACGACGTGCTTGGGCAACTGATTGAGCTTGGCCGCCAGCGCGTCAGCCGGGTCGGTGACCTTGGGCCAATGACCGGCGAAGATCTGGTAAGTGCCGCGACCAAGCAGGAAAGCGTCGGCGCGCTCGAACACCTCGGTCATGAATCGGCCCATGTCGGGATCCGCGTAGGGCACCAGCCAGCCTCCGTGGTTGAAGCCGCCGCTCGTGTCTTCTCGCGGGGCGCCTGGGCCTTGCATCACGCCGTCCAGGGTCAGAAACGTCGTCATGGTCAGTTTCGCCATCGCTTCGTCTTTCTAAGCCGGGCAAGAGGGACCGGCTCGAAAACGCGACGCTCGGCGCCGCGCCGAATCGACACGTCAGGCTTGAAAAGTTTGCCGCCAGCGACGGCGGCGGGCGAAACCTGCGAAAATCAAGGCGGCGAGCGACCAGGGCAGCCCGCCCGGGCTGGGCGAGCTGACTCGGCAGCCGCAGCCGGACGAGTCGGCCGGTGCCGAAGCGGCGATCGGCGCGGTTCCGGCTTGGCTGGTGGCCCCGCCGCCCGCGACCGAGACCGGCGTCGAGCCCGAGCCGCCGTTCGTCGATGGCAGGCCCCCCGCGCCGCTCGTCGTCGGTCCGCCGCTTGCTCCTGCGCCGCCCGCATCGTGCCCGGCCTGCGAGCCGCCGGCGCCGCTCGCGCCGCCACCGCTGACCCCGCCGCTGCCGCCCGCCCCGCCGCCGACTGTACCCGCGACACCTGCCGCTCCGGCGTTGCCCCCGCTCGCCGCGCCGCCCATGCCTTCGGGCGGCGCGAAGCCCTTCAAGTCCACGGCGTCGGCGATGGCTTGAAGACCTTTTTCGTTGGGGTGCAAATGATCGCCCGCGTCGAAGGTGGGCAAGTACCAAGTCGGTTTCGTCGGATCGTGCGTGGCTGTGTCTTGATCGACGATCGCGTCGCAGCCGCCGTCGGCGCTCTTGATGAAGGCAATCACGGCGGCGCGCGCCGTTTCTCCCGGCTGGCTCCAGCCGCCCGAGCCCTCGAACGGCGTGAGCGTCGAGCACCAAAACTCGACGTTGGCGGCGTGCGCTTTGGCGACCAGCTGCTTCAAGCCGGCGATCAGCTGGTCGCCCGTCGGCCGGTTGGCGCCGCCCAGATCGTTTATCGGATCATCCGAGAAAATGATCCAGCGCACGCCGCTCTGTGACAGCGCGTCGCGATCGAAGCGCTTGAGGGCGCTGTCGCCACTGCCGTCGGCCAGCAGCCGATTGCCAGAAATGCCTTGATTTAGCACGCCGACCGGCAGCTTGGCGTCAGCGAGGCGCTTGGCCAAATCGTTCGGCCAACGACGATTGTTGTTCGACGACGAGGCGACGCCGTCGGTGATCGAGGCGCCGAGCGTCACGACCGCGCCCCACGCCGCAGTGTTCTGCACGTCGACGTTGGTCAAAAAATAGTAGCTGCCCTTGGTCTGCGTGCCGGTGAGGGTTTGCTCGCTGGCGTGGTTGCCGCTCGTCACGTAGTTGTCTTGCAGGCCCGTGCCGTGCGCGGTCGTGCCGCCCGTCGCGGCTTGCAAGTGGAAGCTCACGGCCAAGTCTGACAGCTCTTTGACGTCGAACGGGACGGCGTCGCTGGTGACGACTTGGCCCGCCGGAATACTGACGGACGCTTGGCCCGCGAACGTCAACGCGTGGTCCGTGCCGGCGCTGATTGAAGAGCCGCTCGCTCGCTCGGCGATGTGCACGCTGTCGACGGCGAGCGCCTGCGAACCAAATACGTTCGACAGTCGGATGCGTACGCTCGAGCCGCCAATACTGGTGTGAACGATTTGGCGCAGGGTTTGGTCCGAAAAAGCGCTGCCGTCGCCTTGCGGCGAAACGGCCCAGGTCCCTACCCAGTGGTCGGAAATGCCTGCGGCCTCGCGAACGGCTTCGGTAGGGGGGTCAGTGGGCTGGCCGCCCTGCGTGCAAGCTGCCGAGAGGAGCAGTAAGACAGGGGCAAAGCGGCGCGTTTTTTCCACGTTGGTTTGTGGGGTTAGCGGCCAACCTCGATCACCCTGGCGCGCCCTGAGTGGGCGCAACGAGCGGCCGCTCTGCCACGATGCGAAATAACCGTTCGCGGCGGTTGCCTTCGCTCCACGTGTAGAGCGCGAGCCGATCCAAGTCGGCCTCGACCGCGCTCAAATCGAGCGCCGCTGCCCAAGCGAGGCCGGCAGCCCGCGCGGTGGCCGTGGCGCGTCGTTGCGGCCGGGCGATGGTCACGTGCGGTTTGGGCGCGCGCTTTTCGCGGCGACCGAGCGCCGCTTCACTCGCGACGTCGCGGAGCGCGGCGAGGCGTTCGGTCATTTCGATGCGCCCGCTGTCGAGCAGGGCCGAGAGCGCGGAGTATTCGCGCTTGGGTCCCATCGGCACGACCTCGCCGAGCGATACCCTCACACCCCCGAGCGGCTTTTCTCGCAGCACGGCGTCGACGGCCGCGAACGCCCGCTCAGCCGCCGGCTCGCCGCAGCCGCCCAAGAACGACAGCGTGAGGTGCACGTCTTCGGGATGAAACAGCCGAAACGCGGGTGGCAACGGCGGCAGCTCGAGCACGAAGCGCCCGTCGAGCGGAAACGCCAGGAACCAATTGGGACGCGGCATGCGCGAAGCTTAGGCTATCGGTGAAGTATCGCCTTGACAAGTCGCGCTGGAGTGGCGCATTAGTTAGGCAGATGCTTAACCAAGGCGCCGCGCTGGACCAAGTCTTTCATGCCCTGGCCGACCCCACACGTCGCTGGATGGTCGAACGGCTCAGTCGCGGGCCCGCCTCGGTGAGTGAGTTGGCCGAGCCGCTGACCATGTCGTTGCCGTCGGTGGTGCAACACCTGCAGGTGCTCGAAACCAGCGGCTTGGTGCGTTCGGAAAAGGTGGGGCGGGTTCGCACCTGTCGCATGCAGGCCGACGCGCTCCGCACGGCTCAGCACTGGATCGACCAGCGGCGCGACGCTTGGGAGCGTCGCCTCGATCG
>Ga0307516_10006070_pt1 | contig 14270 bp, 10 predicted proteins | sample 19_EM_MG_FD_203310 | JGI IMG/M metagenome (GOLD analysis project Ga0307516, IMG submission 203310) | Populus trichocarpa ectomycorrhiza microbial communities from riparian zone in the Pacific Northwest, United States - 19_EM | ecosystem: Host-associated > Plants > Roots > Unclassified | place... | reverse complement strand
TAATCAAGTTCTACACTAAGGGCTAGCTATTAATTCGAGGTAATTTCTTCCTGCAGCAAAATATGTTTACCTTCAAGATCTTCTACTTCCTTGGACATATCAGGAAAAAAATAATTCAGAATCCCTTAGCTCAGCTACCAAGACTGTACAATGCTCATGTAACTCCATCTTTTGCTTCCTCAGTTCTGCATTTGATTTCTGAAGCAAACTGCATTCTTCGAAAAGACTTTCAACATTTGCATGTCCTCAGCTTTTGCTTCCTATCAACCTTTTGTGCCTCCATTTCACTTTCCAATATTCTCATTTCTTCTAGGAGACTCGTATTACGAGGTTCTAAATTATGCAATTCCACGAGGTTCGATTCCCTATCGTTGGACAAATATCTTAACTGTTCTACCAGCTACATATCCAGCTCTGACAACTTCTTCTCTAAAATTTCCTTGGCTAAAGCCTGCAAACCCAAGTTACTACCAAGCACCGTCATTTCATTTCATAAATCATCTAAGCATTTAGAGGCCATAGTGCTTTCTCTTATCGTAGCTTCCATATTTTTCTGCAACCGCTGTTTCGCATTCTGAAGATTAGAAATCTCAGTTTCTGGCCTCATATCAGAACTCCTTAGAGTATCCATCTCTTGTTCCTTCAAAGAATTAAGCGTGATAAACCACCATATCTTTATATCTTGAATGAATGATAAACCTTCATGTATTTCTATTTAGAATAATTATTCAGTAATAATTTTTCTATGCTCACATGTGTACACATGATTTTTTAAGGAATCTATTATACTTGGTGTTTTATTAATGATATTCCTTATTAATGTCTTCGAAAGCAAAGGATTTTCCAATCATTTCTTTATCTGAAAACGACAAGATTTAAAGAATATAAATACCTCCGAACCATTCAGGTAAGGGTTCAAAGCTTTTGATCTCTTAAGATAAACTCATATAAATTTTAGAATATTAACACACTTAAAACTTAAAAACAAATATTTTTGTTCCTTGAATTTAAGGTTCTTTTAAATTATTTATTGTCTCAAAATATTTATTATTTTTTCCATAAATATAATGACTTTATTATTGGAGAGTCTTTAGATCTCATGATTGAGACTATTTTTGCAGTTACTCAAACTTTTACCATGAACCTAAAATTCATTAGACTAAAAAAAATATTTAAATTATTAATTAACCATAATTTCAAACAATAAATAACTCATTATTTACATATCTTGAATTTTGAAACATCTTCATTTTCGAAAGAAGCAGATTTTTCTTCAAACAAATCTTTTAGCTGGACGAAACTGTTCAAAATAGGCTTTGCTTACTCATTTTGATTAAACAAATCTGTAGCATTTGAAATCACGGATTTACTGAAAGCAGAACTAGATTTCCCACTTGTAGGCGAACAAAGATCATACTGTTTCTTCTTCACATTCGCTAAACATGATTGAATGTGTTCCTGCAACTTAGATAATGTTTTGGCCATTTCAGCGGCAGCATGCATGTGAGTCGAAAAGCTTGACGTCTGTACAGATGTTTGCAGGATGGTCATTGGCCCTGGTTTCCATTTCTTCATGACGTTCTAACTGTTCTTGTACTGTATCAATCTCAATTTCTTTTCGTTCTAACTGTTCTTGTAGACTTACGATAGATCTGCACATTTAATCTGCAAAATGATCGGTGAAAAGTTCTTAGCTAATAATTTCCTTCTTTCTCAGCTCCTCTTCAAGTTTGCATGTCTGGGATCTCAATTTCCTAACCTTCAGATTTTCTTCTGTAAGCTCACTGCAATCTCTCTCAACGAAGATTTAGAAACTTTTGGCAGTAACGTTTGCCAAAATGTTCGTGTTTACCAAGTGTTTCTCATCTCTTCATGCCCTTTTACAAAGATCTGAAGTGGGAAACATGGATTTCAATAAAAATTCTGCAATCAATTAATAAACAACCAAGCAATCACAAAATAGCAAAGAATCCACTGCAACTGATCCCTAGTAAAATGGTTCCATAGTTACACTTCTTTAACGGTAACGAAATTAACCGTAACCTCTCTCGGGATGCCGGATCTTGACGATCCCTACACGAACAACGCCATCCCAATTCAAAATCACACATTAACATACATCCTAATCACATCAATGCCGATAAATTATCATCAGAGTAATCAATCCATCGTATCATGGAAACTGCAAACATGAAGAGACATTCATCAATCTCTTTTTTAGTTTAACGTGAGTGTCCGGGCCAGCTTGCGCGCACTTCAACTAATCTCACGGGGCTGAAGTTAACGACCATGTAAGCCTAGTGATCATTATGAGCAACTACAGGGGACATTCATCAATCTCTTAATGTAGTATATTTAATTGGAGCATGTTTGCATTTCGTTTAGAGATATTCTTCGGTGTACCGGGAATTATACTTCTCCCTCTACAAAAACATGAGATTCATGAATTATTTTTATAGCGGCTCTTGTATTCTTAAGAGAAAGGTGGAGTACAACTCCTGATTTGTCTAATAATTTCTCCTTATTTATGCTTTTCTACTTTCTTTTTCTATAGCTTTCTAATCCTTTTTTTCTTTTTCATTTTTTACAATTTAAATTCTTTGTCAAGAACATATCATTCATGTTCAAGAGGAAATATGTTTCATTACTTTTGGAATTAAATCCTGGTTGACAGAGTGTAGAACATGTATATGTATTTACTAGCTAAGCTGTTTCTCGAGGAATTGCTTCTCCTGGTGAATCTCTTAAGAGTCTAACTTGGTTATGGAATTATCAAATTATAACCTGATCCTACTTAGATATGTGTTTGATGGAGAAAACTATATTGAAACATTAGTTAAAAAAAAATATAATTTATAGTTTTTCTTAGCTTACATCTTCAAACCACAATGACAAAACCAACCGCATTGATGTCAAACATACACTAAGGTCCATCTAGACATGGGCAACGTTTCTCAAAAACAGAGCTATGTAGCAACCCAAGAAACTGTGAAGGAAGATGGGGACAGAACACAAATAAAAATTACAGAAGTTCTTGGCGTTTGCAGTTGTTGTCTGAAGAACTTCCAAGTGGATATATGCTGGCTCGTGGGCCGCAGCTTACAGGGGATGCAATTAGTGATGTATTATGGGGTTTAGACAAGGGACCAAACCAAATGAATATGAAGTTTTGATCGTACATTTATTTCTTTGCCTTCCCATTAGATTTTGGAATAAAATTTGTTCACGTGATGCCAACTTGCATGTTGGCTCTCAAGATTCGCCGCCCTGTCCTGTTGTCTTCTTGTTCTTTTGGTTCACAAGAGTACAGTACTTGCTAAATCATGCTCTCACATGATGTTGGAGAATTAGAGTCCAATGGGTTGGAGTTGTTGGGTGGATGCCAAAACTTATTGAACTCACACGCCAATTTTCTTCGCCAAAAGCCAATGATATGTGTTATGATTTGTTCCAAGAGTGGCATCATTCCTTCCCATTACGTATATCCAACCCATTTAGTAAATTAATTACTGTATCGTGGATTAGGTTTGATCACCTTTTGAATATTTTACCCAAGTCTATAATTGAAGATATTTTCATCCATGAACATACTGATTTAGACAGCCGTCGGTCTTCGTTTTGAACACGAGATAGTTTTTGTCTGCGTACGTTATCTTCTCGGATTTATTTTGAAAAAAATAAGCATGGAAAGTCTATGCAAGAACTAATCAATAAGGGATTTAATTTTAATTTCAATGGACAGATACTGATACAGAAACCGTTAAAATCAGGAAGAAAAAAAATGATTGACTTCCATGTCTTCAATTTATTAGTCAGGGTGGGCTAGTCTTGAAGGTGACCTCGCTGTAAAGCTAGCATCGACGCCTTGATGCCAAAATGACAGTGATGCAGCAGCAAACTTCACTGCGGAAAAGTGGACTGAGTTACGATAAATTTTCTCCTGAGATCTGGTCAAGAGCCTATAAGTTCTTTTGCTTTTATATACCGTTGTTTGAACGATGGATTATGCAAATACCCGGCCCGAGCATAGTTTTTTTTTTTTTCCAGGGAAAAATGAAATTCTCACCTTCGGCAATGTGTGTGTGTGTGTGTGATGGCTTGAAAAAATCAGGGCACACAGAAACATTGAAGAAGGAATAATGTAAGCAGAAATAATATAGTTTTGATTTGATGTGCTAATATCAAATTTATTTATTTTTGTGTTTTTACATCGTTTTGATTTGATGTGCTAATATTAAAAATATTTTTTTAAAAAAAATATTTTAATGTATTTTTAAGCGAAAAACAATTATTGCCGCAATGTCAAACACTATCTTAAAGAACCAGAGATTTAAAGCTTGATATAAGTTTTTAGTTGAATTTAATAAGATATTGACCCAACAAAATTCATTTAATTCAGCTAAGTTTTTAATGACTCACGAATCAAACCTACATGAGTCAACATCTAAAGAAGAAAAGAAAAATAATAATATCATTTTAATTAAAATAATTAAACTCAAAAGTTGAGAAAAAATTAATAACATCAAAAAGAAATCACCAAAAAATTGAGAAAATTAGGGCACACAAAAACATTGGAGGCCAATGTAAGCAGAAAAATATAGTTGTTAAACTTAATTTGGTATTATGAGTTTACCTAGAAAACTTGATATTTATAGTTTGATATGGATTCTTAATTAAATTTAATAAGATATTAAACCAATAAAATTCATTCCATCCAGCTAAATTTTTAATAATCTAGTTGAATTGATTAAACCTATATGAATTAATAACTAAGATTAAAAAAAAAGAAATATAATTATTTTAATAAAAATAATTAACTTAAATTAATCCAATGATCTTTGATTGATAACTAAATACTTTTAAAGTTAATATCCGGAACGAGAATAGCAACTACAAAAAAAAAGTAGTAGAAAGAGACGTACAAGTATGAAAATCAATAAGTAATTTTGAAAAAAAGGCAAACCTACCTTTACAGGACATCTGTTTGAATTTTGAAGAAGCAATGAAAATGATATGCGAGAAATTCAGCTAGATATTTCTTTGAAGTCACTGGTAACACATCCTCTGTGCCTTGAAAAGACCGCCACCAAGGTAGAGTTTGTGCTTCGAACAAGATACAAGTCCTCGTAATTGGTACGGAAATGCGGTGTGTAATAACATGGATCCATCACCAGCAGCAACTTCATGGTCATATGTCGGAATTTCAAACTTTATTTTTCCAAATTCAAGCTGTTGATAAATTGATCGATCAGAATTCACATTGCATATACAAGTCTATGTATGAAAATTTGAATTTGTACGAACTTTGTCTTTAGAGTATTTGTGTGTCTAAGCTAGATTGGGGTGTAGTTGCGGTTGTTTTTTAAAGTGTTTTTCACTCAGAAATGCATTAAAATGATATTTTTTTTATTTTTTAAATTTTTTTTTGAAATCAGCGTATCAAAATGATCTGAAAATATCAAAAAAATATTAATTTAAAGTAAAAAAATAAAAAAATTTAAATTTTTTCAAAAGCGCTTTTGAAACACAAAAACAAATAGAATTTTACGAAACTCAGTTAAAAAATCATGTAAAAACTGTGTTTCAAACTTAATTTTTTAGTGGGCCCCACAGTATAAAACGCAGTTTGATTTACTATCAAATATCTTTCTGCGTTTGTTTCACCGCAAATACAAAAACCGGTGAAAAATAAACATAGCCTAAAAAGGATTTGAATTCTCTAAACATGTTTAGGGTCTAAACACCTTTTTAAAATCCAATAAGACGTTTGAATAAGTCAAATAAGCTTATTAATAAAACTCATTAAGCATCACTTTTAATTTAATTATGAGTTGGAGCTAGAATCCAATAAGATGTTTCAAGATTTTCTTTATTTTTTTTATTGGTTTTTTTCTAGTTAGGTTTAAAAAAATGCATTTAATCTGGGTTTATTAGCGAGATCAACTCGATTTTCTGCTTAAAAATACTCTTGTACGTTACAGGCATTGAACTAGGGAAATTCAAAATTTATTTAAAATTCTCTCTGCAGTTTAACTGCCATTTTAAAATTTGTGAAATCGTATTTTTCTTTTCTTTTCTTGTCATTGTACGTGGCGTCAGGTCCTCTATGGTGTCTGAATCAAACACGCACACTTACTTTCGTTTCTCTAATTTAATTTCATCATCATGGAGTGCTGGTGATGAAGGACTTTGTCAACGTGCGTGGGCTCGGGGACCCAATGGACAAGGGTAGACCCTCCAAGATTTGGGCCTCTAACATGCAAGTGTAGGGATTAGAGTCCCTGTTCGTTTTGAACATAGCAAAAAATAAATCTCTATGAATCAAAAGCATGGACTCCCAGAGGCTTTATATATAGCAGTGAAAATGGAGGATAGATTAGCAAATAGCTATAAGTTACTTAATAACCTACAAAAAAACCCTAGGTTTCTTCACATTTCTTCTTTAATTCTAGCACCGATCCTAACAAGTCTTTACTACTGCGCTTTGATTTGCCTGTGCTCAAGGCAAACTTCTTATATTTGATATTTTGTTTATTTTTCCTGTAATGACGTAGTTATAATTAAACAAAACTCTTGTTACAAGTCAAAACTTTATTATCATGAAAAGATATTCAATTTTTATTTATTCAGGTTTCACTTGCTAAAAGATTATTACAAAGGGAAAAAAATTAGAAAACCCTAGTAATATTAGATAGAAAAAACAAAATAGAAAAATTACTCTCTTTAAATAAACTAAAAAAAACATAATAATACTTAATAGAAAAAAAACTCCTAAACTAAAGAAATAAAAATAAAAATAAATATATTTATTTAAAAAAAAACTCATGCATCGCCTAGCTGAGACAATCTCCTGGACTCCAGGAAGTTCTTGTTCTTGTGTTCATGAGATGCCATGTATTGAATAAAAGTCGCAAAGTCTGTATCCTTATACCGCCTTGGATTAGCATCATTGACGAGTTTTGGCGATGGACGAATCATGCTGTTGAAAGGTAAACTGTGTAACGAGGCAATGGAGATTCGAGACTTCGAAGGATTGACTAGAACTCTATGGAGTACACTCCTGTACTTCCCATTGCTAAAAATCTGCCAAATGATGAAAAAAGGGTTAATTATGCATGGATTAGTAATTGAAAAACTGTTAAACTTAGTAATTAAAGCTTAATGAACTAACCTCAAGATGATCACCAACATTAACAACAAATGAATTGGGAATTGGTTCCACAGTGACCCATCTCCCTTCATGCTGAATTTGCAGACCCTTAACTTCTTCATCTGGGAGAAGTAGAGTAAGGAATCCATAGTCTGAATGGGGTGGCATGCCAAGTGTTAGGTCTGGTTCAGGACATGAAGGGTAGCAATTAGCCACAATGAGTTGGCTCCCATCCTCAAATTCCTTTAAGAGATCACAGCTATCATTTTCATCGATATTTTTTTCTGTTTCAACCAATCCTAAGCTCTCTAATATTGCTTTCGCAAGCATTAGATACAAGGATTTTGTTCCTTTCGAGTAGTTAACCACCGCTTGCCTGTTAATAAATTAAACATGGAATTAACAATTAATAATTAATGGAGACATGTATAATAATACACTTGACACTTACGTACAATAAGGAATAATTAATCATCTAATCTAATTTATTTGAGTAGGTAATTGAGCAGGACCAGATTCACAGCATCATGCTAGAAACATGAAGCTCATATTAGGTGCAATATTAGTGCAGATTTATCACCTTAGCTCGGCAGGAGAAGAAGGCCAAAAAGGAAGAACATCTGAGAGGGGATGGCAATTAAGCTTTATAAAGTCTCTCCAGCAAAACACCCTATCTTTGTTCTGATTAAAACTTGTTCCATATCTAACTGGTGCACTCTGATCTTTCGACATGTACTTCGATCTCTCCTCGAAAGGAAGCTCGAAGAATTTCCTAGCTGCTTGAATCATTTCGAGAACGGATTCACTTGCAATGCCATGATTTATCAACTGCATAAACCAAAATTAGAACTAAAACCAAGGATATATAATTAGCTGATGTGGTAAATCAATCATGCTCACCTGAAAAAAACCATATTCTTCACAAGCTTTTGAAAGGGATTCGAGGGCATGAATTCTATCCGGACCTTGCAGCTGAGCAAGATCGATTATAGGCAACTTGAGATTAGTAGCGCCATCTTTTTTCGATAACAGAGGACGTTCCAAAGCCGGCAATATGTATTTTCTAGGCACTTTTGTCAACCCTCTCTCACATAGATGTTTCACTCCTTTATGGTACTTATGACTTTCTACTAGCTCGTCTTCTTTGCAAATGGTTTGAACTTCCAAGACCAATGCCGGTGACATGGCTGAAATCCAATTATTTCAAGGTCGAATATTAATGCAACTTTGTTAGTTAATATAGTATAGATACGGCAAGGGGAAAGAAAACAATGATTTGTATTCAATATATAACAAGAAACGAGTGAGACCTTGGACCACTAGATATAGCTAAACAACTACCTTGAGAAAGAGGAGAGAAACAGAAATGGTGATGGGGTGAAGAGGAATGTTGAAGGAGAGGTGTATATATAGGGGAGAACACAAAAGTCTACCAACAGCAAGTCTTCATAAACCAGCTTTGGTTTTGCAAAAAATACTGACTAGTTTGTTTTTTATGAACAAGATACTGGAAATTATATGGACTAATTCCATTCCATGCAAAGGCGACCATTGACTTGGCTTAGTCAAATACCACGAGGCAGTGCCGAGGAAAGGTTCACATGCATGGCCCCTCAACCATAGAATATATTTCAAGCCTATAAATAAATTTATGGAACCTTTGTCTTCAAAGGATTTGTTGTTGATTTGATAAGTTGATGTAACTATCTTATAAAGAGGTATCGATACGTATAGGTATATCTAGATCTACGAAAACTAACCTTTGATCGATCTATCTTATATATAACATCGAATATATGTATATAAGTGAAATTGTCATGTCTCTTGCCTTTGCTTTATGTATACAATTTCATGTACGAAGTTTTGCCCTATTTCTCTCCTTGGAAAGAGCTGATTACCTCGTATGCAATTTGATCATGTACGAAGTTTTGCCCTCTTTCTCTCTATGGAAAGAGTTACCATGCATAAATTGCTTTGATATATAGCAAGAATTGCATGTTGGTAAATATTCCATGAGAGCACAGGCACCCGTGCTCTCTTTACTCTCATTATGGCCACGGGGCCGGCCATGATCCCTAGCTAGCTAGTTAATTAGTTGATTTACCCATCAACTAAATGCAAGGACTGGTAGCAAACTTGAGATATTGGAAGATAATAAACGATGATGATGGAATTTAATCTTGTTGAGTAGCCAAGAGATACGTACTGCTTCAGCAGTACTTCCCGTGGATCTATGCTTGATTACAAGAAAAACAAAACAAAAAATGTGAATTAATTTGATACTAACCTGTCACCAACTGATCACTCATCGATGACGCGTGGTTAAGTTTTGGGTGTCCTAATACACCCCACCTTCCTCGATGTCAAATGCCTTAGCAGAAAGAGACAGTTTAGGGTTTTATAGCGGTATAGTACTATAGCTAGGAGTTAGTGGTTGTTTGGCCCAGAAGCTCCATTAATTTGTCCTATGTTTTCCATTCGGTGCACGCATCAGTTCCCTGAGTCTCTGCTTACTGTATGTTTGCTAATATTTTCTAATCACCTCTCAGTTGTCATGTCCATTGGAAGATCGAGGGGACCTTTTTTTTTCCCTCAAAACCAGAAGTCAATTATTATCTTATTTCCATTTTTTAATGGCAAGTGAAGTCAATGGTTTCTATATTCCAAATTTGCACGGGCCGGAGCCTCGCGTTTTAAATTTCGAACAACATACAATCCATATCCATATATATTTGAGTTAGATGAGAGCGGAATATTATATCAATTGAGAATATGATCGTTTTTCAAATGATATTAAGTGTAAGGTTGGTAATGAGGTATATATTGTTTTTATAAAAATATTTTTTAATTGAAAATATATTGAAATAATATTTTTTTTTTACATCAACATATTAAAATTATTGAAAAATATATACCTAAAAAAATTCTACTTAATGTATTTTCAAGCCAAAATTAGTTTGGAAAGCATTTTGAAAAAATGTTGAACTACAAAAACAAACACACCCTAGCTAAAATATGTATTCTATATTGACATGGAGATAATTTTCTTAAAAATACTAGTTTCAAAATTCAAACTCAAGAGATCAGAGAATAAATATATATATTAAGATGAGCTAGATTTCATGTATTAAAATTATTACAAAAAATTAATCAACTAATTCTACTAGCCATAAATATCTAAAAATATCTATGGCTAGCTATTCATGAAAAATATTTGTATTATGTTTTATGAATGAGGATTTCTTGAATGCAATATCCTCTTTACATGAGCAGGTTTAAATCTAATAGTCGGGAATTATATAGTTTTCTTCGCTTAGATAAGATTTGAGCCATAATAATTATAGTTTTTCCGGTTACAATGATACAATAGGACTAACTCCTGTACCTCATTGCGAGAAAAACAAAATTAGAACATGAGATGATATATAATTGCGATAATAAATAACTAGGTGTTAATTAAGCCCGTGAAGCATTCCTTGATGACGAAAACAAGTGTCTCCCTCGAATTCAACTCGAGAAATACTAATTAAATTTTTGGTCGGTCGAGTATAAATGAATTATAAATTTCAAGAATCGCGTCTTATGCTTGTCCCTGCACATTAAAATCCAAGTCTTTCATTTCGATTGCTAGGTAATTAATCTAGTAATCTTATTCTGGAAAAAAAAAATTAAGTGAGAAAATTTTAAGCAGGTGTAAAGGGAGCACAAGCTGTTATCCAATTAGCTGACTACGTACCCCATGCATATTTAATCACCTCCCTCGTCGTCATTGCTCCCAAGCATGATATATGTGTAGATATATCCATTGACAATGGCTTGTATGCATGAATGCCCCCGAAAAGCACCCAGAGAGGTTAGGACAAAATCAAGAGATTCAGCATTATTTATCAATTAGGCATAATTACTATGCTTTGATCACTATATAAACGTTGGACAAGCACTATATTTCTTGAAACACATTCTAGCTAACTCCTCACCTAATACACGTCTCATGCTCATGATTTTATATATTTTTTTAATTTAATCTGAACTCACAATCCATAACTTTTAGCCATATGTCACGTAAAAAACACAAAAATAATTTATTCCTGTAATTTCACAAGGTGTGATTAATTAATTACTTAATTATGAAATGTTTACCTGCTGCTTATGAATTACCTTTCGCTGGATCAAAGATAAACGGGAAAGATATAATAGGATATCATCTTTTTGATTTTGAAATGTATTTAGATGTGATGAAACTATAGTGTTAATTACTTGAATTTTATTACAAGAACTTCTTGAGTTTTCTCTTAGTAATTAACAAGACATGAAGCCTGATTGAATCAATAAAATTTATGGAATTATGGATGAATAAAGCAGATTTCAGCTTTAGGCCCCGATGTCACTGGAGAATAAGCGACATCAATGGTGGGACATCCAATGTGGCCCGTTATATATATATATATATATATATTCGCCTCAATAATTATTTCTTATGTAATTTTTAAAGTCTTGGATGTTGATAGATACTGTATTAGTTATTAGATCTATCACGAATTCACTAGATATATTGATATTTTTTCCATTTTATATTGTTTGACTTAAAAAGAAGGCTCCATCTATTATTAGATTTGTTTAGAGGCTTTAATTATGCATGGTCCATTCTAGCTGAAAGCAATCATTAATGTAAATTAAGACTTAGGGTTAAATATATTTTCTCCTGCATCAAATAAAGCAAGGAGTATGCTAGAAATACTTGAAACTCTTATTAAATCTTATTATTGAATGATTTTTTTTATTAATTATTTTATATTGTATAGATAAGATTCAGATTCCATATATTTTGAAAAAAGCTGTTTACCATATAATCCAGTAAATAATTAATTAGTATTCCTAGCATCACACTTTTTAAAATATCATCATAAATCTCCAACTTCCCTAAGGTTGATGATTTGGTCCCCCTTCATAAATCGATCATAAACACAAGCGGTATATGAGACTTTGTTTAAAGATGAAAAAGAAAATGCCATAATAGTTTTCATCAATCTAATCTCATACTTTTTAATCTTAATTTATCATTAAGATAACTTCTACATATATGACATATATGATCGTGAGAGTAATTTAAAATTAGTTTTATATTTACTAATGATTCTTTTTAATTCAAAGTTTAAAATTCATTAATTATTAAACTTGATTTAATGAATCATGATCACTTGTCTCCAACTCAAACCAGTTATAAAGAAAGTCAACTTAAAATTGATCCTAGTTTAATTTTAAAAAAAATAATAATTAATTAGCTAACCAAACTCTTAATAACTTTTGAATTGAATATTAATTCAGATTTAATAACCATGTTCTACATATCCTAAAAACATGATAACAAGATAATTATTATCTTGAAAATAATTTTTTTCCCACCCAAACATTAATGAATTTACTTGTGCATTAATTTATATATTAATTAGAATTAAATTCTTTTATCCAAATAATTTAAAAAACATATTTTTTACATCAATAAAAAGTATTCAAATGAATATTCTTGTTTTAAAGATATTGGGCCGCAGAGTTTGAATATGGAAAAAAAAAATCAAACCTTTTGAAGCACCTGGACCGCTGCTTTTCCCCGACAATTCCTGTCCAAGTATTAGTACCTTAAATGAACTACAGCAATCTTAAAACCATAGGAGACTTCTTGTCAGCCTTTTAGTCTCTATGAAAAATTCTTCAAGTTGCATGACACGTGATTTTAAGACCAAATATTTCAGGCACATGTACATAGTCAAGAGAATTCATTGGGCAAAAAAAAACTTACAATAGACCACCACCTCGGCTTGGATCAAAATGACTGATTTAATTATATCAATTTGAAGTTTAAATTCACATATTTAACGAGTTATATGAGAGAAACAATTCTTCCAGGAATCTTTAATCCACTTGTTCAACGGCACGTTTCCATTATATTATTTTTTTAGATATAGTAGTAGCATATTCTTTCATGTGCTAGACTTGAAAATTTGTATATATTGACTTTGGTCCATAATAAAATTCTTCAATTCTCTTGTTCAAGAAAGTGCTACTAATTCTTCCATATCGGAGGCCTACAAACACAATTCTATACTCCTCCGCCTCCCCCTTCGATGCTCCACCCCGTTACATGTCAATGACACAATTCTCAGTGACCTGGATAAAAATAATTAAAAAAATTACCAAGTTGAATTAAAAGACAGACCACCACATGTTGTTAAGTAGATGGGCCAGGTCTTTTAAGTAGAGCCCAAGCCCGTAAAAGTGGTTGACTAATTTAGTAGTAGTTGGGCCTTGGACGTTCATTCCTCGTTTTTTTTTTTTTGAGCTCACACACATGGGGCCTGTTTAGGAAATCAACATACGAAATTATAATCAAAAGTAAGGACATGTTTGTTTTCCGGAATTCACTTTTTAGGAAACCACTTTCCAAACTTTCCAGTGTTTGTTTGCCATTAGAAAAGTTGGTCAACGGAAAACACTTTCCGGTCAACGAAAAACACTTTCCAGTTAACAGAAATACTTTCCGGTCAACGAAAAATATTTTCCAGTCAAAAAAAAATTTGGTTTGGTTTTCAGGAAAATATTTTTCCTTTTGGCTGTGTTTGTTTTCCGGAAAGTGGTTTCCGGGAAACCACTTTCCAAACTTTCCTGTGTTTGTTTGCCATTAGAAAAGTTGGTCAACGGAAAACACTTTCCAGTCAAAGGAAAATTTGGCTTGGTTTTCAGGAAAGTGTTTTCCTGCAAAATTTAGGCGGAAAACACTTTCCGGAAGTTGTGAAAAATTTAGAAATGTCATTATTTACTGATTATATTAAATTTGATCCTCAAACTTTTGATTGCTATATATAATTTGTTTTGAATATTTATTTTTCAATTTCATCTCTTAAAATTTAATTTTTGTATTAATTTTGGTCTTTATTTTTATAATTGTTATTTGTTTTTTTCTTATCATTTTTTTTATTGAAATTTTTTATCTTTCAAATTTGGTCCTCATTTTTTTTATTGTTACTTATTTTATTTGAAATAATTTATGAAATGTTAATTATTATTATTTTAATTTATTCACCTTTCATTTTTTAAAATTTTTTAGATTTGATCTTTATTATTT
>Ga0307516_10006069_pt1 | contig 14271 bp, 12 predicted proteins | sample 19_EM_MG_FD_203310 | JGI IMG/M metagenome (GOLD analysis project Ga0307516, IMG submission 203310) | Populus trichocarpa ectomycorrhiza microbial communities from riparian zone in the Pacific Northwest, United States - 19_EM | ecosystem: Host-associated > Plants > Roots > Unclassified | place... | reverse complement strand
ACTCATTGCAGGCGGTGCGCCCCGCACCCTGAAGACCTTTGCGCGGCCGGAGCCCCTGCACCGGGCACCGGAACGGCGCCCCCGTGTCAGCAATTTGTCATCGTATGTCTGCCGAGGGAAAGTGGCGACATCGCCCCGGCACATGGCGGCGCTAGTCTGCTCAATAGCGCCGGTGCTTCGCACTTCTTACTTCCATGGAGCAAAACCAAATGCATAGTGTATTGAACATCACCCGAAACTCAGTGCTGACCGGATGTCTGGTCGCGGCTTCCCCGCTGCTCGCCATTGCGGCGCCTCCCGACGCTGCAACATTCAATGCCGGCGGCGTCTGCCCAATGGAGTTTCACCGTCCCGGTCCTCACATGGAGCCACCGTTCGGCAATCATCACCTTCCGCCGTATTTGATGGATCTGACACTGACCGAGGATCAGCAGGATAAGGTGTTCCTCATCCTGCACGCCGCCGAGCCCGCGCTGCGCGAACAAGAAAAGGCTGTGCGCAAGGCGCACGATGGTTTGCGCGATCTGGGCCGGTCAGTGCAATTCGACGCCGGCAGCGCCGCCGCCTTGACGCAGGCCTTGGGAAAGGCGGAGAGCCAACTGGCGCTGCTTCGCACGCGGGCAGATCACGATGTGTTTTCCGTGCTGACTGCCGAACAAAAGACCGAGATCTCCCGACTCGAATCCGAGCATGAGTCTCACCGCGAGTTCCACCCGCCTTTTTGATCACCCCGTCTCGCGGTGAATGAATTTCGCGGTGAATGAAGTGCCCGGGGGAAGGGAGGGTGCGGTTCACCCCTCCCCGGTTCACTCTCCTCCCGGGTCCTCGACTCCCGGGTTCGCTCCTCGAGGAGCCGTCGATCATTCTTTGAGGAACTGATAACCCTGTCGATGTACCGCGACGATCAGCGACTGACCCTCTGCGAGCGCACCGAGCTTTCGTCGAATCCGGCTGAGGTGCGTGTCGATGCACCGGTCATGTCTCGCAAGCGGTCTTCCGAGCACGCGCTCGGACAATTCCCTCTTGCTGACGGGGCGGCCCACATGCCTCACCAGAATCTCGAGCAGACCGAACTCGGCGCCGGTGAGCTGCAGTGGTATCCCGCGCCATTCGGCTCGGCGCCGCGGGGGCCACATCGTGAGACTGCCGGCGGTCAGTACCGCGCCGAAGCTGTCACCCTCCGCGACCGGCTGAGCGACGTGCAAACTCGCGCGAATTCGATCGACCAATTCCCGCGCGGTGAACGGCGTGACGACGCAGTCGTCAGCGGCACGCTCGAGGCCGGCGACGCGCAGCGTCACATCCAGCACGACGATTGAATACTTGCCGGGCAAGGCGTCGGCAAGCTCCGGCGATGCGCCGCTCTCGAGGCGGACCGCGAAGGTTTCCTGCAATCGGTAGTCGCTGAGCAGCATGGTCAGCGCCTTTAAACCGCGACTCCTATGGTCACGGTTCCGGTATAGCCATCGGCGACGCTTCCGGTCAGGACGGGTGTTTGTGCTGTTAGCTGCGCGGTGGTGCTGCTGTCGAATACGCCATCCGTGGCGGTGGTCACCGCCGCAAGGTTGGTCACACTGGTGCTGTATCCCGTGGCGCCGCTGTAGACGGTGCTGCATATGTCGCGCGGCATCGCCAGCTGCGTCGTCAGAATCGCATTCGCCTGGCCGGTGGCGAGCGCAAGGCTTTCATAGACCTCCACGTGAATGTGGGGGTAGCGGCCAGAGTAGCACGCCGGAAATATGGTTTGAAAAGTCACCTGTCCATTGCCGTCGGTGACCTGCACGCCTCGCAGATAGTTTTCATTCTGGACGTCGGCGCCATAGAGCGAGTATTCGCCGTCACGATTGCAATGCCAGATGTAAATGGCGTAGCTGGTGAGCAGAGCGCACGACGTGTTCGTGTCCTCGAGATTGATGGTCAGGGTGAGGGGAATCCCTGCGGCCTCCGTGGTCGACGAGCCGAAGCTCGCGCGGATGTCGCTGCGCACGATGCCGCTCGCCGTCAGAATGTCGCTGACCACGCCGTTGACCGAATTCGTGCCGTCCGACGGAAACGGACCATTGGTTTCCGCCGGGAACGCGACGCAACTCGAGCTCGTGCTGCCGCTGGAGGAGCCGCTGCTCGAGCTGGTGCTCGAACTCGAACCGCCGCTGGAACCCCCGCCGCAGGCGGCGATGAAGGCAGCGGTGGCACCCGAGAGCATCCACTCCAGCATTCGCCGCCGATCGTGGAGCCGGCGCTCGATCGCGCCTAAGTCCTGCTGCAGTGTGAAGCCGTGGTCATGGTCGTCTAAACGCTTGGCCGTCATCTCGTGATTCCCTCATGTGGCGAATGTGCGTGCCTACCGGATAGTCGAGGCAGGCTGAAATACACGATAACGGCCCTGTATGTCGCAGGTTTGTCGCCGTGTGTCGGCCCTTGAAACACGGCGCCATCGGCCGGCCACAGCGCGCCGGTAGGGTAGTTCCGCAGGGCCAGGTTAGGGTGCGGCCGGAATCGTCTCGCCGCACCCGTCGGTTGCCGCTCGCCGCGATGAGCGCATAAACTCCACCAACGTCACATCGCGATGCATCCACCCGAGTCTTCCATGGACCTTCAGTCGCTGATATTGGTCGTCGATGACGATCCGGATCTCCGTAAACTCATCGGGGATTTCCTGGCGGCACACGGGTACCGGGTGGCGACCGCCGAGAATGTGGCGGAGATGCGCCGTTCCATCGAGGCAGAGCGTCCCGACCTCGTGATTCTCGACGCGATGATGCCCGGCGAGGACGGTTTGAGCGCCGCGCGCCGGCTCGCCGCCGAGCGCGGACCGGCGGTGATTATGTTGAGCGCTTTGGGAAGCGACACCGATCGGATCATCGGGCTGGAAGTGGGTGCGGACGACTATCTGGCCAAGCCGTGCAATCCGCGCGAACTGCTGGCGCGGGTGCGGGCGGTTCTGCGCCGGCGCCGCACGGATGAGCCGGAAAGCCCCGCCCAGGGCCGGCTCTACGAATTTGCAGGCTGGCGCCTCGACCCCATGCGCCGGGATCTGCGCGATCCGAAGGGTATTTTCATCGAGCTGTCCGACGGGGAATTCGCCCTGCTCCGCAGCTTCGTCGAGCATCCGCAGCGCGTGCTCAGCCGCGATCAGCTGCTCGATCACGCGCACGGTGGGGATCGCGAGGTGTACGACCGCGCCATCGACAGCCAGATCAGCCGCCTGCGGCGCAAGCTCAATGATCGCGCGAACGCCGAACTCATTCGCACGGTCCGCAATGAAGGCTACATGCTGGTGCCGAAAGTGACCCGCCTGTGAGAATACCGCGGCGATGGAACGAGGTTTCCATCTTCGGCCGCACGTTCATGCTGATGCTGGCCGCACTCGTCATCACCGGTACGGTCGGGTCGATGCTTGTGGCGAGTTGGCCGGCCTCCGCGGATGATGCGGTGCCCTTGTCCGCGCTGGCGCGTCTTCTGAGCGTCCCGGGCGAGGAGCCTTTGCACGAACCTCCTCCGCCTCCCGGCTTCGATCGTGAGCCGCGCGCCTCATTCGACCCACGGTTCGGCCCGGCTCCCGGCGGCGAATTCGGTCCGGGTCCCCCGCCTGATCTTCTGGGGCCGCCGTCCGCCTTACACCTCGTCATCCAAGTATCGCGGACGGCGCCGGTGATACCCGGGGGCGCGGGATTGGTGGCGACCGAGTCGCTGCGCAATCAACTGGCGCAGCAACTCGGCGTCTCACCGGATCATGTGATGCTCTATACGGTTGCCGCCGTACGCGATGCGTCCGAAGGCACCGCTTCGCGCAACGCCGACTCCGGAGACGCGCTATTGCGGAAAAGCCTCGTCGCCGCCCGCCAGCTCCCCGACGGCAGTTGGCGAAGCGTGCGGCGCATCGCCGCCGGTTTCCCCGACGCGTTTCAACGGCGAGCCCTTCTGTCGGTTGCCGCGGGATTAGCGGCTTTGTTGGCATTGGCATGGGTGTTCGCCCGAGCCTTGGTCGACCCCATCCGCCGGTTCTCGGACGCCGCGAAACGGCTGGGTCACGATCCCAATGCCCCGCTGCTTCAGCGCGAAGGCCCGCCGGAAATATTGCTTGCCGTGGACTCCTTCAACGCCATGCAGGCGCGCATCAGCCGTCTCATTCAAGAGCGCACTCACATGGTTGGCGCCATTGCACACGATCTTCGGACTCCGCTGACCCGGCTGGCATTTCGACTCGACGATCTGCCGCCTCCCCTCGGCGAGAAGGTCGCTGCGGACATCCAGGAAATGAAATCCATGATTTCCGGGGCCCTGGACTTCATTCGCGATCGATCCATCGGCGGACAGCGCGAGCGCCTGGACCTTCGATTGCTGGTGGAGCGCGTGGTCGATGACCAAAGCGATCTCGGGCATGACGTGACGCTCCAGCCGGGCACGGCCATCACCGTCGAGGGAGTGCCGCTCGCGCTTCGCAGAATGGTGGCGAATCTGGTTGATAACGCCGTCAAGTACGGCGAGCGGGCGCGCCTGCAGCTCCGCGCCGACAAGGATCACTGCTTTCTCGAGGTCGACGATGACGGTCCCGGGATTCCGGAGCAGCTCCAAGAGCGGGTGTTTGAACCGTTCTTCCGACTGGAAGCTTCGCGCAACCGCGACACCGGCGGCATCGGTCTGGGCTTGGCTTCGGTTCGCGCGATCGCGGTGGATCACGGCGGCGAGATCACGCTGGGCAATCGCAAGGGTGGCGGCCTGCGTGTCGTTGTCTCCCTGCCGGGGGCGGTTGACTAGACAGAGAGCCTGGGCGGAGCATCACTCGCGGCGCCACGCTCCATCGCCCGCCGGCGTACAACTAAGCTACGATGAGCGCCCAACACACGATCGCGCTGCACACGGAACTCCATCGGCCGTACGCCTTGTAGATCGTCGCGGCCAGCTGCGCCTGTTGTCTCAATGTGCCCTCTGCCTTGATTTGAGGGTCCGATACGTTGCGGACCGCCACCCAAGGCGGGGCACCCGGCCCCATCCGGCTCGCCACCAATCCCAGCACGGCGTCGCCCATCTCCGAGACCGCGCCGAGATCCTTGAGTGCGTAGCGATTATCGGATGTGTCGAAACCGAAGAAATCCGTCGTGAGCACCGCCGCCGAAGGTTTCTTGCTGACCGTGATCTTCGGTGGACGGATATTGGTCTCGGGCAACTGGCCGGCATTGTGTGCAAAAAGCTTCTTCGCCAGAGCGAAATATTTGCGCGGCGGCGGGCCGTCATTGAAGCTCGCCGTTGCATAGGGGGGCTTTTTCAGCCATTTCTGGCAATCGAAGCGAACGATGGGGCTGACCACGACATCGCCCACTTCACATTGATTGCCGATTCCTCCGGCGGTACCGGTGGTGATCACCAACTTGGGCTTCACTTCTGCAATGATTTGCGTCCAAACATCCTCATTTGGCAGCGTCTCACCATTCGCCGGCTGTCTCTTGAGCGTGTCCTGAGACATATGAGAATCGGATTTGAAAACCACGATCGTCTTCGTGCCGATGGTCGTCGTCCAATAAGCGCCGAGGCGGCCCGCATTCAAGGCCGGGCAGCCCTTGCGCATCTTCTTCGAGATCCGCGCGAAGTTGTGTTTGTAGGGCAAATAGTCATTGCGTGAATCCTTGCCGGGGGTCAGAACGCGGCTCAACGCATGCCCTTCATCGACCGTCCAGGTAACCACGAGCACATCCGCTTGGGGCAATGCGCCAGAGCGGCCCTTCCGAGCCTTGGGATCCGTCTGTGGCGCAAGATTCTTCGGCCACACGATATCCGTAAATCGGGAGAGACCCGTGGCGGTTGAAAAAGCGAAGAACTCCCGGCCTTCCGGGCCCTCGGAATCGAAATCGATCATGTCGCGCTGAAAGTCCTCGGCTCCAGCCGTGGGCTTCGCCGCCTCCTTGAAAGCAAATGTTGCTTTCGGTGCAGGTACCGCGATGGGATCGAAGCCCAAATTTCTCTTAACCCATGCTCGATTGGCAATCATATGCACTCCGTATGCTGTGTGGAATCGTGAATCAGAATTCCCGTGTCGACCTTGGAGTCTCAACCACTGATGTGCAGATACTGCAAGCCCACCGTGGCGCCGTAGGTAATCGCGGGGACGAGAACGGCCCGCACCAGCGGCTGCTGTGAATACGGCGCAAACGCGCCCTCCGCCAGCGCACGCACTCGTTCGCTCAGGCACGCCAGTTGAGATGCTTGCTGGCCGCTCCCGCCGGGCGTCCCCAGCGCGCGCAGCCGGTCATCGTCGAGCCTGCAGATCACGTCGCCTCGCCAGGACTCGGCGACCCGCCGCAACATGACCGCCGCACAGATCACGAAGCCGGCGCTGATGACCAGCGCAATGGGATTGCTGGCGAAGCCGAGCTCTCCGAACTCCACCGTCAGCGCAGCTCCCGCCATGAGGGCGATCATGATCGAGGGATACCAGATCAGATTCGCCACGCGACCGGTGCGCCACGCAATCAGCCGCATATCGAACCAGATCGCGGCCCACGGTTTGGACAGGCCCAGTTCCCGCGCCCTCTTCTCCAGAATATCGTCGGGCCAATGGGGCCGCTCCTTGGCCAGAGCGAGCACGAAGGATCTGGTCAGGAACAGCGCATCGGCGACCCAAAATATCAAGAACTGTATGGCCAGAAGATTGAAGAAGGAAATCACGCTTTCGATGCCGCGCTCGACATAGTGAAAATCGACGAAGGCGAAACCGTTCACCAGCGAAATCCCCAAATTGAACTCGAATACCATTAAGACGTATTCCAGAGCCAACAGCAGACACGAGGAGATGACGGTCGCGATGCCCACTCGAACGAACCGGGCGGACCTTCGACCGCGATACAGGTATTGGCCGACCAGCGCCTCGAGCTCGGAAATATCGTCGAGCGCCGTCGGAGTCGACTTTGCGACTTCCGCGTCCGGGCGCACCAGGGGATGTCTTCTATTCCCCGAAAGCCTGCGAATCGGAAACCACAGCCGCTCCTTCCAGCGCCGGTGGTTCCCCGACGCCATCAACCAGCTGCGATACTTGTCGATGAGGACGGATGCATCCCGGGGAAACTTGAAGGCGGCCAGCATTTCGGCGGCATTCGTGGCCAGCACCCGTTGTCCGCGGATGACGAAGGTGACCACCAAAAGAATGGATAGGGCTTCGACGATGCCGGCCGTCCAATGGCTCGCGCCGCTGAATATCGGGGTGGGAATGCGTCTGCCATGATTGGTGAGCGCGTCGACCAAGACTGCCCAGACGATGACGGCAAAGAACGCGATGATGACCGGCGACAACGCCACGATGAACAGGCGCCGGCGCGGCGCTGCCGCGGGAGGACCGCTCGAGGATGGCTGCCACGCCAGGTTCGCGATCCACGTCTTGCCCATCGCGGCGCCGGCCGCCAGAAAGACGATGAGCACCGCGATCCCTGCACAGATCAAATAAAAGGAAAACGACCCGGCACTCCACATCGGCGGCTGGCGCCACGCTGCGATCGAGCGGCACTCGCTGACCTTTTCGCAGGGACCGCTGGAATCCCGGTACGCGCTGAGGTCGAACGCCTGTGTGCGTCCGATTTCGAATACATGCGGCCGCCTGGTCCACGAGAGATCGATCTCGCCGGACTCGATCGCCGCCTTTTCTTTTTCCGCGACCGCTTTTTCCTTTTCCTCGCCGAGGCGTGCATCCGCGTCGAGAAATTGATCAACCGCCAGCATGGTGCTGTAGTAGCTCGCCGTCTGGTAGCTGTCGCGGAAGGGCGGAACGCTCCTTTGCAGCTCGGGCCTGAGGGACAGGCCGAGACTCGAGCCGACCACCATGCCGCGCGTCCATTCCAGATTTTGCCGGTCGGTCAGGCGCGCGTCGAGATCGGTGGTGAAGAAGATGTAGCGCGGAAAAGCACGGCGCAATGCCTGGAGCACCAGGAGCTTGTCGTAGATGTCGCTGCCCACCACGCCGATCGCCTTGATGTGCCGCCCGCACCGGTGTCCGCTTTCTCCCGACTCATCCCCCAATGTCAGTATCTTGGCCACCCGCCCGCAGGCCGGGTCGTCGCGCGTGGAGGCGAGAGCCGTGGCGAGCCGGCGCAGATAGTCGTACTGTCCCTGGCCGGTGGCGGATTCCTGTGCCAATGGTGCCGGCGCTGCCCCGGCGGCCGCGCCGGATTTGGCATCGGACGACGGTGCCGCGTCACTGGCGTTCGGCGCCGGCGGCGCCAGGCCGTCGAGTCCTCTCAGATAAGTGAAGCATTGCGGCTGACCTCTGTCGTCGCCGCCATCGTCGTCCGACGCGTCCTCTTCCGCGACGAACTTGGTCACGGTGAAGCGATCGTGCACCGGCGCGGTCCCGTCGCATCCGTTGAAATAGCGGCTGATCAGCCGTGCGTACAAGGTATCGCGCTCGGTGACCAGGGCGATGTCCCCCACGTCGCGGATGCCGCGATATTGGAGCTCCCTGTACACCGCCCGCACCACCGTGAAATCGCTGGCAACGGTCCGATATAAATTCACATTCGCGCAACGATCGTGAAAGTGATCGGCGTGTTGATCGGTCTCCGTGTCCGGAAAGCGGCTCTTCACTTGATCGCTCACGATCAGCCAATCGAGCGCCGTCGCCCGTGGTGAATAAATCGAGATGTGTCTGTGTGCGGCGGCGATCAACTGACAGTCGTTCTTCTGGCCTTGATCCAATTCCGTACTCATGGCCTTCAGTCCGCCCGAATCGGCGGGGCCGATGATCACGGCCGAAACCGCATCAAGAGGCGCATCCTCGGCGATCTCGCCGACAATCAAGGAAAAGCGCGCAAGCGGTCTGTCCCGAAATCCATCCTGGTCCAGCCACAGCAACAAGATGCGGGGATTTCGCGCGCCATGGGCAGACGTTTCCCGGTGCAGCCATTCGTAGGCCGCGATATTGTGAGCGTGTTGATTCTCCGTCGACAATTCGGGCAGGGAGATGAAGCCGATGTGTTCGCTGTCGTCCGGGACATAACCTTCTTGGTATAGCCCGGCGAGGACTGCATAGCGGGTGCGGCGGCGGGTCTCGATGTCGTCCGCGTAGGGCGCGCCGGGAACCATGGCACCCACCACGAGGACGTGAGCGGGATCCTTGAGACGGTCGGCGCTGAGGCGGCTCGTCGTATGAGAGTCGTCATCGGATGCCGAGGAAGCCGGACCACTCTTCGCCGCTTGAGTGGCGCGCCGTGCGATCGCCACCGCGGAGAACGGGTCCTCCCATTGTCGCGCCTCGATGTCCTGATCCTCGGAAGGCGCGTGGCGATAGGCCGGCGTGGTGGGATCGCCCGGGCGAACATCCTGGAATGGATGCTGCGTCGCCGCGAGAGCTCCGGCGAGGCCCACGATGATCACGACCCAGACGGTCGGGGGAAGCCCTAGCGGGCCGGATGATTGATCGGCCACTGGGGACGCCTCAGCCGTCCGGGCATGTCGCCACGACGGTCCAATTGCCGTCGGCCTGCAGTGTCTTCACCACGGTGCATCCCTCGCTCACAAAATCACCGGCGACCATGTCCACGTCCTCGGGAGGAATGTCGGTGATGGTGCGTTGGATCGACATCGCTAACGCTCCTTTTTTGCAGGTGCCGCTTTTTTATGGGCCGCGGGAGCCGCGATGGCGCGGGCAAGATGCTTTCTGGCCGATTCGTGGACCGGACTATGCAGGAAGACCGTCAGAGCGCCGGGACGCGTCGACAGGGCATGTTGCGACAGCCATTTCATGATCTTGGATTCATGTTCCGCGTCGACGGTCTTGCCGTTCGGTTTCCAATACGCTCGTATCTGCTTTCGATCCGACATGGTCGTTGCCTTAGGGTTGCGGGCTGAGACTGAGATTGAGATCCTTCACTGCCTTGGCGCGCGCCGTCTCGAAAATATCGGTGTGAATGAACATCGAGATCATGCCGGGCGTCGTCGCGACACCGTTCGCCGCCATCCACTCCTTGAGCTTCGCCTCATTGTCTCTGTCGAGCGTGCCGTTGGGTTTCCAGAAATCCTCCAGCATCCGGGTATTCACGGAACTGCGGAATTTTCCGCTGGTGATGTCCTGCACGTCCTTTTTTGCTTGGGCAGCTTTTTGCCCGGTATCCTGAGTCACACCAGCTATTGCACCCACCAGAGATCCCGCGAACGCGAAGCGCTGCAGATCGCTGTCGGCGGCCGACCAGGTATATTCCGTGGTATCAAGTTTTTTATTGAGATCGATTTGCGCACGGATCGTTTCGCGCGCCCACGCCATTTGCGCCAACAAAGCCGGAAGTGTCTTATCAAAAAGAGCACGCTTGTCGAAGGATGCGGTTCCGCCGACGACTGCGGCCGAGGCGGCGCCCAAGGCGGTCTTGGTGGAGGCAGCACCCACGACCGTGGTACCGGCAGTCAGTGCGAGCAACGCCCAATCCGCCCCTAGCCCCGACTTGACCTCCTCTTGATAAATCGTCCGTTCATATTCGCCAAATGCACTGTCGATGGCCGCGAGACGCGCGTCGATGATGTCGTTGCGCAGGAGCTTCTGTGCCGGCGAGCCGGCGGCTGCCTCGTTATAGGCTTTGATGGCTTGCGGACCCAACTCCCAGTCGGGCTCCGGCTGTGTCACGTTCGCGGTTCGCGGCGGATTGGGAAAACCGCGAATGGTATTGCAACCGGTCAACGGAACCAGCATCGCTGCCAGAGCGCACAGTACCGCTGACGGTGTAGTCAGTAAATGCCGGAACGTCCCTGTGGTCATCATCGCGTCATTCTCTCTCTTGTTCGACCTGTTCCTTGGGCGAGCGGCATTTACAATGCTCCGCGGTCTGTGAAAAATCAACGTGCAGCGCGGCATGCGGAATCGGCCCCGCTCTGTGCTGCTCGCTATTGCTCCACGCGAACCGGCACCCGGGACGGCTCGCCGCGCACGATGCTTCCGAGTCCTCCGAATCCGCCCCAGCACCACACCGCATCGTCGCCGGTGACTCCGCAGGCGTGGAAGCGCCCTGCACTAAGAGATACGTATTTCAGACCCCCCGACACGACAACGGGCGTGCTGCTGCCGTCCGATTTGCTGCCGTTGCCCAGTTGGCCAAAGCTGTTGAGGCCCCAGCACCAGGCGGCGCCTTCGGCGGTGAGACCGCAGGTGGCGCTGCCGGTGCTCGCGGTGACGAGACTCACGTAGCGCTGCTGGCCCAGCACGCGCACCGGACTACGGTGGTCATTGTTCGTACCGTCGCCCAACTGGCCGTATTCATTCTGACCCCAGCAGTAGGCGGCGCCATCGGTTGCCAGCGCGCAGGTATGCGTGTAGCCCGCCCCGACCGTCTTGTATCGCATGTCACCCGGCATCGCGAGAGGCCGGTGAATCACCTGGACTTTTTTATCTGCGAACTCCGCAAGTTCGTTCGATCCCCAACACCAGGCGCGCCCGTCCACGCTGATGCCGCAGCTGTGCAACAGCCCGGCGCTGATCGATTGGAACGTCAGCGCGCCGGCCACCTGCACCGGTACGGGGCTGCCGGTGTTCGAGTCGTTCCCGAGCTGGCCGTCATCCCCCGGGCCCCAGCACCAGGCGCCGCCGTCGACGGCGATGCCGCAGGAATGGCCGCCGACACTGACCGCAGTGAAGACGAGACCGCCGGCAACACGGACGGCCGAGGTGGTGCTCGCCACCAAGGTGCCGTTGCCGAGCTGCCCCTTCGGGTTCTGACCCAGACACCACGCGGCACCGGTAATATCGACGCCGCACAGATTGTGCAGTCCCACGCTGAGTGATGCCCAGCGTACGCCGGCGATGGAGAGGCGGTCGTCGGACAGCATCATCTCGTCGAATTCCAACCCTCCCCAGCACCGCGCGGCGCCGTCCGAATCGAGGCGGCACGACACGTGACTGCCGCCGGCGACTCGTACGTGGGGCGCGCGCAGGTCGATGGGCAACCCCCACGCCTTGAGCTTCGCGAGGATCACCGGCATCGGCCGTGCCGTCCCCTCCGGCGGGTCGTCGCTGACGATCATCCCGAGCAGCTGCCAGCGGTCGCCGAACAACGCACCGCCGGAGAATCCCTTGACGATGAAGTTGGTCTCGATCGCGATTGTCCTGTCGCTGACGCTCGATACGCGATCGGGGGTCACGTTGATGCTGAGGCGCTCGCCGCGCCGGCCCATCATGAACACTTGATCGCCGCGGCGCGGCGCGCCGGCCGCGAGGCGGTCAAACGGCAGATTGTCGATTGTCAGGCCGGCCTTGCGCGGCTGATCGACGATGAGCACCGCCATGTCCAGGTCCGCGTCGAACTGCCCGAGCCGGGCGCGGACCAACGGCCTGCCCTCGCCGAACTGCAGCCCGATGTCGCTGGCACTGTGACCTTGCGCGCGCACCACATGCGCTGCGGTGACCACGTACAGGTGTTCCGGTGTCGCCGCAAAGACGAGGCCGGTGCCGCCGCCGCTCAAGTTGGCGCTGCCGTCGAACTGCACGGCAACGAGCGCCACCAGGCGCTGCATCTCGGTGGTCTCGTCGGCCGAGGCGGCGCCGCGCGCGAACCACAGCAGCGCGAACGCGGCGAGCATGACGCAGACGGTGCGCAGATCAGGCAGCAGGTTCAGTCGCCCTTCTTCCACCATTGCCGCACCGCAGTCGAGAGCCCGAACAAGTAGACGGCCGATCCCCATAGCAGCGAGAGCGGCTGATTCTCACGCAGCCAATCGAGCCATCGCGGCATCAGATTCCGTGGATGATCCAGCGGGCCGCTGGCCATGCCGCGCACCCGCCCATGGAAGTTGAGCGCCAATGCCCCATCCTTGACGCCGATCGAACGCACCTCGCCGCGCGCCAGTGCGAACCTGAGACCCTCATGCGCGCGCAGCCGCAGTTCGCGGCCGCCCAGTTCCTCCAGGTAAATGCTGCCCGATTGAACGGTCGACACCGCACGCACCGCGGTGCTGCCGCCCTCGGTCACTTCATCGATGCGCGTCAATCCCAGCTCGGTCACGTCAAGTCCGGGTGCGAGCACGCCCGCCCCCGCAGTCAGCGGCGCCAGCTCGAGATCCACCCGGGTCGAACCCGGCGTGAGCACGATGGGCTGCGGCGTCGCGGCGGTCAGGACCTTCTGCGCAAAGCGCGGTGCCGCGGCGCGGATGGTCCCGCTCACATCGGCGCGCAGCACTGCATCCAAATGACTCATGGACAGGCGCAGCTCGCCCGGCACATCGCCTAGGCGCAAGGTCATTTCCGCACGCGCGGGGGCGACGATGGGTTCCAAGGAAATCGTGCCGGCAGCGGCACCGCCGGTGTCCGCCAACAGCCGCAGGCTCGAGGCTGGTACCTTGCCGCTCTCGTCGAGGCCGGGCAGCGCGACCTGCGACAGCCCCGACGCGCCGAGCGCTGCCACCTGCAAGGTGTCGGTGAGCTGCTGCCGGGAGTCCACTTCGAAGCGCAGCTCGGAGACCACCAGATTGAGTTCGATCTCCGACTCGCGCACATGCGCCAGCAGCAGCACGCTGACCAAGACAACCGTGGCTGCGAACAAGGCGGCCCCGATCCAACGGTCCACATGCCGGACGGGTGCGAGGTCGCGCTGCAGCTTCGCGAGCTCCGCCAGCCGCTGGATATTCGCGAGAGATTCCGGGGGAACGATGCCACGCGTGCCCACCTCCTCGGCCAGCGCGTTCAGCTGTTTGGCGAGTTGCGCACGCACCGCGTTGCGCGATTCAGGATCTTGCGGCATCGAGTTCAACCGGGACCGGGCGCATAGAACAAGAACCGCAGGGTCGAAGCGCCGCCGCCGCGCAATTTGGCGCCGAGCTGCACCGCGTACACGCCCCGCTCCGCCGGCGCTTCGATCGGAATCTCGATGGCATTGTCCGCAGGATAGTATCCGTAGCCGAGTTCGCGGGCCGGCTGCACCGGGCGTTCGGCGCCGCCGTCGGCGAGCCGCGTGATCGTCACGAAGAGCTCACCCAACTGCGCAGCCGATTGCACCAGCAGTGTATAGGGCCCCGCGCCCGTAGGGGAGCCCGGCGGATTCCCCGGGCCCGCGGACAGCGGCAACAGCACTTCTTGTTCGGCGCCGCCCACGACTTGCCGCGTCCATCCGACCAGACCGACATCGGCACGTCCGAGGCCGATCGCGGTGAGTACGTCGGTCGGCCAGCGATACTTGGTCTCGCCGGCGTGCACACGGGTATCCATCCGATAGTACAGGTGCTGACGCGTCGTGAGCGCGCGCAAGCGCACGTCGGCGGCGCCCGGCGGAGGCACCCAACCGATGATCAATGGCTGTCCGGCCTTGGGATCGA
>Ga0307516_10006068_pt1 | contig 14271 bp, 15 predicted proteins | sample 19_EM_MG_FD_203310 | JGI IMG/M metagenome (GOLD analysis project Ga0307516, IMG submission 203310) | Populus trichocarpa ectomycorrhiza microbial communities from riparian zone in the Pacific Northwest, United States - 19_EM | ecosystem: Host-associated > Plants > Roots > Unclassified | place... | reverse complement strand
TACGATCATGGGATCCAGGACATTCCGGAGTTGGATGAGGCGATAGGTGAGGCGATGGGAGAAGACGAGGGGGAGGACTTCGACTATGACGGTAACCTAGACCAGTAGATGACGCGTGTCGCTGACGATATCGTGAATCCAATCGTGTTTGGTGTTCGTTTGTGGGTTGGAGAAAAGTAAGAAGAAAGAAATAAACGAATGCGTGAGTTAGAAGATGGGTTAGTAAGGAAAATGAATAGGAAAAGAAAGAAAAGAAAAGTGTAAAATGGTCGTGATTATCGTGCGCGATAACACTTGTCCTCAAGGACTCCAATCATGTTGTCCAGCCCTTCCACAAATCCTTTCCTGACTTCATCACTGACCAAACCCGATGCACAAATGAGAGGTTTTGCATCTCTCCTCCTGATTGTCACCTGGAGCTTCTGATTGGCTGCCTTGAGCTGATGAATTGCAAGCTGGAGAAGAATATGTGCCAACTCCCAGAGACTGTGATAAACTCTGAGGTGGATGACCTAGTGGAGAGGAGGGATAAGCACATTGACCATGCATTGCAGTATGCATGTCAATCATGGCACAAGCACTTGATCAATAAGCACATGATCAACATACACAAGGTTACTTCTGCTCTCTGTTACTTCCTAGAGAAGAAGTTCCTGTTCTGGCTAGAAGTACTTAGTGTCTTTGGTGCTGTACGGAATGCAGTTGATGCACTGGAAGTGATTGCAAAGCAGTTAGAGGTGTGTTGAATCTCTATGTTTTCACTATTAACCAAATTTACTTATGCCAAGCCCAGCAATCACCAACTCTTGACCTCATCAATGACTGCTTCCGTTTTGTAACTGGATTCTTTGAGGTCATCAGCACATCTGCCCCACACATCTATAAATCTGCCCTCCTTCTATCCCCAAGAATGTCAACCATCTGGAAACTGTATCAGCCACTATCAAACCCTTTGATAAGGGTGATTCAAGGGGTCCCAAATTTATGGGATCCAAGTATTGTAAACAAAAAAATCCCTCATGTCTCCATGGCTGTTTTTGCATGGTCACCTTGCAGCAGGTTCATTGCAATTGGCATGCACTGGTCTCAAGATGTTAAAATTCTGGATGCAGTAACCCTTGAGCAACTTTATACCCTACCCCACACAAATTCCACTGGTCTCCCTAAAGAGCTTGTGTTCTCTCCAGATGGTCACTTGTTGGCAGAACAGTTCAGTGGAATCGGCTGTCACCAGTATGTCTGTTGGGACCTTCAGACAGGTGGTCTCATCAGTACTATTCCCCTTGAAAATTATTCTTGGAGTGTTAAACACTCAGCATCATATTCTGGGTGTGGAACAATGCTTAGAGTTTTAAGGAAGACTTTTACGTCATCCTGCATATACACCTATAACATTCTCTCAGGCATGTGCATGTCTTCCTACAAATTTGACCACCCCATTACTGGAATGATCTGGACCCACAGTGAAAACCCTCAATATGTTGTATGTGGGTCAGAGTCCATTACCATATGGGAACTTGGGACCACCCCAAACCATATGCCAACAAAGATCAACTCTCTGCCTATCCCAGACAACCCCCACAACATGGACTGTCTACTCTCTCCTTCCTTCTCTCAAGTTGCCTATATTGACCACCATCACCAGAGAGTTATGGTGTGGGATATTCAACACTGCAAGATTCTCTTAGATTCTGCAGATGCTCAGGATGCTACAAATATGACATTCTCCTCTGATGACCACTTCTTTGCCTGTGGGACCAGTGGTCCAGAACTCTATCTCTGGAAACAGTCTCCAAGTGGTTATCTCCTTCATCAAAAGTTCTTATCCAGTACTGGACCAACCAAACTAATTATTTCCCCAGACAGTGGGTCAATTGTTGCATTTAGTGATTCAATGCTTCACCTGTGGCATATATCAAATTCTCCCACCTCTCCCTCAAATGTCCCAACTCAAGCCCCTCAGCACACCCCTGCAGGTTTCATTGTTGACTTCTCATCTGATGAAAGGTTTGTGGCAGTCAGGGGGAAGTTGGGCAAAGGGATTAATGTTCTCAACCTCAAATCTGGTCACCTGCAGCTGGCTATTGACACAGTGGTGGAGGTGTATGCTATGCGGATGCTAGGGAGTACAATCACTGCTTGTTGTCATGATGGAAAGGTTATTGCTTGGGACATACCTGCAGGGAACCATGTGATCAATACCAGGGTGGATGCCCAGAGCAGTGTTCAGACTTTTGTATCTGAGCATTTGGTCCTCTCTGGGAAAGATTTCTGGATGTCTATATCCCCTGATCTTAGCAGCATTGCTGTTGTAAAGTATAGAGTGCTCAGTGTCAGCCTCCAGCTTTATGACATACATACTGGTAAACTTTTCACAATTAACAGACCCACCCAATATCAAAGCTATTTGCCAGCCCTAGAGTACATCCCACCTGGATATGTGATCTGGTGTGATCCAGCAGAAAAGAAGCTACATTGGTGGGAAATTGCCAGAGATGCAGAATCCAACATCATTGGGGTGACTGATTTCCGGCCAGCTGAGGACCCACCTAAAGGATTCCAGATCCCCTGGAACTCCTCTCATGGCTACCAAGTTACATATGATGGGTGGATACTCAGCCCCAATGGGCAGCGACTCCTGTGGTTACCTCCTCATTGGAGGGGGGATGAGAGCACAAGGAGGTGGAGTGGGAAGTTTCTTGCATTGCTACATGGTGAACTACCAGAGGCTGTTATTCTGGAATTAGAGGTATAACCAATAGTCACACTCTCCCTCTCCCTGTGAATCCCCCCTTTAATATATACAACTTACTTATGTTTTGGGCACTAGCACTCCAGCAATTATGTCAGCAGAGTTGAAATTGGTATACAAGTGTTCACTTGTGGATTGTGGGGGTCTGCCAAGGAAGTGATTTTGTAATTAGCCACAATTCAAGGAGGTTATGAAGATTAAGTTTGACCCTAGCCAGTCTCCTGGCAACTAACTCTTGAAAAAGGAAATCATCTGGCTGTGAGTTGTGTAGCTGGTACTTGATATACAAACACACAAGGATCATTATAAAGTTCTATGTGATCTCCAACTTCATCCTTTCCATTTGTCAGCATGAGAACCACTAGTCCAATATCTCACCATTGGGTACTACCACACTGACCACCTTCATTCTTTTGCCAGCCCAGGACCACAGGATCAGGGGAATAGAGTACTGGTCTGCGGGATGCATTATTATAAGGTAGGGGACATGGTATGGTTAATACACAAGAATGGAGGCACCATTGAATCATAAACCAATCCTAAAGAGTTGAGACTCAGGCTTTATTCTCCCTCGTTGTGGCACTTGCCCAGGCCGCCTTCCAACCACTAACACAGGCCTGAACACCCGCAACACTATCGAGGGCAGGCCGGACATCGAGGCTGAACATGGGGCTGCCGTTGGAGAGAGGAGGAGCGGAGTAGTAGTTGATGATGCATCGGACTTCTTTGCCGGATTCTGGACGGTGAACAATCCAGTCGTGTCGGTCAAATGGTGGCTCAGTGGTGTGTGGGGCGAGTGAGAGGGTCAAAAAAATGGGGAGGGGCTGGGTAAAGAAAAGGAAGCTAGGCTGACTTGAAGCGAGACGGTAAGAGCCATCCTGCGAACATCAACAGTCGGGCTTTTGGCGATAACTGACCGGGTTTTCCTCTAAATTTGGCGAGATACGGCTCCGAGTTCCTAACCGAAGCAAACGAAATAGTTAGATCTCCGATCCGAAAGAAAATGAAGAGAAAGAGCGTGAGTGAGTGACGAACGGAGGTTCCCATTTCAAAATCTCCTGCCACGCTTCCTCGTTCAGAAAGTTATGGATATCCACCATAGTCTGAACGTGTTCTTCGGGAGTTTCCCAACCCTTCCTAACCAACGCGTTGTAGAACTGCTGAGCGGACGGGTATTCCCATTTTGACGAGTCCTTTGCGCGAGGGATCGTGGACACCTCACGCTCTAGAGGTAGTTCTGTCGTTTGACCAGGAGCACGTTCTTGAGCGAGGTTGGGGATTTGGTTGAGCGGGTTTAGCTCTCCGCTCCTTCCATGGCCGATGGGACACTTTGCGGGACCTGACGGGTGTGATGACGAGAAAGAACTGGAGGCGAGTGCGGTGTTATTATTGTGGTCGATGGGGTATTTTGCTAGGGGGTTTTGAGATGGAGGCGGAGGAGAAGAGTGTCGGATGGGAAATTGAGCGAAACGGGAGCGGGCGTTGTTTGACCCATGACCTTATGACGGGATTCCCACGAGTCCCAACCTCCCGGCCGCCATGAGTTCGCAATGCGAGAAATGATATCTGGATCCACTTCATAGACGGACGGTGACGGTGGTCGTTCAATTCCCCCCACCTGGGGTAAATTGGATCACGGCCCACCACCGCGCATTCAACGGATCCGTTGACCACCGCCGGCGGAGTGTGTTGGTTCCGCAAGCGGCGAAAGATGCCCAAAGCAGTATCTCCCTCCCTCCCATTCAGCCAAACCACAACGCCCCGACAATCTCCGCTTTCCTTTTCCTGGTCAGGAGGCTCCTTCTGAATAACACAAACTAAAAATTTCAAACCGGCAGCTGCGGTGTTATCGATTCATCTTCTGAGTGAGTCTCCTCCGTTCCATTTCCTCGCGTGCTCGTTGTGGTTACCCCCATTTGCGAAAAAGCAGTGACGACCCTACCAAATAAGAAGAGAACCAAGCAAATGGCTCCAGCAAGATGTCGACCGCCGCCACTCCTGAGATCCCTACCCAGCCCTCCCAACGATTCCTGTCCCCTCTCCTGCCCCCACTCCTCTTCCGGTCATCCATTACCATTCTCCCACTACATCCCCCTCTTTTGGTTCCTTCTACATTGGTGAACTCGATCCTACCGACACCGACACTAATACAGTGCCTTGAGCGTTTCCGAGGTGATCAAATCCGTCGCAGGTGGGTGGTCGCTTGTTTTATCGTTCTACGACTCAGTTAAGTTGGGGAAATCTCCAGTATTCGCGTCTGTCGTTACCCTGGGCACACCACAACATTGGTAAGTAGCTACCTGTACGTGACGCGTTCCTTCGCGTAACTTAGGCCATCTGGGCATGGGTGAGCGTGCGCAAAGGCCACTCGACTAGTCCCCCATTCAGAGCGGATCAGCCTGCTACGCGGCCGCCACCAAGGAGCCTCAGCGACATCCAGACCCACATCTCAACATTTAGACGCATCATGGCCCCACCGATGGAACAGAAACAAACCCTCCGTGAAATCCCTTGCACGCATATCGCCCCATCGTACTCATTTACCCGACCTACTCCTCACGCATCCCATCAGGCAGGTTTCAACTTGACATCGCTTGGAAGATCACCTGTATCTGGAAATGGTTAATTCCCTGCTCCTGGGCTTGCTCGATTCCCCCGAGGGTTTGCGCGCCAGCATCCAGGAGGGTTCTCAGCATCTTGCGCGAGTTTTCCCCAGCGGGGGGCTACTAAACAGAAGCGACCGATTCAATGGTTGCCCGCACCGAGTTCGTCCCTTTTCTTCATCCACCCCTCTCATTCGTTCCTCTTCCGAGTCTCGTGTCGTTGCGCATCGTGTCCATTGTTGTGGCGCGATTGTCAGTACACCACCCTTGGTCCTCCCTGTTTGAGCGACCTTCATGGTCCGCCTTTGTTCGAGGTGATGGTACAGAGCACCCGTAACTTTCACCGTGTCCCTGGTTGTCTGTCACTTTTTCCTCTTCGATCCGGTTGTTCAGATATACCAGTTGTTCGTACCGCGAGCTTTTTATGAAACAAAGATTGCATAACTATTGAGGCTATCGCAGGCCCGTATGATCCACCGAGTTGGAAGTAGGCCAGAACTGCGAAACCGTAATGAATACCGGAGGGTAGGCTTGTACAAATATCGCCCACATGGACTCGCCGTACCTCAGGTGCGGTTATGAGGACACGGGTTTCCAGATCAACGACTGGGAACCGAGGTAAGACAACAGGCCGCACAGGGGACCGGAGCCACACCCGAGGAACAAATACTCCGCGATACCTCGTGACGATCCCGAATCGACTCCATTCTTCGCCTTGGCGAGTTCAACCATCTCCTACAATTGTAAATAGATACTACGAACAAGACATAATAGGACACAACCGAAGGTATCCGTCCGACTCAAAACCCACAAAGGGTGGCGATGACCGTCTGGAAACGCGACGACGACGCACGAGACGGCGCCTGAGCTGGGAGGATTTCTGAAAACCATGAGGTGCCGGAGGTCCTGCCCGTTGAACCCGAGTTTCCGTACGTCCAAGATGTCAGCCATACCTTTCCTCCGTCTAGCATATTCGTATCGTTTACTGATTGACCAACACGCCCAGAGGTGAGCACGATCCCGGGCTAACGAAGTAGGAAACTTGAACACACAGAAACACGTCACGGTAATTTCCTCTCCCCGCCTCCCAACGTCTTTTTCTTGTGTTTCTACCCGTCGGTCCTAGAGAAAGATCTTGTCGTTGATCGAAGCAGTCGTTAGCTCGATCAGGTGCGCCGATTGAAATGTAGGCCTGGCACAGCCCCTGGGAGGGTCAAGTCTCGGACATGGTCTTGCGTCCCATCCATTAGCTCCGGTACGCCATCTGCCTCAGGCTCGTCGAAGATCTGGTTGCAGGGGCCGTCATACACTGAACCGTCCACTTCACCCATCCAATCCCGATATCGCCACCCTGTGTCGTCCCCTGTCGGTTGGACGTCGTTCGTATACTCGGAGATGGTTTGTTGAGGGGCTGGACGGCAATTACTGTCAGTTGAGAGTACGTGCTGTGGAATTGGCGAGGGTTACACCATCCCATTCAGCACCGAAGACATTTTTTCGCTGTACGCCATGGACACAGCTGTAACCTCGCCGCGGTGGCCCTGTAGGACGTGGTGAAGGCAACCAGAGTCGTGCCGAAGTTGATTTCATAGTTGCCTGCCTTGGAAGCGAAAGTGAGTGCGCGACAAAAACGACCGTACCCCGTTCTAGCGAGGGTCCAGAAACTCTCCCACAAAGCCCGCACTGGCGCATAGTCGGGGATGTCTTCGACTGGACCACAGTGGTCACTGTGCTGGGGGCTGACGGGGAAGTTTTACTATTGGGACCGGCGAAGAGGTCGCGGTCGCGAATGAACCCTACTTTGGATTCTAGAGCAGGTGACTCGTGCAAAGCGACGGCGCAAAGTGCGTATGCATGAGGGAGCCGGTGGGGTGCGCGGGCGGCCTTGGCGGTGTAAGGTTTTGGAAGGGACCGTGGGGGGAACAAGGATAACCTCTGGAGGATTAATTGTGGGGAGGGAGGGCGTTTCTCGGACCGAGAGTTGGGTTCCGGCGTTGGTTGGCTTCGCGATGGCGACTGCGTCAGGCGCTGCGGTTCATGATGGAGTCACGCGGTCGGGAATCAGATGAAACGAGGGGTATATTGGCGCACCGTATTCGTTGCTCTGCTCGATGTATATGCATTGCAGCCCGGAGCTGTGTGATTTGAACAACACGGTGGGGCGTGAATTGTCGGCAACTGAGTCCGGACTGCTCCCAGGAGCCCCGAGAGTGTATCTGCCCATGCATCCTCGACAGCGCTGGACTCGCGAAGTCCATCAACGTCCTCGGCGAAGTCGTCGATGATAGCATCGGTGAATCTTTTTGTAGCCTCTCAGAACGCGTGGTTCCGCGGTATATACCTACACGGTCAACCGTTGACTCAATTGGCGTTCCTGTATTCTCTCTCTGAGAAATCTGTGGCCTCAGAGGGGTTCCTGTCTTTCGATGTTATGAATAACGGAACACCTCTTCCGACCAGAGAAGAGGCACGGCGACCCTGATGGGGAGCGGAAAGTTACGACTGGACCTAGGGGTTGGATTTTGTGAGACCATCAGCTGGCGCCCGCGACAACGTGGCAGCCACGGGGGATCATGGAACTGATATCGATCTTATCGATGGGGTTCGGCGCTATCGATCCTTTGCGTTTTCCACCTCGTCCAAGAATGCCGTGGTTTGGAAAGTCTAAGAAATCGAAATCTCATCGACCCTCCCAACAGGTTGTATCCTTGGGGATCCCCACCCACATCGCTGCAGGACCCCTTGGATTTGGCGCGACGTTGGATCTGGGCACTTACCCCGATGGTGCGATCTGCTTGATCGAAATCCAGCAACGGATGGAACTGATTGGACTGTGGCCGTAGGCACAAACAATGGAGGGGGTTCCCAGGTCACACTTCTGGGTACGGGGAGTGGGGATCAGTCGTTTATAGTGTCGGGTATTTCAACCACGACTCCTGGGCGTGAGGGTGGCATCCCGAGTGAGTGGGTTGAGTCATAGCCGTTGAAGTCGGTATTCACGATTCCTATAGTGCCACAGGAACAGGAACACGCGCATGGGCTCCCCTCGGGTACCCCGGACATGCACCCCGTTAAAACCACCCTTGATCCCCATTCCGATGCCAGGGGATCAGGTGGTCGGAATGAGACAGTTGTAGAAAAACCTCCTACCTCCGGAGGCGCATACAGTAAAGGTGTAACGCTGCTTGGCTTTAATACAGATACAGGTATGTTCCGTCTAGTGAGATCTAGGAACGATGGGAGCGACTGATTCGCCATCGCGGCAGGTGTGGATAACGGAGAGCGTTCTCGGATTGTACTTCGAGACGGGGGTGGGGATCCGCAACTCGCCACGCCAGGACATCCAACCCCAGCTCCTGGAGATGAGGTTAGAGTTATGCGTGAGTGCGAGTCTCCCGCAGCTGATGGGACCGACGCCGACAACCTCGATAGTGCTACACGAACGTGAACCTGAACAAGAAGTCTCCTCGGACGCCACAAACGAGCGAGTCGCTCATCACACCCCCGATCTTGACTCCACTGAGAGGGAATCAGAGGTTTGGAATCGGGGGGCGGTCCCAGTAGTTCCTAAACGCTCGCTCGACGGAGATCGGGTCAGCGAGGGTGCATATCACACAATCCCAGGGACGCTTAGGGGTGAGTGCCAGTGCCCTGGTGGTAAATTCTTCTGTCAACATCTATTAGTTCCAGAGAGAGACTCCCAGGATATAGCACCCAGTGTTATCTCCACTGTTGTCAATGCTACAATGGAGCCCACAAACCCCGCCAAGGAACTCAAGGCTGTCCTGGGGATCACCTCTGCCATCCATGCCAAGGTTTGCTTGTAACAGTCCACAGTTGTTTGACTAACACATCTGTAGGAAAATATGGCCCTCAGAACCAAGATTGATGGCCTCCTCTCCCATATAACCGCACTGGAACAGCTTTTTGCAACACTCCCAGGTGATGTAGCAGAGCAAAGGCGCAGGGCTGAACTGATACGGTATGATGTTATTTCCTGGTTTGAATTGGTGCTGAGTTCCTCCCAGCAGGTTCATTGGCATCAAGATAGAGCTGCAGGTTATGTCTGAGGGTCCAGGATTACAACGACCTGATGGTGATCCTCAAGGAAACAATGGGGTGTATGGTCTCCTTGAGAGTCTGCAAGAGGCTATCTACAACTACAAGGTTTATTCATAACCATCAAACCCTTCTTGATATTGATAAGGGCATCAGGTAGTACAACAAACTGCAAAATATATCCAAGGATGCAAACAGATGGTGAGTATTCCCTTTTTGTGGTATTCCCTTTTTGTGTCCAAGCCAATGAAATAACCCTCCTGATAGGACAAAGGTTAGAGAACATTCCACTCTCATTGTCAAGTCTCTGATGTGAGACCCAACAGATGAAAAAACTATCCTCAATTCTTTCCATTGTGCTATGGGGGCTGAATATCTACATGGTGGCCGCAGAGGTTGTCTGAAGGGGACCCGTGGAACTGTCCTGGATGAAATTGAATCCTGGGCAAGGGACTTCACCAGATCACCCATCTACTGGTTGAATGGGTTGGCAGGGACAGGAAAGAGCACAATTGCACAGACAATTGCAGAGAGAATGTTTGCAGATGGACAGCTCGGGGCATCCTTTTTCTGCTCACGAGACTTTGAGAACCGAAAGAACCTCCAGTTGATCTTCCCAACCCTTGCAGTCCAGCTTGCACGCAAATACCCTGAGTTTCAATCAGTTTTCATCCCATTGGTGGAATCATACCCAGGAATTGGTGATGAGTCTCTGTACAACCAAATGGACAAGCTGATTGTGGGGCCCCTTGTGGAATCTGGGATCTCAACTGTAATTGTGATTGATGCACTGGATGAGTGCAAAGATGAGGAACCTGCTTCAGCAATCCTGTCAGTCCTTGGACAATTTGTATCCAAGCTCCCACGTGTCAAATTCTTTGTTACTGGTCGTCCAGAGCTAAGAATTCAAGAGGGATTCCGTCTCCCACTGTTGGATGGAGCAGCAGCAGTGTTTGTCCTCCATGGTGTTGAACCGGATCTTGTTGACAATGACATACAGTTGTTCCTTGAACAAAGTTTCCTGGAACTTGCTCAGCGCAAACCTGGGCTAGATGGTTGGCCAACCAGTGAACAGTTGAACCTTCTCTGTCAGCAGTCAAGGGGACTGTTTGCCTATGCAGTAGCAACATTCAAGTTCATAGATCACAGAAATAAGCTCCCCAGAGAGCAGCTAAATCACATTCTCCTGCCCCCAAGTAGTATCACACATGAAGGCAAAACCAGACTCAAGGAGAATGTGACCCTAGATCTACTGTACATGTCAATTCTCCAGGGGGCTTTTGGAGATGATGATGATCCAGAGGATGACCCCAAGGTTCGGTCTATCCTTGGTGCTGTAGTCCTTGTTGCAAACCCCCTTTCTCCATCTACAATTGAAACACTGTTGGACCTTACCACTGGAAGTGCATTTGCCCAACTGTCATCTGTCCACTCTCTCCTCACCCTTGAGGACTCCAACCATGTTGTTCAGCCCTTCCACAAATCCTTCCCTGACTTCATCACAGACCCAGACCGATGTACAAATCAGAGGTTCCACATCTCTCCACCTGATTGTCACTTGGAACTTCTGATTGGCTGCCTTAAGTTGATGAATTGTAAACTGGAGAAGAACATGTGTCAGCTCCCAGAGACTGTGATGAACTCTGAGGTAGATGACCTGGTGGAGAGGAGGGACAAATACATTGACCATGCATTGCAGTATGCATGTCAGTCATGGCACAAGCACTTTATCAATGAGCACATGGCCCAAGCACCTAAGGTTACTTCTGCTCTCTATTACTTCCTGCAGAACAAATTCCTGTTCTGGCTGGAGGTCCTTAGTGTCCTTGGCACTGCAAGGAATGCAGTTGATGCATTGGAAGTAGCTGCAAGGCAGTTAGAGGTATGTTGATTTACTATGTTTAAGCCATTAGCCAAGTTTACTAATGCTGAGCCAGCCATCACCAACTCTTGACCTCATCAATGACTGCTTCCGTTTTGTCACTGGGTTCTTTGAGGTCATCAGAACATCTGCCCCACACATCTATCACTCTGCCCTCTTTTTATCTCCAAGAATGTCAACCATCTGGAAACTGTACCAGCCACTATCTAGGCCATTGACAAGAGTGATCCAAGGGATCCCAACTCTATGGGACTCATGTGTAGGCAGAAAATACCCTCAAAATATCTCTACTGCTGTGTGGTCACCTTGCAGCAGGTTCATTGCAATTTGCTTGAGCTCATCTCAAGTAGTTGAAATTCTAGATGCAGTAACTCTTGAGAAATTATATACCTTATCCCATGGAATTCCTATTTGTTCTTTACGAAAACTTGTGTTCTCCACAGATGGTCACTTGTTGATGGGACAGGTCTCTGCATATTCTAGTTTCCACTGTGTCAACTGGGACCTTCAAACAGGAGGTCAGATCAGCAATGTGGATGTGGGGGAAAATTCTAGTTGTTGGATTGTCTCAGCATCATATTCCAGGTGTGGAACAATGTTTGGAGTTTTAGGCAATGGTTCTGAGTCATCCTACATATACACCTACAATGTCCTCTCAGGTAGATGCATATCTACCTACAAACTTGATCACTACGTTCCTACAATGATTTGGACCCACAGTGAAAACTCAGCCCCAATGGGAGGTGTCTCCTATGGTTGCCTCCCAATTGGCGGGGGTATAAGGGGGAAAGGAGGTGGAGTGGAAGGTTTCTTGCATTGCTACATGGTGGGTTACCAGAGGCTGTCATTCTGGAGTTAGAGGTATAAACAATGGTCACCATTTCCCTCCCTGTAAATCCCCCTCTTATATATACAACTTAGTTAGGTTTGGGGCATTAGCACTCCAGCAGTTATGTCAACAGAGTTGAAGTTGGTATGCAAGTGTACAACTGTGGATTCAGGGGTCTGTCAAGGAAGTACTTTTGTGATTAGCCACAATTCAAGGAGGTTATGAAGATCAAAGTCTGAGCCTAGTCAGTTTCCTGGCAATTGACTCTTGAAAAAGGAAATCATCTGGCTGTGAGTTGTGTAGCTGGTACTTGACATACAAACACACAAGGTTCATTGTAAAGTTCTATGTGATCTCCAACCTCTCATCCTTTCTGTTTGTCAGTGTGAGAACCACCAATCCAATATTTCACTGTTAGGTACTACCATCACTGACCACCTTCATTCTTTTGCCAGGTTAGGACCACAGGATCAGGGCAATGGAGTACTGGTCTGCGGGATGCATTATTATAAGGTAGGGAACATGGAATGGTTAATACACTAGAATGGAGGCACCGTTGAATTATAAACCAATCCTAAAGAGTTGAGACTTAGGCTTTATTCTCCCTCGTCGTGGCACTTGCCCAGGCCTCCTTCCAACCGTTGACACGGGCCTGAACGCCGGCAACACTATCGAAGGCAGGCCGGACATCGAGGCTGAACACGGGGCTGCCATCGGAGAGGGGAGGAGCGGAGTAGTAGTCGATGATGTATCGGACTTCTTCGCCGGATTCTGGACGGTGAACGATCCAGTCGTGTCGGTCAAATGGTGGTTCAGTGCTGTTTGGGGCAAGTGAGAGGGTCAGAAAACGGGGAGGGGTTGGATAAAGAGAAGGAATTAGGCTGACTTGAAGCGAGACGGCAAGAGCCATCCTGCGAACATCAACAGTCGGGCTTTTGGCGATAATTGGCCGGGTTTTCCTCTAAATTTGGCGAGATACGGCTCCGAGTTCCTAATCGAGGCAAACGAAATGGTTAGATCTTCCGATCCGAAAGAAAATAAAGCGAAAGAGTGTGAGTGACGAACGGAGGTTCCCATTTCAAAATCTCCTGCCACGCTTCCTCGTTCAGAAAGTTATGGATATCCACCATAGTCTGAACGTGCTCTTCGGGAGTTTCCCAACCCTTCCTAACCAACGCGTTGTAGAACTGCTGAGCGGACGGGTATTCCCATTTTGACGAGTCCTTTGCGCGAGGGATCGTGGACACCTCACGCTCCAGAGGTAGTTCTGTCGTTTGACCAGGAGCGCGTTCTTGAGCAAGGTTGGGGATTTGGTTGAGCGGGTTTAGCTCTCCGCTCTTTCCGTGGTCGACGGGACACTTTGCGGGGCCTGACGGGTGTGATGACGAGGAAGAACCGGAGGCGAGTGCGGTGTTGTTATTGTGGTCGATGGGGCATTTTGCTGGGGAGTTTTGAGAGGGTGGTGGAGGGGAAGAGTGTTGTATGGGACATTGAGCCGGTTTGGTCTCGAGTGAGTTCGAAGGACCGGGAGAGGGCGTCGAAGTTGTTTGACCCATGGCGCGGCTGGATTCCCACACGCGACCTCCGGGCTTCTCCCCTCCGTTCCGATCGCCGGTTTTCTTTCCGAGCATCTCGTCCATTCTACTCTCTTTCTTGATCCGATAGTGATGAAGACATCTTGTTCTGACCAGAAGGGTTCTCCCCGTCTACCGAGGGCAGTAACTACGATAATCGTCGAACACGCTGGTCCTTGTATCACTCGTGCGACGCACTTGGTCGCTTGGTCGCTTCAGGTCATCGTGCAGTGTTTCTATTCTCGAAGAACTCGGGCATATGGTGAACTCGGACCTTGGACTCTCCATATTCCGGCGGGTATTGGTATGTGGCCCGGAACCGGTTTGTTCGGTAGCTGAGCGCTGAGCTCCGTTCGCAGTGGGTGTAGCCTCCGATGCAAGCATGCGCCAACAATAACAGTGAAGCGCTGTGAGGAATGCAGTCCGTCCTCGGTGTCGAACGTGCTCGCTTGGCGGTCTCTTACTTCACGCTACCCGTAGTTGGGTGGGGACATGGTAAGATATCCATCCTATCCCCCTAATGGTCTCCCGGTTCCATCCGGGACGCCGTAGGGAGTTTCCCAACCCTTTGG
>Ga0307516_10006067_pt1 | contig 14272 bp, 8 predicted proteins | sample 19_EM_MG_FD_203310 | JGI IMG/M metagenome (GOLD analysis project Ga0307516, IMG submission 203310) | Populus trichocarpa ectomycorrhiza microbial communities from riparian zone in the Pacific Northwest, United States - 19_EM | ecosystem: Host-associated > Plants > Roots > Unclassified | place... | reverse complement strand
TGGACCGAACGCCGCCGGTATCGGCAGAACGAGGACCAGGAGCTTCGCGATGTCGAGGCGAAAGTTCGGGAAGAGACCGAGTCGAGGCGGACTTTTGCAACTGAGCCGGTGAGACTCGAGATGCCACGGATCAAATTGTTCGATCCAGAGTAATCGATCCTCCCCGCGGACAATCGCGACGACGTCGCTCACCCGCCGTGGGATTCCATACCTTGCGGCAGGGATCGGAGAGCCTAGTCTAGTTCTCGCGCGGGCCTTGGCGATGCTCCACAGAATGTCGATCTCGCGCGGCGTCAGTTTGGCGCCGACGGTGAGGGGGAAAAGAGAGTGGATCCATCAGGTTAAATCAAATTGGCACGGAAACACACACGGTTCCTTTTCGGAAGAAATCGAGATCGATCTGGCGGCCCTATCCGGACAGAGCACCGGGTGGTTGACTGCCGTCGTGAGCAGGTGGGGACCACCTCCATGAACTCCATCTAGCTGGGGTGATCCCTTGACCGTGAACCTACGGGCCCAAAAAGTAATCCGGTTGCAAGGAACCTGTCTTACACTCCGGGGAGCGTAGCCGCATCAAGGACCTTTTTCAGGTGACGACAGGAAATGAAATACAGGTCGACCGGATCCGAAAATATCTCGGGCACTTGACGCATCAGGCACGCTCCAGCCTGCTCGTCGAAATCGAGCGGATGCAGATGTACGACGAGGATATTTCTGGTTTCGAAATCATCCTGGCGGAGTTGCGCGCCGAGTTTCGCAAGAGTGGCGAGCCGCACAATCGAATCGGCAATCCATCGCGCTATTTTTTCAAGGCCATCGAGGCGCTGTTCGTCGACCGCTCGCCCGAGCGCGCCAATTCCGGCCAGATATCGCGCGGCTCGCTGTCGGCGATCTGGGAGTGGATCAACCACGACATGCTGCCGTCGATGGCGCGCGAATATTGCGAGCGGATGAAGCAGGCGATCGTGAAGGGCGACGAGGACGAAGCGAAGGCGATCGTCGCTGGATTCCAGTCCAAGACCATCAGGATTCTCGAGGGGTTTCTCTCGACCGAACGGGGAGTTGCGGACGTCCGAAGCGGCCTTGGCAAATATACCGGCTCCCGTGCCAGCTTTGATGATCTACGGAAGATCCTGCTGGCGTTGCGGTTGCGCGACGCCATCGTCGGCTTCAATGCGGCGCTGCCCTCCAAGGTGGATAATTTCGACGGCGACGCGCTTACCCAGATTCGTGGCTTGCTGGACGCGTTGGTGGCCAAGCATCCCGAAGCGATGCCGTTCGGCTTGACGATGGTGGCGAAGCGACTCAAGGTGCCCTCGCAATTGGCGCGTTTCGCGACCAAGAGCGCGCGCAGCAAGAATGCTGCGGAAATTGCTGCGACCCGCTATGCGATCAGCGTCCCCATGGTGCTCGACCACCTCGATGACCGGCGAATAGAGTTGAATCACGCGCTGAAGAGCAACCGCATCCCGGTTGCCAAAGACATACTCACCGATATCTACGACATCGAACACGCGCTGCGCAGCTGGATCGATCGAATTGACCAGACCGATTGGGGGCAGAGGCTCGACGGCATAATGGCCGCGGTTGCGTCCGATCTGAAGACCGAGCTGCAATCGCTCCCTGGAAACGTCCACCACGTCCTTGGATCGCTCGCGCTTCACCGTCATCACGCCGAGCCGGCACTGCTGGCCTCCCTGGTGCAGAAGGGCCGCAACTTGATCGGCCTTGGGCAGAGGTGAGCCGGATACTGTGATTTCGCGGGCGCGCACCGCCCCTCGCCGGTTCATTTCGCAGGCAGCGGCGCCCCCGGCAGCGGCATGCGCTGCAGCGTCACCTTCGCGGCGCCGCTGTTGTTGTTGTAGAAGCGCTCCAATGGACCGAAGAACGGCAGGACCTGGACCGCGTCGTTGACATAGAGGAACACCTCGCCGGACTCGGCAGCGACGAAGTCTGCGACCATTTGGTCGGCAAGTCCCTGCTTGCGCCAGATCTGGCGTGCCGCGGGCAGCAGATCGTCCGGAATCGGTTCTTCGACCTTCAGGTTCTTCGACGTGCGCACAAGCTCGCCGTTCGTCTTGCCCTCGTCGGTCTCTTCAACCCGGATCGGCCGTTCGTGTCGGTCTTCGCGGTCGATCGGGTTGAGACGTCGCGGAAGATCATCGGCGGGCATCACGTTGATCTCTTGCAGGGCCAGTTCGGCATCGCCATTTGCGCCGATCCGAAGCACTGGCTGGAACCAGTCCGCCCTGTACCAGCGGCGCAGTGGTAACCCCGCAACATGCGCAAGGTCGTATAATTTGAATCCGTTCACGCCGGACATGATGGTCCGGTCGAACCACGGAGCATCCCTGGCATCGAGCCAGATCCGGTACTTGCGGCCTTTCTCGACCCAAAGTCCGCTACCCCAGCAGGGCGACCTGGTGTCGAACGCGGCAGGCACCGTGCGGGGCTGGTCACCCACCGGCGCAGGTGATTTGGCAGCCGCGCAGAAGTCGCCGCTGCCGGCGCGCCAGTTATAATAGCTGCGGCTGGTGGCAAGCAGAGCCGAACCGAAAATGGCGATCAGGAAGACTCCGGGAAGCAGGACGTTCGTGAAGGCCAGGCGCACCGGCCATCCGTGCAGACGAAAGAAACGGCCGACCGGCAGCAGCCAACTGGCCGCAAGCGTGTCCGCGGCCACATTGGCGGGCCGATTCCACGCGAGCCGGGCCCGTTCTTGGATGCGGTCGCGCAGATAGGCGTTCATCCGCCACGTGAACAGCAGAACGCAAAGCACGAGCGTCGTCGCGAACGGATAGTAGACGGCAATCTTCAGCCAGGGTTCGGCGTACGACGGCAGGAAGCTCATCAAGAGATCGGCGACCGGCCCGAGCACGGCGCCCGTGCCGTAATCCAGCGCACGAATGACGTCCAAGGCGCTGATGCCGTCGACCTCGACCTGGTCCGTCGGCCCCTTCAGCATATCCACCGTCCACACGGCCACCCATGGCCATGCTGCGAGAAACGCGATCATCCCGAGCAGTGAAAAATACGCAAACCGCCGCCACCACACCGCGTCGAGCGCCAGTTCGGCCATGGCGCCGTCGGGTTTCGGCATCCGGTCAAAGGCCTTGGCGGCTTCGGCCGCGGTGGCGGGAGCGGCTTGAGCCTGTGCCGAGTGCTCATAGGCCGACTTCATCTTCTCGCGCGTATCGTCTTGCGTCAGCGGCATCACCTCGCCGCCCGGCAGCCGCACTCCGGCGCTGGCGGGAAGCATGATTGGCGCATAGTTGTCGCAGCCGTGCAGCATGCGCTCAACTACGCCGAGATGAACGATTGGCGGGCCGCCGTCGATCTTTGGGTCTTGCCCGATCGGGCGCGGGCCGTACCGGTACATCACCGCGGTGCCGCCGCGCGAGTCGTGGATCGGTCCGATCGCCGACTGATAGGCCCTGAAACCGTCGATCCGGCCCGGCTGGAAGCGCAGGTCGTTCTCGACCTGCTCGGCCATCCATACCAGCGGAACGTAGGACAGCGTGCCATCGGGGTAACCGCCGCCGACGTCGGAGTGAACGCCGGTGAACCAGACTTCCTTGACCCGCGGGTTCTTCTTTTCGTTCGAATTATCCTCCGGATGATCGATCCGGATCGGATGGAAGGTGGTGCGCTCGTCGTCGAGCGCCAGCGCATGCCTTGCGCGCAGCACCTTGGGTGACAGCGTGCGATTGCGGAACGAGATCGGCCAGATCGCCCAATCGATCGCGGTGCGGAGCTCCTCGACGGGAACACCAAAGGCTTCCACGGTGTCGAACAGGCCGAGGAACTGGATGGCGACGTTCTTGTGTTCGGGGCTCATGGATTCCCGCACCTTCCGGTACGGGCGGTGAAACAGATTAAGCAGGGCCAGAAGGATGTCGCGAATCAAGCGCGCGATCCAGATCGTTGGCAGGCTCTTGTGCCACGGCACCGTCCTGCGGCGGTAGGCTCGCCAGGCGGCCATCACATTGCGCTCCATTTCGGCGTGCGAGACCGGAACGCCGCCGATCACGGCTGGCACCAGCCCCTGCGATCCGATCAGCGCCGCGAGGGTGCGCGCGGTGAAGGCACCGCGGCTGAAACCGAAAATGTAGATTTCGTCGCCCGGCTGCCAGTTCCAGCACAGGAAGCGATAGAGCTTGCGGACGTTGGACGGCACGCCGATCCCGGTGGCGCCGTCGAGCGCGGCGAGCGGTCGCCACCCCGCGGTGCCGACGCCCTTGATGTAGAAGGCGACTTGATCGGGCTTGGTGCGGTCGAGCGCCTCGTAGAGCCGCCAGACGTTGGATTCCTGGCTGGTGAAGGCGTTGCCGGTTCCGTCCGCGAACAGAGCATATTTCCGGGGCGGCCGCGCCGCGCTGCCATTGGGTGCGTCGACCTGCTGGCCGTCGGGCTGATCGGCAGGGGCTTTGTCGTCGGTCATGGCCATCAGTCCCCAACTGCGGAGCGCTGAGTGTATTCAGTACATGAACTCGCGGAGGTAGCAAGTACAGTCGCGGGCCACGCAAAGCGGGTGGCCTTCGACATGTTGTCGCGGTCATCGGCGAGGCGACGGGTGCAGCGACCGGCCGCTGCTAACGGCCGGCTGCCACACGGTTCGTTAACCAGCCTCTGCGTAAGGGCGCATCCCGGGGAACCACGCTAACGAAATCGCAAGCGGCCTCAAGGTCTAGTGGAACCCGTCTGGGGGGCTTGTGCCGGGGACGTCAATCCGACGTGCGTCCGTTCACTCCGATCGTGCAGGCCGTTTTTTTCGAGTTTGCATCATGTCATTTCAATTGCCGCAAAAATCCCTGAGCGTCTCGATCAAGAATTCGCTCCTCACCTCCATCTTCCTGTTGCTGGTCATCCTCGGCGGCGTCTCGATCGCCACCAAGATGCGGCTGTCGTCGCTACAGGACACGATCGAGGCGGTCGGGCGCGACCGGTTGCCGAAGCTGCGGGCACTTGGCGAGATCAATCTCGGTATCGCGCGCGTCCGTTCAGCTTCCTACCGGATCGCGCTTACGGCTACGCCCGAGCAGCGCGAGGAGGTGGAAACCTCCTTCAACCGCCGGCTCACCGGCCTCAATGCGAAGATTGCCGAGGTCAGGGAAGGCCTTGCGGCCAACACGCCCCTGAAACTGATCTTCGAGCAGTTTGCCCACAAATGGGAGCAATACGTCACCAAATATCAGCCGAAGATCCTCGATCCCGAACTGGCAAAAGATCGCGCCAAATACGCCGATGTCGTCAATGTCGAAACCGAGGCGCATTTCCAGGGCGTGGTCGATACCATCAATGACGGCATCAAGCTCGCCAACCAGGAGGCCGATCTCGCCATCGACCAGGCTATTGCCCAGAGCCACTTCTATTCGATCGTGCTGTGGGCGGTGAACGGCGTCAGCATCCTGATCGGTCTGGCGACGCTCATCTTTGTGGTGCGCGATGTCTCCGCGCCGATTCACCGCATCACCCAGAGCATGGAGCTGATTGCCAAGGGCGAACTCGAGACCGAGATTCCCTATGCCGACCGCGGCAACGAGCTCGGGATGATGGCCCGCGCGCTGGTCGTGTTCAAGAAGAGCCTGATCGAGAACGACCGGCTGAGTGCGGCGACCCGCACGCTGTCGGAGCTCAGCGAATGGCTGCAATCGGCGAAGTCCGAACCCGAACTTTACGACATGATCTCCTCGGTGCTCGGCCGCCTGATGCCGGAATGCAAGGGCAGCCTGTTTATCTATGCCAATTCGCGCGACGTGCTCGAAGTCGCCACCACATGGAACGGCGAGGCTCGCGCCGCCAGCATCCATCCCGATGACTGTTGGAGCCTTCGTCGCGGCCACGCTTACGTCCACGGCACCAGCGAGATCGAATTCCATTGCGATCACGTCCATGACGGCATCAACGACAATTATTGCTGCGTCCCGATTCTCGCGCATGGCGAGACCGTGGGCCTCTTGCATCTGGAATACACCTTCGACGCTTCGGAGACCGCCGAAGAAGCCAAGGCGCGCTTCGGCGACCGCGTCCGGCTCGGTCTTGCCTGTGCCGAGCATCTGTCGATTGCGATCGCCAACATGAAATTGCGCGAAGGGCTGCGCGACCAGTCGGTGCGTGACGTGCTCACCGGGCTCAACAACCGCCGCTATCTGCTCGAGACCGCGCGGCGCGAATTGCTGCACGCGGAACGTGCCAAAGCTCCGCTCAGCGTGGTGACGCTCGACGTCGACCATTTCAAGACCTTCAACGATAACCACGGCCATGACGCCGGCGACACCGTGCTGCGCCATGTCGGCGAGATCATGCAGGCGATGTTCACCGGCGAGGCGGTGCCCTGCCGCTTCGGCGGCGAGGAATTCGTCGTGCTGCTGCCCGGCGCCACGCTGGAGGACGCCGCGATGCGTGCCGAGGAATTGCGCGCCAAGATCGAGTCGCTCACCATCCGCTATGCCGACGGCCAGCTGCCACGGGTCACGATCTCGGCCGGCGTCGCCGCCTTCCCGGAAGCCGGCGCCAATTTGATGGACATCCTCAAGCGTGCCGACGAGGCGCTCTACCGCGCCAAGCAGAACGGCCGCAACCGAGTGGAAACGGCGGGGAGCGTCGTGCGTGAAACGGATGGCGAGGCAGCGGCGGACAAGGCGGTGGCGGTGCTGGACGCGGTGTTGGTGAATGGCAGGCGGAAAGCAAAGGCGGCTGTCGAGCCGGCCAAGGACGCAATCGAGGCCTGCGCCTGATCGGCAGGCTCAAAGCTTCCGGTCCTTTGACGGAGTCTGGCGGACCAACCAGCCCGACCAAGGCTTCGGTCTGGAGCAGATACCTTCCCGAGAGCGCCAGGCGCATCGCCGATTGGACAATTCGCCGGGCCTGCGCCTGATGTATCGAGCCGACGTCAACGGATTGGTGATAGGATAGCTCCGATTGAGTGACGGATCGGAAGCCGACGGAGCTGCCGCAATTGCTCCGTCGATCATGGCGCAAACCACAGCCGGACTGGAGCGGGTGCCAAAATGATCACAATTCCCCAACTGACCGCACAAGCCCTGGCTTCGTTTCTGTCGCGAGAAACCGAAGGCCGGTTCGGCTCCTCGCATGCCGGATTGACGCAATTGCTGCCCTTTGCCGCCAGGCTGACCCTGGAGTGCATCGGCAACAGCGATGCGCTCTATCACGATATCGAACACACCATGCTGGTGACGCTGGTCGGGCACGACATCCTGGCCGGACGGGCGCTGCAACGGACCACCACGGCCACGGACTACGCGAACTTCATTCTGGCCTGCCTTGCCCACGACATCGGCTATGTCCGCGGCATCGTCCAGGGCGACAACGACAAGGATGGCACCTATGTCGCCGATCTCTCTGGCCGCAAGGTCAAATTGCCGGTCGGATCATCCGACGCAGCACTTGGACCCTACCATGTCGACCGCTCAAAACTGTTCGTCGTCGAACGCCTCGACGCCGTCGATGAAGTCGATGCCGGCCGGATTGCCCGGGCCATCGAATACACGCGCTTTCCCTATGCCGACAAGCCGAAGAGCGATATCGACGATCTCAACGAGGAGGAAGGTTTGCTATTGCGGGCGGCCGATCTGATTGGTCAGCTCGGCGATCCCAATTACATGCGGAAGTCGAACCGGCTGTTCCACGAATTCGAGGAGACCGGATTGAACAAGACGCTGGGCTACGCGACGCCGGCCGACATCGTCTACAAATTCCCGCAATTCTACTGGACCAACGTCGCGCCGCAGATTCAGCTTGCGATCGGCTATCTCAACGTCACCTCCAGCGGCCGGCAATGGATCGCCAATCTGCACAGCAATGTGTTCCGTGCCGAGCGCGAGGTGAATTTGTCGGGGCCGCAGAGGTAACGGCGGGAAGCGAAAAACCGCCAGATGGACATGCGCGGGGCTGACACCTGCGTATGAGGTCTCACCATCAGCTCTATGAAAATCCCCCGCCGCCTGTTCTTATCAGTACCCACGAAAACGACCGCGAAAGGGTACTCCGATGACGACACGACGCGAACACGATCTGTTGGGCGACCGCGATGTGCCGGCCGAGGCCTATTACGGCGTCCACACGCTGCGGGCGGTGGAGAATTTCCCCATCAGCGGCACCCCGATCTCGATCTATCCGGACCTGATCGCAGCACTGGCCTCGATCAAGCTCGCCGCGGCCAAGAGCAACCGCGAACTCGGATTGCTCGATGCCAAGCTGGCGGATGCCATCGTCGCGGCGTCCGAGGAAGTGCGAGCGGGCGCCTTGCACGAGCAATTCGTGGTCGACGTCATCCAGGGCGGCGCCGGCACCTCGACCAACATGAACGCGAATGAGGTGATTGCCAACCGCGCACTGGAGCTGCTCGGCCGGGCCAAGGGCGATTACAAATTCCTGCACCCCAACGAGCACGTCAACATGAGCCAGAGCACCAACGACGTCTATCCGACGGCGCTGAAGCTTGCGGCCTATTCCGGCATCATGCGGCTGGTCGAGGCCATGGCGGTGCTGCGCGAAGCGTTCGAACACAAGTCCGACGAGTTCAGGGACATCATCAAGATGGGCCGCACCCAATTGCAGGACGCGGTGCCGATGACGCTGGGGCAGGAGTTTTCCACCTACGCGGTGATGCTCGGCGAAGACGAGCAGCGGCTCAAGGAAGCCGTGCTGCTGGTTTGCGAAATCAACATGGGCGCCACCGCGATCGGCACCGGCATCAATTCGCACCCGGACTATGCCGGCCTGGTCTGCCGGCACTTGCGATCCGTCACCGGCATTCCGGTGGTGACGGCATCTAACCTGGTCGAGGCGACGCAGGACTGCGGCAGCTTCGTGCAACTCTCCGGCGTGTTGAAGCGCGTCGCCGTCAAGCTGTCGAAGACCTGCAACGATCTGCGTTTGCTGTCGTCGGGCCCGCGCGTCGGCCTCGGCGAGATCAACCTGCCGCCGATGCAGGCGGGAAGCAGCATCATGCCGGGCAAGGTCAACCCGGTCATCCCCGAGGTCGTGAATCAAATCGCCTTCGAGGTGATCGGCAACGACATCACCGTCAGCTTCGCCGCCGAGGCCGGCCAGTTGCAGCTCAATGCGTTCGAACCGATCATCGCGCACTCACTGTTCAAGAGCGTCAATCATCTGCGCGCCGGCTGCCTGACGCTGGCGGCAAAATGCGTCAACGGGATCACCGCCAATCGCGAGCATCTGCGCCGCGGCGTCGAAAACTCGATCGGCATCGTCACCGCGCTCAATCCCTATATCGGCTACGCCAACGCCACCGAGATCGCGCAGGAAGCGCTGGTCACCGGCCAGAGCGTCTACGACCTGGTGCTGGCGAAAAAGCTGCTGACGCGCGAGCAGCTCGACCAGATCCTGCAGCCGGAGGTGCTGACCCAGCCGCGCGCGTTTGCCGTGACCTTGGTCGGCGGCCAGCCGCAGGTCGAGCGCGCCGCGCCGAAGGAGATCGGGTGAGGGGCGTTCGGCGCGCGCCGCGTTGCCGACGCGCGTACTTGTGCCTCCGGCAATCTGGTTTTGGCGGTGGACTTCCATCATGCCTTCGCTAAGCTATTGCCCAACAAGCTAAAAAATTTCCGGGGGAACGACTTGATGCATTCGGTCCGCAATTCCATTCTGGGCGCAATCGTATTCGCGATTTTGGCCGCCGCGAGCGTTCCGGCCTGGGCCCAAGGCCAGCTCAACATCTATTGTTCCGTTCAGGTCGAATGGTGTCAGGGCATCGCGACGAATTTCCAACGCGACACCGGGATCACCGTCAACATGACGCAAAAGGGCTCGGGCGAGACCTTGGCGCAGGTCCGCGCCGAGGCGCAGAATCCGCGCGGGGACGTCTGGTTCGGCGGCACCGGCGATCCGCATTTGGCAGCGGCGGAGGCGGGGCTTTCGGTCGAATACAAGCCGGCGGCGCTCAATGAGCTACAGCCGTGGGCGATCAAGCAGTATGAAAGCGCAAAGGGCCGTTCGGTCGGGATCTATTCCGGCGCGATCGGCTTCGGGTTCAACACCGAGTTGCTCGCCCGGAAAAACATCCCGGCCCCGGCATGCTGGGCCGACCTGCTGAAGCCCGCCTACAAGGGGGAAATCCAGGTCGCAAATCCCAGTTCGTCGGGAACGGCCTATACGGTCATCGCAACGCTGATACAGCTGATGGGTGAGGACAAGGCGTTCGATTTCCTGAAACAGATGCATCAGAACGTCAACGCCTACGCCCGCTCCGGAACAGGACCGGTCAAGGCAGTGGCCCGCGGCGAAACCGCGGTGTCGCTGTCGTTCCTGCATGATGCCGTCACCGAAAAGAATGCCGGATTCCCGGTCGGCTACAACACGCCCTGCGAAGGCACCGGTTACGAGATCGGATCGATGTCGATCATCAAGGGCGCGCGGAATTTGAAGCAGGCACAGCGCTTCTACGATTGGGCACTGACACCCGATGCCCAGAAGCTGGGATTCGATGCCGGCAAGCAGCTCCAGATGCCATCCAACAAGGCCACGCCGCTGCCCCCCGGCGCGCCGGATCTCACCAAGATGAAGCTGATCGATTATGACTTCGTGAAATACGGCAGCTCGGCGGAGCGGCAGCGTCTGCTCGCGAAGTGGGATTCCGACATCGGCTCGCTGCCGCGCTGACGCGATGATGCACCGGATCGATGCCAGTTTCTGGTGGTGGATTGCAGGCCTCGTCGCCGTCTGCCTGCTGCCCTGGAACATGCTCCAGGACGGGTTCAGGGCGGGCAACGCGCTGGCGTTGTTCGCAACCGATGCCGATTCGGCCAGTGCACTCGGTCAGTCCCTGTTCCACCGGCGCTGGTGGTTCTGGCCGGTGCTCGCGGCGCAGGCGATAACCCTCGCGTCGTTCGTTCCCTCGCTGAGCAAACGGATGCGTGGCGATTGGTTGCTCGCCGGCGGATGGCTTGGCATCGCAGCAATTGTCGCGCAGGGCTGGTTCATCGGCGTTCATGGCTGGAGCTACGATGCACTCACGCAGGCATTCGGCGATCTGGACGACCGCCAGCTCGGCATGGGTTGGGGTGGCTGCGTGGCCTTTGCGGCCTTCGTCGTGCTGACCACGACAGGGCTCGCGCTGCGCGGACGGTTCGGCGGCGATCGCTTTGTCGCAGGAGCCGTCGGTTTGCTGGTGGCCTCGATCCTCATCTTCACCGTGTGGCCAGTGCTGACGATTCTCGGGCAGGTTTTGTCCGCGCCATCAGGTCAGACGACCGGCACGGTGTTTCTGGAGCGATTTTTTCAGTCTAGGATCTGGGGTGGCGCCTGCCTTTATTCGAAGGCCTCGTGTGGTGCTGCCTGGAACACGCTGGGGCTCGGTATCGCGACGGCAACCGCGTGCATGCTGCTCGGTCTTGCCTTTGCCCTCATCGTGACCCGCACCGGCTTCCGCTTCAAGCAAATGCTGCGGCTTCTCACGGTCTTGCCGATCATCACGCCGCCATTCGTGATCGGGCTCGGGCTGATTCTGATCTTCGGTCGTTCCGGCCTGATCAATCAATGGGTCGGCAGCCTGTTCGGGGTCGAACTCGGCCGCTGGATTTACGGCTTTAACGGCGTCTGGCTGGCGCAGGTGTTTTCGTTCACGCCGACGGCGTTTCTGGTCCTGATCGGGGTCGTCCAGGGCATATCGCCGACGATGGAGGAAGCCTCACAGACCTTGCGCGCCAGTCCAGGGCGCACGTTTGCCAGCATCACGTTGCCGCTGATGCTGCCGGGACTGGCCAATGCCTGGCTTGTCGTCTTCATCGAGAGTCTCGCGGATTTCGGCAATCCGATCCTGCTCGGCGGCTCAATGGGCGTTCTGTCGACCGAGATTTTCTTCGCGGTGGTCGGCGCGCAGGCCGATTTTGGCCGCGCCGGCACGCTTGCGATCGTTCTGCTGATCTTCGCGCTGGGGGCTTTTTTCGCCCAGCGCAGCATCCTCGGCAAACGATCCTATGTGTCGATGACCGGCAAAGGCGATGGCGGCCTCCCGACGCCGGCCCCGGCGCGCATCAAATACGCGGCGTTTGCGATCGCGATGCCCTGGACGGCGCTCACCATCTTTGTCTATCTGCTTGCGCTCAGCGGCGGCTTCGTAAAAGTCTGGGGCAGGGACTGGACGCCGACGCTTTCGCATTTCGGCCGCGCCTTCTCGGTGGAATGGACGCCGCATGGACTGCTCTGGACCGGCGGCGCCTGGGGCTCGCTGTTCACGACGCTGACCCTGTCGGCGGTGGCGGCGCCGATCACGGCGCTGCTTGGCCTGCTCGCGGCGTGGGTGCTGTCGCGCCAGCGATTCGGCGGCAAGACGTTGCTGGAATTCGCGCTGATGCTGACCTTCTGCGTCCCCGGCACGGTGATCGGCGTGGCCTACATCCTCACCTATAACGTTCCCCCGGTCGAGATCACCGGAACTGCGATCATCCTCGTCGTCTGCTTCGTGTTCCGTAACCTGCCGGTCGGCGTCCGCTCTGGCCTCGCAGCGATGAGCCAGCTCGACAAATCGCTGGACGAGGCTTCGGCCACCTTGCGTGCCTCGACCTTTCGCACCCTGACGCATGTGGTGCTGCCGCTGATCAAGCCGGCGGTCGTGACGGCGCTGGTCTATTCCTTTGTGCGGGCCATGACGACAGTGTCGGCGGTCATCTTCCTGACGTCAGCGCAGCACGAGATGGCGACGGTGTTCATCATCAACCGCGCGATCAATGGCGACTACGGCATCGCGATTGCCTATTCGACCGCGCTCATTGTGATGATGATGATCGCGATCGGCATCATCCAGCTGGCCGTCGGCGAACGGAAACTAGGCCGTCGCGCCACCGGCGATAGTCCGGCGGTCCTGCTTCAGACCACACCAGCGACGGGAGCACGGGCATGACAGCGCCTGCGGCGGGCGGCACACGCGCGGCCGAAGTTCGATTGCGCAACGTATCCAAGCGCTACGGCAGCGTGACGGCGGTCAAGCCGCTGGACCTCACGATCCCCGCGGGAAGTCTGGTGACACTGCTCGGCCCATCAGGGTGCGGCAAAACCACGTTGTTGCGCATGATCGCTGGCCTGGAACGCGTCAGCGAGGGCGAGATATTGATTGGCGGCCAGGATGTGACGCAGCTCTCTGCCGGCGAGCGCAATGTATCGATGGTGTTCCAGTCCTACGCGCTGTTTCCGCACATGAACGTGCTGGAAAACGTCGCCTATGGATTGATATCCGGCGGATCGAGCAAGAAGGAAGCGCATGCCAGGGCCGAGGAAATTCTCGGTCTCGTCGGCCTGAAGGGATTTGGTCTGCGCCTGCCGTCGGAGATGTCCGGTGGGCAGCAGCAGCGGGTCGCAGTTGCGCGGGCGCTCGTCCTCAAGCCCGATGTCTTGCTGTTCGACGAGCCGCTCTCGAACCTCGACGCCCGCCTGCGCCGTTCGATGCGCGAGGAGATCCGTGCGCTTCAGCAGGATCTCGGCGTGACGGTCGTATACGTCACTCACGATCAATCCGAAGCGCTTGCGGTCTCCGACATCATCGTGGTGATGCGTGCCGCAGAAATTGCCCAGGTCGGCACGCCGCGCGAACTCTATGGAGCGCCCGATAACGTTTTCGTGGCGACGTTCATGGGGGAGGCCAATCACGTCAGGGGTATTCTCGCGACGTCCTCGGCTTCGACAGGAATTGTCAGCCTGGACACGCTGAGCATCGAGCTTCCCCATCGCAACCTGCCGGCCGGCCAAGTCGATATTGTAATTCGCCCCGAGGCGATCCGCCTAGTCGCGCCCGATGGCGGCGGCTGCCTGCGGGCCACGGTTCGGACCTCGACCTACATGGGCGCCCACGCCGAATACAATCTCGATACGCCGGTCGGCCCGCTGTTCTGCATCGCGCCCGAAGCAACCACTTTACGGAAAGTGGGCGAGGTAACCGGCGTCATGCTTGACGCCGGTGGCGTATTTGCGGTGCGGGCCTGATGCTTTCGTCGGACGATTTCAGCCGGCCGCCATGCGCGCTGAAACGTCAGGAGCTCCGCGACGCTGCCAGCGCCGTGAGCGCATCGCCCGTGAGGCGGTAGAAAATCTTTTCGTCTTGCGTAAGCGCTCCTAACCCGGGTTCGCGGATTCGTCTTTGAAAATGCGGATTTTGAGATTTTTTTGACGGCTAAGTAATTGATTTGCAACGAGCGAGGTCTTCGATTTCGGTCAAAAACGGCTGTAGTGAAGACCTACCCGATTCCCAAGCGCGGCGTGATGCGGATAGATTCGCCGCATCATGTTTCTGCGACGCACC
>Ga0307516_10006066_pt1 | contig 14275 bp, 6 predicted proteins | sample 19_EM_MG_FD_203310 | JGI IMG/M metagenome (GOLD analysis project Ga0307516, IMG submission 203310) | Populus trichocarpa ectomycorrhiza microbial communities from riparian zone in the Pacific Northwest, United States - 19_EM | ecosystem: Host-associated > Plants > Roots > Unclassified | place... | reverse complement strand
GAAATAGATCATATGATATTCTTTTCTAGAATTGGAATAGAATTGATTTTTGGGGCAAATTTGGAGCACTTATTTGAACCAAGATTTTCTTCAATCTTCAACTAAATTTCTCTTCAATTCTTTGTTCTGAATTCCGACGTTGAATTTTCTGAAATAATTCATTTAAGCTCCAAAAACCTATCGAAACATTAAAAGAAACTTCATTACTAAAAAACACATCAATTATTATAAAAAAACCCAAATAAAAACAATAAATACATAAGTAAAATAAAAGACTTAATGATACTTTTGATGCACAATCAGGCATCCTAAGTGGATGGCCGGAATGAATAAATGATTGGCTTCGGCTAATGGCATCTTAAGAGGATAGCCGGATTTGAGAGTTTTGAGTTAGTTTGGAGAGTTGATGTGTTCATGTATACAATGTTTTGAATATACCAAGTATATCAAAGAACTACGATTGTTATGTTTTAAAAAGAGAATAACGTTAGTTCGACTAGTGGTATTTGAGATGGATGACCGGGTTTGAGTATTGTAATTAGCCTCGGTAATTGATGAATTATTAATGGTGGTATTTACATAAGCAAGGAGAAATGAAAGAATTATGCTCTTTTTGTCCATGAATGAAATGTAACGTTAATATTGCTTTATTATGTTTTCTTAAATTGTCTATAATGCTTGAAATTACCTTGTGCTGTAACATGGACATCATACTAATATGGTGCATAAGGAGATCCGTTTCACGACTCTCGCATTTTGAAAAGAATATATATTCGCATGTTACGAGTTATATGAGTTCTGTATGAACAGACGTGTTAATCACTCAATTAGTTGTCCGACCCCTTTTGTAAAGACTAGTAATGAAAAATTAAAATAGAATTCAGATGTGAATGTGCGAACATATTGATATGATGTGTACAGATATACATATGAGGTATTCATCTTATGAGGATGTCATGTTGTCAAATTACATAAGGTCAGGATAACGAAAGTACTAATTGTGTAACTTGTTGTTCGACACTCTTGTATGAACTTATGATGTTAATGAGACTAGAACAAGAATGTGAATTTATGAGTATGTCAATATGATGTAATGTAAACCTATGAGTATGAAAATATAATATTATGGGCACATGTATTGAGAATCTGTTTTATGGGAATATTGATTTACATTATCCTACGTGGATTGTGCCTTGTTAATGAATGGAATGCAATTATAAATCTGTAGAATGATATGGTGAAAAACATCCAGGACCTAACGATTAAAAAAAATCCATCGATTTTGGCCTTGAAAAAGTCAAGTTGTTACACTTGTAGATCCTGTAAGTGATAAGTGTTAGCTCTGATCACTCGTGTCACTCTGAAGGGCCTATCCCACTTTGGAGCTAGCTTTCCTCTACTTTCTCTGTTGTCCATGGCTTTTAGCTTTCTCAGTACCAAGTCCTCTCATTTGAAGGTTTTGTTTTTTACTCTGGTGTTGTGGTACTGAGTAGCCTTGTGTCTGTAAGCTTCATTCCTTATTGCAGTTGTAAGTCTAAACTATTCCAGTAAGTCCAGATTGACTCCGAGTGCTTGCTCATTGTTCTAAAGAGAGAAGTGTTCTAAAGAGAGAAGTGCAATACTCTGGCGCTAGGACATCCAATTTTTACTAGGATCATGGCTTTAGTTCTATATGTAAGGAGGAAAGGGGTTTTCCCTGTTGAGATCTTTGTTGTTGTCATGTATGCCCATAAGATTTGATTCAAAAGCTCTACCCATTCTGACTTAGCCTCTTTTATCTTCTTCTTCAAACTATTAAGTAGGACCTTGTTGGTAAGTTCAGCTTGCCTATTTGTTTGGGGGTGTGATACTGAAAAGAACCTGTGATCAATCTGCAATCTTTCATATTGTTCTCTCATCTTCTGGTTGTCGAATTGGGTTCCATTGTCGGTGATCAACATCTTGGGTATCTAAAATCAGTAAATTATATTCTTCCATAAGAAAGAGATCACCTTGTTGGCTGTGATATCTGCTAGTACTTTAGCTTCCACCCACTTAGTGAAGTAATCCACAGCCACTAGAACAAACTGTATTTTCCCTGTTGCTTTGGGGAAGGGTCCCAGAATATCCACTCCCCACTGGCAGAAGGGCCAAAGAGAAGTGATCGTTATCATCTTAGCTGAGGGCTACCTTGACACTGGGCAAATCTTTGACGCTCATCACACTTCTTTACTAGGTCTTTGGATTCTTGGAGTATGGAAGGCTAATAAAAAGCCTACTCTTGTGGTCTGAGTAGCCAAGGCTCTAAATCCTGTTTGCAATCTGCAGACTCCTTCATGTATCTCCCTCAAAACATAAGTGCTTTCTTCTGAAGACAAACACTTGAGGAGTGATGGTGATGTAGATCTTCGATATAAGACCCCATCAATCAAGCAGTAACCTGAGGCTATCATGGTCAGCTTAATGGCTTCCATTTTGTCCGAAGGCAAGCTCCATATGAGTAAATATTCCTTGATTAACGCTCTCCAATCCTCGGCTCCTATAACCAGGAGTACTATGACATCTCTCTTTCCCACCCTTAGCTAATCCAAGACCTCAATCCATACATCAATGAGGAGGTCGGTTAGGTTAGTAGTGGTTAACTTAGAGAGGAAATCTACTTGTGCATTGTCTTTCTAGGGCACCCTGGTGATGCTGATCACTCCATCCTTCCAACTCAACATGGCTTTGGCCTTCTCAAAATATTTGACCATGGTTGGATCCCTGGCTTTATATGTCCTCTGGCACTATCCCACAATCAACTGAGAGTCGTTGTGCACTTGTAGGGGGTATACTTTCAAAGCTTCTGCCAGTTCTAAGCCTGCTATCAAAACTTCATATTCAGCCATATTGTTGGTAGTTGGAAACCCAAACCTGAGCCCATACTAATAGATATACCCTTCCGGGCTAGTAAGGAGAATCCCTGCCCCACTTCCTTCCTATGTAGAGTTGTCCTTCATGTGGAGTTGCCAACACTAAGGGGAGGTATGCTCTAGTAACTCAGGCTGTACCAGCTTTGGACCAGGGGAAGGATCCTCTGTGATAGCCTCTTCAAATCTGCACTCCGCTATGAAATCAGCTAGGGCTTGCCCTTTGATTGCAGGTCTTAGTTTGTATTGTAACCCATACTCTCCCAATTTTATTGTCCATTTAACCAATCATCCTGACATGTCCGGTTTGTGAAGGGTCTGTCTCAGGGGTTGGTCTGTCAACACCACCACTTGATGTGCTTGGAAGTAAGCCTTCAGCTTTCTGGAGGTTGTCACCAGTGTTAATGCAATCTTTTCTACTCTTAAGTAGCGGGTTTCTGCATCTAGGAGTGTCTTGCCTACATAGTATACTGGACTTCTTCCCTGACCAACACTACACTGACAACCCGGTTGCTACCCCCAGATACAAGAATAGAGTCTCTCCCTCATTGGGCTAAGAAAAGATGATAGGAGAGGAGAGGTAGACCTTCAGCTCTTCAAAGGATTTTTTACACTAATGTGTCCACTAGAAGTTGGGGGTGTTCTTCAAAATTTTGAAAAACAGCAAGCTTCGTTCCCCCAATCTGGCTATAAATTTCTTCAAAGCTGCTAGTCTTCCTATGAGGTGTTGCACCTCTTTCACTATCATGGGAGGAGTCATGCTCAACAACACTTGAATGTTTTCTAGGTTGGGCTCAATCCCTCTATTACTGACTAGAAAACCCAAGAACTTCCTGCCCCAGATGGCAAACACACATTTGAAGGGGTTTAGCTTCATGTTGTGGCTTTCTAGTACTTCGAAGACTTCTCTGAGGTCTCGTATATGCTGTTCAAAAGTCATACTTTTCACCAACATGTCATCCATATAACCTTCCATAATCCTACCCAACTGATGTTTGAACACTTTATCCACCATCCTCTGATATGTTGCCCCTGCATTCTTCAGACTGAAAGGCATAGCCCTATAGCAGTAGGTTCCTTTTTCAGTTATGAAGGACATTTTCTCTTCATTAACTGGATGCATAGGGATTTAATGATATCTAGAGTATACATTTAATGAATTGAGAAACTCATACCCTGCTGTTGAATCCACCAGTTTATCTATCTTAGGGAGGAGGTAGCTATCTTTCGGATAGGCCTTGTTCAAGTCTGTGAAATCCATACATATTTGTCATTTGTTGTTGGCCTTCTTTACCATCACAACATTGGTGAGCCATTCGGGGTATGTCACCTCCCGTATGAATCCTATTGATATGAGTTTATCCACCTCCTCAGAGATGGCCTTCTACCTGTCCCCCCCTTACACTTCTCCTTTTCTATCATACTGGAAGGAAGCTAGGGTCTATACTCAATCGATATGAAGCTAACTTAGGGCTGATCCCTAACATGTCCTCTGGATTGAAAGCAAAATTGCTTCTCTGTGACACGAGTAGCTCTGTAATAGCATGCTTTTATTGACCATCCAAGGTGCAGCCCATTCTTGTGACCTCTTTCTCTATAGGGCCCAAACAGACTTCAACTAGTTCTTCAGCCACCTCTGTTCTGACCTCTGGCTTCTCACCGTAGAATTCTGGGTAATCAACCAGTAGGGCCTTCTTTCCCTTCAGGCATGTGTTCGCATACTCTCTTGAGGCTTCTTGGTTCCCCTTCACTACAACTACCACTTTAACAGTTAGGAACTTCATGGTTAGATACTTGGTACTGACCACTGCACTGATCTGGTGGAGCAATGGCCTTCTAATGATGGCATTGTATGGGAGATGGGTATCAATGACCATGAAGGTTTGTTAGAGAGTCACACAATGAGGTGTAGTCCCTATAGTGATAGTCAATCACATTGCCCCCTTTATGGGCACTGCTGATCCTTCTATCCCGATGAGGAGTGTTGGCACTAGAGTCATTCTGGAGGCGTTCATGCCCATCTTGGTCATGGCCTCTGCTGATAGGATGTTTACTAAGTTATTGTCATCTATTAGGATCTTATTGACCCTATGACCCTCCATTACTATGGAGATCACCAAGGCATCCTCATATGGATGTTTAACCCCTTATCCATCAGTAGGGGTGAAGGTGATAGGTTCATGCCAAGAACTGTATTAGCCCATTGTAACTAGAACTTGGTCTCCCAGCCTCATCCTCTTATTATTGTTGTCGCTTACACTGGTTAATGAGCCTCCCAATATGACAAATACCTCTAGGAGTGCTGGTCTCTGTTGCCTTGCTTCACCTCCCTCCCCTTCTAGAGGTGGATCTTTTTTCAGGAATTGCTGAGGTATCCTTATGTTAGAAGTCTTTCCATTTTTTTTCTTGAGAGCATAACAGTCCTTAGTTTCGTGTCCCTTCTCTCTATGGAATTGATAGTACTTCTTAGAGAGCTTGAGGCTAGGATTAGGCTTCAAGGGAGGAGGATATTGAAGCAGGTTTTGACCCCTCAAAGCCGTGTAGATCTCCGTGTAACTGGTGTTTACAGGAGTGTAAACTTTTTTGGGCCTACTAGGATGTTCCCTAGAGGGCCCTTTCTTCTTAATATCTTATCGTTTGATAGGGGAACGATTCATGCTGGGGGGTCAGCTCTAACCTCTTCTTTATGGATCTGAGAGGAGTTTTCTACAGGCAGTCAGGGCATCCTCTACTCTTATGTGGTTCTCGATCATTTGCTTGACCCTTAAGAGAGTTTTGTCTTATAAAGGGTGGAGCTGTTTCCACAACTCTTCACTTCTGACCCCCTTGATCAAAGCCTCACAGGCTATGGGTTCCAACAAGTCTTCCACCTGAAGCATTTCTTCATTAAATCTCTTTAGATATGCTTGGGTGGAATCCTTCTCACCTTGGGTAACCCTAAATAGTTATGTGGAGCTTTTCTTTATGGGAATACTGGTGTTGAGGCATGCTACTAGCTTAACACATAAATCCTGAAAGCTCAAGCGAGACCTTGACTTCAAGTTATTGTACCATGTCCTCACATTCCCTCTGAAAATAGTGGGCAATATCTTATACATGACATCATTATCATGTGACCAGCTCAAGGCTCCCCTTCATATTTTGGATATGCTCTCGGGGGTCTGTAAGTCCATTATAGCTATCCAGGTTCATCTTTGCAGATAAGTACTCTTTTAGGACTTTGGCTTCGAGGACTTTCTTGGACATAGGGGAACCTTCCACCTGATACTGGTGGACAAGATGGTGATGCCATGAGCCTTCCTTAATCCTTTTTCTAGGTCATTGTTGGTGTGAGTCAGATGAACTAGAGGAATCCAGTATGGGACGATGAGAGTGATGACTTCTTTCTCTCTCATGGTGGCTAGTATGAGCTCTACAAGAATGTTCACTTTGCAATGGTATCGTAGGATGGCGTGAATGTTCTTGGGTTGGACTATAAGAGCGATGTCTCAGAGGTTCTTCCTCGTTCTGTCTATATTCCTCTAGATAACTGAGGCATCTCTGGGCTACAAATGTCCTTTGTGGCTGAAGTATGTGTCGGGACATCGTGAGCTGGTTGAGGATGAACATGGATCTGTCCTCTTAATCTAATGACTTCTTCAGAGAGCAAATGTATTTGCTCAGCCATCTTCTCAATCTAAGGTTGGGCGGATATACCAGCGGCAACGTTGGCATCTGTGATATGCCCTGGTATGTATGGATCTGCCATATCGATGTAATGGATGGAACAGTACGTCAAAGCTTAGTTCCTTGTTGGAGAAGTAAATAGCTTTTAGGGAATATTCTGGAAGAAATTATTCCTAAATACCCTTGTAGATCATTCACAGTGTGTTCTACGACTTTCACTTTCAGACGGTATCGGCCTCCTTCTTAATAGATATCTTCAGGGTTGTAATTCTTATCTTGTACGAATACCTGCACAAAGTCCTTTAGAGACCCCTGAGGGAGTGTTGTTGGGGGACCCTCTGAAGATCAAGTCAGTACGAGGTATTTTGTATGATAGAAAGACATTAATGAGGGTATTAATGATATTTTATAAAGATGGAGAAGAAGATGTAGATGTAATGGTAGAATAATATTATTCTATTATTGATGCCAGCATATCTCAGTAATATAAGCATGAGCTGCAATGAGCTGCATGTTTGTAATTAATGGGATGTAATGGGTATCATAATCACTAGCCCAGGCCTAGAGTAGGGGAGGCTTAGAGTGGGGTTATTTTTTAGCTATACGCTGAACCCAAGTGTATTTGGGTTTAATAGTACGCTGAACCCAATAGGGGTTGGGTTTAGCATTACCCTGAACCCAAGAGGAATTGAGTTCAGTTTGTACGGTGAACCCATGTGTATTTGGGTTCTGCTTGTATGTCGAACCCAAGAGGAGTTGGGTTTCGTTGCACGATGAACCCAAGTGTGGTTGGGTTCAACTGTAGGCTGAACTCAAGAGGAGTTGGGCGCGGACGCGTCATTGCCCAACTTAGAGTTGGGCGTGAGCGTACTCCGGCCCAATACAAGATTGGGCATGGAGAAAAGATAACCCCATTTTGATTTATGACTTTCGTGTGATGGTCTTTAAATGTGGGAGGTTTTTAGAAAACCATATCCCATCATTACGTAGTCATTGACATTACATTGAAGGCTGGATATTGGAATTGTTTTGAAGTTTGTCGTACCAATCTATTACAAGCAAGCTGTGATACTACCAATAGTTAGTTGGCAAAATGCAAATTCATAAAGATTTAAAGTAATGCCATCTAATTTTTTTAAAAAAAAAAGAATAAATTACATCTGATGGGTCGTGGTTTTTTAAAAACCTCCCACATTTAAAGGCCATCACATGAAAGTCATAACCCAAAATGGAGTTATGTTTTCTCCATGCCCAATCTTGTAATAGGCTAGAGTACGCTCGCGCCCAACTCTAAGTGGGGCCACGATGCGTCCACACACGACTCAAAGTTGGGTCAGGATGAGTCCACACCCTACTCTAAGTTGGATTCGGACGCATCCACGCTAAACTCCTCTTGGGTTTAGCCTACAGTTAAAACCAACCACACTTGGGTTTGGTGTACCGCTGAGCCCACATACACCTGGGTTTAGTGTACAGTTGAACCCAATTCCTCTTGGGTTCAGTGTAACGCTAAACTCAACTCCTATTGGGTTCGGCATACTACGGAACCCAAATACACTTGAGCTCAGCATACAGTTGAACTTAATTCCTCTTACGTTGAACCTAACTCCTACTGGATTCGGCGTACTGTTGAACCCAAATACACTTGGGTTCAACGTATAGTTGAAAAGGAACCCCACTATAAGCCTCCCCTACTCTAGGCCTGGGCTAGTGATTATGATACCCATACATCCTATTAATTACGAATAAGTAGCCCATACTTATATTAATGAGATATGATGGCGTCAATGGTAGAATAATATTATTCTACCATTACGAGATTACATCTCTACCCCTCACATATCATATGAAGGAAGTCAAGACAAGTAATATAAAAGGAAGCTTGAGCACAAAAAAAAAAGTTTGAAACCTTATGTTCTTAGACATAAACACATTCCTTCTCTTCTTTCCTTACATCTACATCTTCTTCTGTGTCTTCTTTTTCTTCTTCTTTCTTCTTCTCTATCTTTATAAAAGCTCATTAATACCTTTATTAATGTCTTTCTATCATACAAAATACCTCGTACTGACTTGATCTTTGGAGGGTCCCCCAACAACACCCCCCTTGGGTCTCCAAAGGACTTTGTGCAAGTATTTGTTAAAAAGAAGATTTACAACCCCTAAAGGTATCCATTAAGGAAGAGGCTGATACTGTCTAAAAGTGAAGGACGTAGAATACACTGTGCAAGGGGTAGTCGCTGAAGTGAAAAAGGCAGGTTGAATGGGAGACGAATTTGAAATTTGTTTTAAAAATTCATTTTGATCCCCTATCTTTTTGAGCTATTAGGTAACTAGCCCCTATAACTTTTTAAAAAAATTATTTTTGATAACAAACATTATTTTCTTTATTTTTTGGTCATTTTTAGTGGAAGGAGAAAGAGGTAGTCGCTGAATTGTGGTTTAGAGAGAGAAAGTAGTCATTTGTGACGATTTCAGCTACTAAAACAGTATTTCTTTGTGTCAAATAGTTATTTATAATGAGGAGAGTTCATATTAAGCGTTTGTTTACCTTGAAAATGCATAAAAAAATAGATATGATCTTGGAAAGATTTTGGGTTTCGGGTTGTATTTTGCATTCTTGAGAGCCATGAATTAATTTAGCAAAGTTTTTATGGTGTTTTCTACGTATTTTAGGTAAAAAAAAGGGGGGGTTGAAAATGGGTCTATTTCTCAAAAAATCTAGAACCTCATTTTTTTTACCACCACGATGGTCGAATTCTATGGATTCTCATATAACAAATCATCTATTGATGCAGGCGACACATCTTTTATTTTTAAATTATTAGGGCAGAATACATGTCGTATGTCCTATTAACTTTTTTAAAAAAATAAAAGCCTGCATGCGGGTCGTTACTTGATAGGCCAGGTACTAAGCCTAGCTTACCTTACCCAGCAGCACCTAGTCTAATTCTTTTTAAAAAAAAAAGAGAATTTTTTAATTAATGCATTATTTAGTATGCATTTTTTGAAATATTGTTTTGTATATGATTTAATTAATACCCGTCCCATTGTGGTTATTTTTAATGATATTAGGTTTGTTTAATTTTTAAAAAGGTTGATATGATTTATCTGTGACTTTTTTAAAATTTCATATTGATTAAATTTGTTTTTTTAATATTTATTTTTTAATAATAATTTTAATATGTGCATTTTTGTATAATTGTTTTCTTTATTCAATAAATTTTATGTATGTGTCGGTTTCTATTAATCATTTATTTTGATAAATAAATTCATTAAACACAACCGAGTAAATTATTTGTGTTGCGATATTAAATATCTTGATTTAGATTTATCTCTTAGTTTTTTTAGTTTTGTTTTTGTTTATTGTTAATGACCTTTTTTTTCATTTTTTTTATACAATGGTTATTAATTTGTTTAGTTGCGTGCATAAACTCTTTAATTTACATCTAGGACCTTTTTATGTAAAAAAGATGCTGAAAAAATTTGCATGTTCTATTTTTTATTATTATGTTTTGATATTTTAGATTTGATTCTTATTCTTATAATTTCTGATTTTTTTTCATTGACTCTTTTATAAATGTTTCATTGTTTATAATTTCATCATTCAATTCAAGTTTAAAGTATATTGTTTTTTTTTCTTTTCATTTTGGTCTTCAATTTTTTTATTTTTATCCTTTTGTTAATGTTTTTATTCAATTCAATTTAACTCTCAAATTGAAATTTTGTTGCCACCCTTTGATTTATTTATTAATTGCGATTTTAACCCATATTTTTTTATTGCTATTTTTTATTTTGGATTTTTTTGTGTCGTTCTTTTGTGTAGTTTTAACCCTCATAATGTTTTTATGTATAGTACTTCCAAATTGATAACTTAGGGTCACCGTTTAAAAAGTTAATATGAATTGAAATATTGTGTTGTCTTGTTTTTTTTCAATATCATCGTTCGACATTGTTTATAATTTTTTTTTTGTTGCCTCATATTTTTATCATATTATCTAATTAATCAAGATTTAACTCGGTTATCGAATTTCTCTTATTTCTTTAAAAACATAAGTGTCTCTTGAACTTTTTTTCTTGATTAAAATTTTTTTTGGTCTTGTCCATGGCGTAACGTGGGCCACCAATCTAATTATTCTACAATAAACTAAAACAAGATGGATTTTTACAATTTTTTTTCTTTGTTTATTGTGACTCAAACCCATTATAGACTGCTACAATGTACTTGATTCTTTCCTTTTTAATCATTGGATATTTTTGCAATTGTTTGTTTTGGTCTCTTAAAAGTTTTTACTATTTCTTTCATTATTCACCATGACTCAGGCGTATTGTAGATTGCTACAATGTAATTGATTCATCTCTCTATTCTTCTTCTTCTTCTTTTTCTTTTTATTTTTTGTCTTTTTCACAATTGTTCGTCTTAACACCTTTTTTTCCTTTCAATTTCAACCTTTCACATCATGTTCACTGGTTTAAAACCCAATAATTCTTTTTAGTTTATGTGATACATTATGTTTACAGTGTTGAAATAAGTCCTAACTTTGGATTGATGATCAATTTAATTTGTTTTTTGATTGATTTATAAGTTTTTTAGGGTTAGAAATTGGTTTGTTGAGCTTTTCATGTTGTGTAAGACCTCGGAGTGTTCATTGTCTAGTTCAGTTTAGTTTACGCCCATAAATCCAACCAAACCAATAGTTGTTGTTCCTTTATAATATGACCTAGACCGAACTGAAAATTGGTTCAAACCGAACCGGTTTTGTTAGAAATTGGTTTATTGAGCTTTTTATGGTGTGTAAGACGTTAGAGTGTTCACGGTCCAGTCGAGTTTAGTTTAGGCCGATAAATCCAACCAAACAAGGAGTTGTTATTCCTTTACAATATGACCTAGACCAAACTGAAAACTGGTTCAAACCGAACTGGTTTGGTTAAGGTTGGTTTTTCAGCATTAAAAATAAGAAAACCTAATATTTATTAAATGAGATTGTTTTTTATTTTTTAAATGGGCCTATATTGAATTGAGCTTTAAAATTTATTATTGAGTTTATTTTTTAGGATTTTTAATTAATCTTTTTTTATTAGGCTTTTTTAACAAAATCAACCCAACTTCATTACTAAATTAGAAATTGAATTTCATGGAACCCAATTAAATATGATCATGCTTGCTTTACTACTGTGTTGAGTCTTCTATTTTTTCTCCATCGGTGTAAACTGTCATAACTCATTCTTGGGTTATTCCCCAAATTTACTTTCTTTCTTCCATAATAAAAATCAAAAAATAAAATAAAGGCTGACAACGTGGAGAAAGCAGGTCGAGGAGGATTCCAAACAAATTACATAAAAATCAAGCTGCAATTTGGGATCAAATTTGAAGCCTAACTGTATCGTATTACACCTAAAACTAAAGAAACAATGCGAATTGAAGGTCAAATTAAATGATTATTGGATGAATCTGCATATAAAAATAAGTCTAAGGACATAATCAAATTTTTAATAGCCCAATTTGATTTAATCAAAGGCCAAATTAAAATTTAATTATGTTTAAGAATTAATTTGGGTCCAATTGAATAATTTAATTAGGTGAAAGGATTTAATTATACTTTAAATAGGTCAAAATAATTTTATTAGGGGCTTAATTGGTGAAACAATAAGTTGGGAAGCCTAATTTAAGCTTAATTAAGAAGATTAGAACTTTAAGAGATCAAATTTTATTTTTATCAAGTCAATTGATTGAAATCAGGGGCAAAATTGCAAGAAAATCAAAGTTTTGGGGTCAATTAAGGGCTAAATTGAAGAAATTCGCAGCCAATGATCATTTTGCAAAAGACGTCGAACTATAGGGGCTCAATTGACTAAAATCAGTGGTGAAATTGAAGAAATCTAAAAGTTTGATGGTCAATTAGAGGTAAAATTAAAGAAATCTCAGACCAAGGACCAAAATAGAAAATGCGCGTATATTGGGGGCTGATATTGTAATTTGGCAGGGGCTAAATTGCATTAAATAAAAAATTTAGGGTCAATAAGGGGTACAATTGAATAAACTCAAAAGAAAAGGGACCCAATTGAAATGTGGCCAAAATCCTAATTCATGTTCAAAATAGCGCCGTTTTGTAATAGTTAAAAAAAAGGAACCAGACAATGGTTACTGTTCATTATCTTCTTCACTTTTTTCCCAAAAAAGCTACTCAGATTACCTACTTTGCAGGTACGGTTAATGCCTCTGATCTTCACCAAATTTGACAAAACGTACACGTAAATGATCACCTGACACCCCTCTATACCCCAGTATGGTCCGTTTAGGCTAAGTGACAGCACAACGGCCATGGTACCGGCCTAAAAAGGCCAACTCGGGTAGCCTTCAACTACCAGATTTGACATTTCATCATACCTACTTTAACCAACAGTTGAGATCCTTTCCAGCTGAATCAAGGGTTGCATTTTTCCCCAATAAAGACAAGATTGCCCTCTTCCACCCCCCTTATAAATTGAGGTGGATTTCATGGCCTGAGCATCAAGAAAATCGATTCCAAAGTCAGCCAAAAACTAGTTTCGCCCCTATTCCCAACCGACACTATTCTCTTTCTCTCTCCACCGTGGCCTTCGACCACCACTACTCTCTCACCACTGTCTTATCCACAACCATCTCCACCACAAGCAACCACTTGACCACCTCACGTGGTGGTTACACTACGTCTCCCTCTCCCTTCTACAGTTTCTTCCTCTTCTTCTTCTTCCTGTCTCCTACTCCGCCACAAGGCACCAGCCCTTCCACCGCCCTCTGCCAAACCAGTGACGACAGTCGCGACCCTTGAGCCAGGTGAGCTCCCTTTCCCCTTCTTTTTCTTTTTTTTTCTTCTTCTTCTTCACTCTGTGTTCACAACGTGAATTGTAGACAAAAATTATAATTCACGTCCATTATTCATGTAGTGAACTTCAGGTCAGTCCAGTTCTAGCCCGACCTAGAAAAAAAAAGAGAAAAAAAGAGAAAGAAAGATTTGTTGGGCCAAAATCGGCCCAACCCTTTTTGGGCCAAGATTGACCCAAATCTTTGTCGTGCTGAGACCAGCCCAGCCCTTTTTTGGCTGAGATTGGCCCAATCCTTGTCGGGATGAGATTGACTCGGCCCAACCTATATATATAATGAAAGAACTCCAATTTTTTTTCTTGCATGTTTTTCTACCAATTTTGCTTAATAGTGGGTTGTACTTTTACACTATAAGATACAAATCTAGTATTAAAATTAAGGTTGTCAATTCCGTTCCGTTTCGCCCGGAATGGCTGAAACATTCCATACCAATTCAAAAAACGGAACAAAACGGAACAATTTTCATCTCATTTTAAATCTCGGTCCGTTCCGGATTTTTCGGCTAAATTTTGGCCGGAACGTTCCGGTTTCATTCCACATGTTCTATTCCGCTCTTGAAAAGCCATTAAATCAAATTGAACCTTGTTCAATTTAATTACTTAAATCATCCAAGTATAAAAAGCTCTTTTTCATTACTATTTTCAATAACAATGATATTAATAATAATATTGAAAATTATTATTACTATTTTCATTAACAATGATATTAATTTTTTATAATTAGATTTATCACTAATATATATGGTTTATATTCATGTTGTTTTTTTCATGTTTATACTTTGTAGGAATTTGAGCAAAACAAGGGATGCTTTAGTTCCATTAGCCTTGATAACATTGACCTAACTTTATATTTAAAATAT
>Ga0307516_10006065_pt1 | contig 14278 bp, 13 predicted proteins | sample 19_EM_MG_FD_203310 | JGI IMG/M metagenome (GOLD analysis project Ga0307516, IMG submission 203310) | Populus trichocarpa ectomycorrhiza microbial communities from riparian zone in the Pacific Northwest, United States - 19_EM | ecosystem: Host-associated > Plants > Roots > Unclassified | place... | reverse complement strand
GGCCAGTCGCGCCGCTGCGACCTTAACCGGCGGACGCCCCCGCCGTCATGCTCCGACCGAACGCTGGGACCGGGCTGAGCGTCCCCTGTGCCGCTGCCGGGCCCGGAATCGGGTAGACCGGAGACATGACCCCAGTAGGTACTGAGCAGGCGCTCGCGGACCGTGTCCTCGGGGGCTGGCTGGGCCGGATCGCGGGCAACATGCTCGGCAAGCCGGTCGAGCAGGGCGACCTGTGGACGCGCGACCGCATCGACCGCTATCTCCGGCGGGCCGCCGCCCTGCCGCTCACCGACTACCTGCCGGAGCCGGTCGGCGAGGACGACGGCTTCGAGCTGCGCCCCGAGTGGCAGCGGTGCGTACGCGGCCGGATCCACGGCAGCTGCCGTGACGACGACGTCGACTACGCCATTCTCGGCCTCGACCTCCTGGAGACCCACGGCTTCGGCTTCAGCACCGAGCAGGTCGGCGAACTGTGGCTGCGGAGACTGCCGTATCTGCAGACCTTCACCGCCGAGCGGGCCGCCTACCGCAACCTCACTGCCGGCCTCAAGCCACCGCTCACGGCGACGCACGACAACCCGTACCAGGAGTGGATCGGCGCCCTGATCCGCGCCGACATCTACGGCTGGACCAGCCCGGGCGCCCCGCGCCGCGCGGCCCAACTGGCGCGCCGGGACGCCGTGTTGTCCCACACGGGGAACGGTGTCTACGGCTCGATGTGGGCTGCCGCGCTGATCTCGGCGGCGTTCACCGCGCCGACCGTGCGGAACGCGCTGGACACGGCGCTGACGGTGATCCCGCCGGGCTGCCGTCTCGCGCGCACCGTGCGCCGCGTGCTCACGCTGCACGAGACCCGGATGACCTGGGAGGACACGCTCACCACACTGTCCGAGGAGACGGCGGGGCTCGGCTGGATCCACACGATCCCGAACGCGGCGGTCCTGACGGCCGGACTCCTGTACGGCGACGGCGACTTCACCCGCACCATCACGCTCACCGTGCGCGGCGGCCTCGACACCGACTCGAACGGCGCGACCGCCGGTTCGGTCGCCGGAGTGCTCACCGGCGCCGACGCGATCCCGGGGCAGTGGAAGGACCCCCTCGAAAACACCGTGCGCAGTGCGGTGTTCGGTTTCGACGGGGTGCGGATCAGTGAACTGGCCGAGCGGACCGTGCAGTTGGCGGTCGCGGACCGCTAGACGGCCCCGTGCTCGATGAGACTCCGGGCGCAGTCGAGGACGGCTTCCCGGGCCGGGCGCGGTTCCCAGCCGAGGACGCGGCGGGCCTTCTCCGTGCTGTGGCGGTTGCGGCGGCCGAGCGCGGGGGTGATCTCGCGCAGGGAGGGGTCACGGAAGCGGGCCGCGAGCCGGACGGCGAAGTCCGGGAGGCGGCGCGTGGAGACGGTACGGCCGTGCTCGCCGAGGCCGTCGCGCAGGGTGCGCGCGATGTCCTCCATCCACACGAACTCCCCGGTGGCCAGGAAGCGTTGGCCCGCCGCGCCCGGTGCAGTCATCGCGCGGATGTGGGCGTCGACCAGGTCCCGGACGTCCACGACCTCGAGGCCGATGCGCGGGACGCCGGGCATCTTCCCGCTCACCATGCGCGCGATGATGCCGACGGAGCCGAGGTTCGCGGTGGTGAGCACCGGCCCGAAGACCGCGCCGGGGAGCACGGTGGTCAGCTCGGTCGGACCGTCGTAGCCGCTCATGAAGTCCCAGGCGGCCCGCTCGGCGAGGGTCTTCGAGCGGCGGTACGGGATCAGGGTCGGGTCGTCGGGATCGGTCCACAGCGTCTCGTCGGTGACGCCTTCCGAGGCGTACGACGAAGGGCTCGCGGCGTTCGCGGCCGAGGTCAGCACGACGCGTCGTACGCCCGCCTCCGTGGCCGCGCGCAAGACCCGCAGGGCGCCGTCGCGGGCCGGGGCGATCAGGGCATCCGGGTCGTCCGAGGCGGCGCCGAGCGGGGAGGCGACGTGCAGGACGAGGTCGACGCCCTTGAGCGCGGCGTCCCAGCCCTCGTCGGCGGTGAGGTCGGCGACTGCGAAGCTCAGCCGTCCTGCGGGGTCGACGACGGTCGCGACGGCGTCGGTGACCGCGCGCTCCTTGCCGGGAGCGCGGACGGTCGTACGGACGTCGTAGCCGCGGCGCAGCAGTTCCGCGATGCACCAGCCGGCGATGTAGCCGCTGCCTCCGGTGACCAGGACGAGTTCGGGCATGACGGTGCTCCCTGCGGTGTCGGACGAGGGTGTGCCAGAATGGCGAGCGAAACGGAGGCCCCTCCGGTACATTCACCAACGTACCGGAGGGCCCTCCGCTTAGCAATCCGACACCGGACGGACGACCCGCACCCGTGAACCCGAAACCGACCCGCCGCGACGCCCTCGACAACCGGGAGCGCATCCTGACCGTCGCCCGCGAGGCCATCGCCGTGTCGAGCGGCGCCTCCCTCACCGCGATCGCCAGGAAGGCGGGCGTCGGCATCGGCACGCTCTACCGGCACTTCCCCACCCGGGAGGCGCTGATCCTGGAGCTGTACCGGCACGACATCCAGCACCTGATCGACCGCGCGCCCGTGCTGCTCGCGGAGCATCCGCCGCTCGTGGCGCTGCGGCGCTGGTTCGACGAGGTCGCCCACTACGGGCGGCTCAAGTACGGCGTCGCCGAGGTGATCCACGCGGCGACCGACGGGGGCGCCGACGACGAGTACTTCGCGCCCTTCGTGGCCGCGATCGACGTACTCCTGAAGGCCGGGACCGCCGACGGTTCGCTGAAGTCCGGGATCGATCCGGAGGACGTGCTGCTCCAGCTCAGCGTGCTGTGGCGGATCGATCCGGCGCGGGGCGGGGAGGCGCGGGCCGGGCGGATCCTCGACCTCATCGTCGACGGGCTGCGGGCGACTCCGTAAGGGGTGCGTCCTCGAACGCCTCCGCCGTCACGCCGAACGCCTTCAGCACCAGCCGGTCCCGCAGGCCGTCCGGCAGGAACCGCAGCAGGGCGAGGGCGCGGCCGTCGCGGCCGGTGGTGGCGAGGGTCGCGGGACGGCGGGCGGTGAGGGCGCGGACGACTGCGTCGACGGCCGGGGTGACCGGGCCGAGCGGCTGGCGGGCGGCCGTCGCGCGTACGGCGTCCAAGGCACTGGCGTAGTACTGCTGGGTCTCCGGCGAGCCGGCCCGACCCAGGTCCGCGCTCGCCTTGTCCGCCGTCGCGAAGATCGGGGTGTCCATGGCGCCGGGTTCGACGAGGGTGACCTTGACGCCCTGGTGGCGGAGTTCCGCGCGCAGGGAGTGGGTGAGTGCGGCGAGCGCTGCCTTGGAGGCGGCGATGGGGCCGAAGAAGGGCGGCGGCACACGGGCCGAGACGGCGCCGACGTTGACGATACGGCCGCCGGACGCCCGTAGCGCGGGCAGGAAGGCGCGGATCACCGTGGCCTGCCCGATCACGTTGATCTCGAACTGGCGGCGCCAGGCCTCGGTGGGCGTCAGTTCGACGGGGCCCTGGCCCATGATCGCGGCGCTGTTCACGAGTCCGTCGAGTCGCGGCCCGACCTGCTCGGCCGCGGCGAACACGGAGTCCTCGTCGGTCAGTTCGAGCCGGACGGGGGTGAAGCCGGCGTCCCGCAGGGCTTCCGCGTCCTCGGGGCGGCGGTGGGCGGCGTACACGGTCCAGCCGGCGGTGCGCAGGGCGCGCGCCACGGCGGAGCCGACGCCGCCGGTGGCGCCGGTGACCAGGACGGTGCGGGGAGTGGACAGGGGAAGCTCAGCCACAAGGGCCGCCTTTCACAAGGGAGTTCAGAACACCATGGAGTCCGGTGTCCCTCTCACCCTGCGCCGGGCCGCCGCCCGCTTGAAGAGTGCAGAATTAACTGGTGCCAGCGACACCACCACCAGAATCCGGGGATCACGGCCGCAAGGCCCTCGCCGCCTTCCTGCGGTCCCGCCGTGAGCGTGCCGATCCGGACGGAACGGGGCTACCGGCGGGCGGCCGGCGCCGCACTCCGGGGCTGCGCCGCGAAGAGGTCTCCCTCCTCTCCGGTGTCAGCCTGACCTGGTACACGTGGCTGGAGCAGGGCCGTGACATCAATGTCTCCCCGCAGATCCTGCTCGCCCTGGCCCGGGCGCTGCAGTTGGACGAGGTGGAACGCGCGCACCTGTTCCGGCTGGCGGGCAGGGCCGCGCCCGAACCGGCCGAGCGGTCCCTCCAAGTACCGGACGCCGTACGGGCGTTCCTCGACGCGCTGATGCCGAACCCGGCGTTCGTCATCGACCGCTGCTTCGACGTCCTGGCCTGGAACCGGGCCCAGGAGGCCGTCCTCGGCGCCGCTCTCCTCGACCGGCCGCGCCGTGAACTCAACAGCGCCTGGCTGCTGTTCAGGGAACCCGGGGTCCGCGCCCTGATGCCCGAGTGGGAGGCGGAGACGGAGTGGATGGCGGGCCTGCTGCGGCAGCAGACGGCGTACGAACTGGACAACCCGCGCTTCGCCGAGCTGATCGACGAACTGACCACCACCAGCCCGCACTTCGCGCGGCTGTGGGAGGCGCACGAAGTGGTGGAGTTCCGTTCCTCCGTGCGCCACTACCGGCACCCCCGCGTGGGTGACATCGAGGTGTCGTACGTACGGCTCGCGGTGCAGGAGGCGCCCTGGCTGAGCCTGATCTGCCACTTCCCGGAGCCGGGCAGCGAGTCGGAGAGACGGCTGCGCGGGCTGGTTACCCTTCCTGAATGACCACCACGCCAGACTTCGCCACATACCTCGCGGGTCTCCCCCGCATCCTCGCCGGGGCCGCCGCGCTCTTCCGCGACACCGAGGGCAACGTCCTGCTCGTCGAGCCCAACTACCGTGAGGGCTGGGCCCTTCCGGGCGGCACCATCGAGTCGGACGACGGCGAGACACCGCGCCAGGGCGCGCGCCGCGAGACGCTGGAGGAGATCGGCCTCGACGTCGAACTCGGGCAACTGCTCGCCGTCGACTGGATCTACCACGGACCGGACTACCCGCCGCTGGTGGCCTACCTCTACGACGGCGGAGTCCTCACCGCGAACGACCTCAAGTCGATCCGGCTCCAGGAGGAGGAACTGCTGTCCTGGCGCCTCGTCCCGCGCGCGGAACTCACTGAGTACCTGCCGGGTTCCCTGGGGCTCCGGGTCCTGGTCGGGCTCGACGTACTGGCGGAGGGGTCGGGGACGGCGGAGCTGGAGAACGGGCGGCGGGTGGGCTGACGCCGACCGCATCCGCTGGGCGACGGGCGGACGATATCCGTTCGCCTCCCGGCGCCCGGGCGACCTACCCTCGGCCCATGAACAAGCCTCTCGTCGCCCTCCTGAGTGGCGCGGGCATCTCCACCGACTCCGGGATCCCCGACTACCGCGGTCCCAACGGGTTGTGGCGGCGGGATCCCGAGGCCGAGAAACTCGTGACGTACAAGTACTACATGGGCGACCCGGAGATCCGGCGCCGATCGTGGCAGATGCGGCGCGACAACCGCGCGCTCCAGGCTGAGCCGAACGCCGCGCACCGGGCGGTCGTCGAGTTGGAGAAGTCCGGCGTACCCGTGCGGGTCATCACGCAGAACGTCGACGGGCTGCACCAGCTCGCCGGCCTGCCCGCCCGCAAAGTGCTCGAACTGCATGGCACCGCACGGGAGTTCAGCTGCACCGGATGTCATGCGCGCGGGCCGATGCAGGACGCACTGGCCCGGGTCGCGGCCGGCGAGGCGGATCCGCCGTGTCTGGAGTGCGGCGGGATCCTGAAGTCGGCGACCGTCTTCTTCGGCGAGCGGCTCGACCCCGTCGTCCTCGGCGAGGCCGCTGCCATCACCAAGGCCTGCCAGGTCTTCATCGCCGTCGGCAGCAGCCTCCAGGTCCAGCCCGCCGCCGGCCTCGCCGGGGCCGCCGCCGACCACGGGGCACGGCTGATCATCGTCAACGCCGAGCCGACGCCGTACGACGAGCGAGCCGACGAGGTCGTACGGGAGCCGATCGGGACGGCCCTGCCCGAGCTTTTGCGGGCCCTGCAGGGCGTCTAGAAGAGCGCCGCCCCGCTCTCGAAGTCCAGCAGCCGCTGCTTGCGGTCCAGGCCGCCGCCGTAGCCCGTGAGGCTGCCGTTCGCGCCGACGACTCGGTGGCAGGGGACGATGATGCCGATGGGATTCTTGCCGTTGGCGAGGCCGACCGCGCGGGAGGCGCCCGGGTTGCCGAGGGCGTCGGCGAGGTCGCCGTAGGAGCGGGTCTCGCCGTAGGGGATGCGGCGGAGCTGGTCCCAGACCGTGCGTTGGAACGGGGTTCCGTGCAGGCGCAGTTCGAGGGTGAACTCCTTCAACTCGCCCGTGAAGTATGCCTGTAGTTGCGCGGTCGCCTCGGTGAAGGGGGTGTCGTCCGGGGTGCCGAAGTTCTCCTCCGGAGGACGGTGGCGCTGGTCGACCATGTAGAGGCCGCAGAGCGTGCCGTCGTCGTCCGCTACGAGGGTCAGTGGGCCGTAGGGGCTGTCGATCACGGTGTGGTGCTTCATGTCCTGCGTACTCCGCTTGTCTGCGATTCCCTTATACGGGGAGGAAGTTGATCGGGTGGGTGTCCGTCGCCCACAGGTACTGGACCGCGTACGCCCGCCACGGCCGCCAGGCCGCCGCGCGGGCGGTGAGGGCGGCCGGGGTCGACGGGAGGCCCAACTCCTGGGCGGCGCGCCGGATTCCGAGGTCGGTGGGGAGGAAGGCGTCGGGGTCGCCCAGGGCGCGCATGGCGATGACGTCGACCGTCCAGGGGCCGAAGCCGGGGAGGGAGAGGAGCCGGGCTCGTGTCTCCGCCCAGTCGCTCTCCACTCCCAAGTGGAGTGTTCCGTCGGCCAGTTGGGTGATCAGGGTGGTGAAGGTGGTGCGGCGGGTGTGCGGCATCGCCAGGGATTCGGGGGCCACCGCAGCCAACGCCTCGGGGGACGGGAAGAGATGGGTCAGGCCGCCCTCGGGGTCGTCCACCGGTTCGCCGTGGGCGGTGACCAGGCGGGCCGCGTGGGTGCGGGCCGCCGCCGTGGAGACCTGCTGGCCGAGTACGGCCCGTACGGCGAACTCGGCCTCGTCGACCGTGCGCGGGACGCGTCGGCCCGGCGCCTTGTCCACCAGCGGTGCCAGTACCGGGTCCGTACGGAGCTGGTCGTCCACCGCGACCGGGTCGGCGTCCAGGTCGAGCATGCGGCGGCAGCGGCTGATGGCCACGGGCAGGTCGCGCAGGTCGCTGAGGGTGAGGCGGCAGGCGATGTGGTCGGACCGGGGGGTGAGGGACGCAATGCCGTGGCCGTAGGGGAGGCGGAGGGTGCGGCGGTAGGCGCCGGCCCGCCATTCCTCCACGCCCGGTACGGCGGTCGCCGCCAGATGGCCGAAGAGGTTGTCGGGGTTGAGCGGGGCGCGGAACGGCAGGCGGAGGGTGAGTGTGCCGGGGGTGAGGACGGTCGTCCTGGGGCGCCTGTTGCGCAACTCGCTCGGAGTCAGGGCGAAGACCTCGCGCACGGTGTCGTTGAAGGTGCGGATGGAGGAGAAGCCGGCGGCGAAGGCGATCTCCGCCATCGGGAGCGCGGTCGTCTCGATCAACAGCCTTGCCGTCTGGGCGCGTTGGGCGCGGGCCAGGGCGAGCGGACCGGCGCCCAGTTCGGCGAGGAGCTGGCGTTCGATCTGCCGGGTGCTGTAGCCGAGGCGGGCGGCGAGGCCGGGGACGCCCTCGCGGTCGACGGTTCCGTCGGCGATCAGGCGCATCGCGCGGGCCACCAGGTCGGCCCGCTGGTTCCACTCCGGGGAGCCGGGGCTGGTGTCGGGGCGGCAGCGCTTGCAGGCGCGGAAACCCGCCTGCTGGCAGGCCGCCGCGCTCGGGTAGAACGTCATGTTCTCGGGCTTGGGCGGTACGACCGGGCAGCTGGGCCGGCAGTAGATGCGGGTGGTCAGGACGGCCGTGAAGAACCAGCCGTCGAAGCGCGCGTCCTTGGACTGGACCGCGCGCACGCAGCGCTCCGTGTCGGTGTGCATCCCGTTCTGCATGTGTCCAGCATCCGATACGGGGCGGGCCGGGGCTGGCGGGAATCCGACATCGAGGTCCCGTGGCCTGGTCCCCGCCCAGGACCCTGTCGATGGAGGCCGCGCTTATCGGTTTGTGGTGTGAGACCCGGCTTTGTAGCGTCGACCTCCGTGACCCCTCCCTCACCCTCGCACAGCGCCGATTCCCTCCCGGCCCGCCTCGACGCGGCCCGGAGCGACTACGAAGCCCTCCTCACGAAGAAGCTGTCGCTCGACCTGACGCGCGGCAAGCCCTCCGCTCGGCAGCTCGACCTGTCCGCCGAACTGCTCTCGCTGCCCGGCGACCGCTACACCGCCGCCGACGGCACGGACTGCCGCAACTACGGTGGCGCGGAAGGGCTGTTGGAGCTCCGGGAGATCTTCTCCGGGTTCCTCCAGGTACCGGCCGGGCAGCTGCTCGCGGTGGGCAACTCCAGCCTGGAGCTGATGCACGACTGCCTGGTGCACGCGCTGCTCGGCACGCTTCCCGGGGCGGCGGGCCGCTGGGCGGACGAGGAGCGGGTCGCGTTCCTGTGCCCGGTGCCCGGCTACGACCGGCACTTCGCGCTGTGCGAGCGCTTCGGCATCGACATGATCCCGGTGCCGATGACCGCCGAAGGTCCCGACATGGATGTGGTGGAGCGCCTGGTCGCCGCGGATCCTGCGGTCAAGGGCATCTGGTGCGTGCCCAAGTACAGCAATCCGGACGGGACCTGCTACAGCGACGAGGTCGTACGACGGCTCGCCGCGATGCCGACGGCGGCGCCCGACTTCCGGATCTTCTGGGACAACGCCTACGCCGTGCACCACCTCACCGACGAGGAGGTGGAGATCGCCGACCTGCTGGCCGCCTGCGCCGAACACGGCAGCCCCGACCGGGTCTTCGTCTTCGGGTCCACCTCGAAGATCACGCTGGGCGGTGCGGGCGTGGCATTCTTCGGCTCGTCCCCGGCCAACGTGGCCTGGCTGCGCGGCTACAGCGCCAAGCGCTCCATCGGCCCCGACAAGGTCAACCAGCTGCGGCACGCGATGTTCCTGCGCGATCCCGACGGGGTGCGCGCCCATATGCGCAAGCACCGTGAGTTGCTGCGGCCGAAGTTCGACACCGTGCTGCGCATCCTCGCCGACCGACTGGGAGACACCTCTCTCGCCACCTGGTCCACACCCAGGGGCGGTTACTTCATCACCCTCGACGTCCCCGACGGCTGCGCCCGCGAGGTGGTGCGCCGCGCGGCGGACGCCGGTCTCGCCCTGACACCGGCGGGCGCCACCCACCCGTACGGCGACGACCCCGGGGACCGTACGATCCGGATCGCCCCCTCCTTCCCGGACGCCTCGGAGATCGAGGAGATCATCGACGGGGTGGCCACCTGTGTACGGCTCGTGGGCTACGAAAAGCTGGTGGCGGACGCGAGTTGACCCGGCGCGAGGGCCGCACACCGGATGCTCCGCAGGTGTGCGGTACCTCACGCCCCGGTTACAAATCGCTCAACCTCTGGTTGCGAAGCGGTGAGCAGTCCACGATGGGCACATGACCCTGGCCGCGAGAGCCATGCAGCGACTGACAGGCTGGCCCGACCTCAGTCCGGGCCCGGCCAGCTGTGGCACGGGGCAGGCGCTGCGGTCCGTCCACAGCGAGATCGTGCATTTCCACTCCGACCACGATGTGGACCTGCATCTCACCGTCGGGGCCATCCTCCGGTTCCATCATGATCTCAGCGAGTCGACGGCGATCCGGATCATCCCGGGTTCCCGCTGGGTGACCGTCCACCTGGACTGCGAGACGGACGTCGACCTGCTGCTGAGCCTGGTCAGCGTCGCTCTCAAGGCACACGCGGGCGGGCCCCCTTCCGGGAACCCGCCCATGACCGGCTGCAACTTCCACCGGGTGACACTCGTGCCGCGCGACGGAGACTAGGCCCCGGTCCCGAAGAAGGACCTCGTCCCTAGAACACCGCCGCCGTGTCGTCCTCCCCCGCCTCCAGCAGGGTCGCCGCCGCGCCCACGATGCGTGGGTCGGGGCTGCCGACGACCTCCTCGTCCTTGTCGGCGTAGTCGAAGCGGGCCAGGACGCTGCGCATGGCCTCGACGCGGGCCCGCTTCTTGTCGTTGCTCTTCACCACGGTCCAGGGCGCCTGCTCGGTGTCGGTCTCCCGGAACATGGCGACCTTGGCGGCCGTGTAGTCGTCCCAGCGGTCCAGCGAGGCCAGGTCCATCGGGCTGAGCTTCCACTGCCGTACGGGATCCACCTGGCGGATCGTGAAACGGGTGCGCTGTTCACCCTGTGAGACGGAGAACCAGAACTTGATCAGGTCGACGCCGTCGTCCGTCAACATCCGCTCGAACAGCGGGGCCTGGCGCATGAACCGGCGGTACTCGTCGTCCGAGCAGAACCCCATCACGCGCTCCACGCCCGCCCGGTTGTACCAGGACCGGTCGAACAGCACGATCTCGCCGGCGGTCGGCAGATGCTGGACGTAGCGCTGGAAGTACCACTGGCCGCTCTCGCGCTCGCTCGGCTTCTCCAGGGCGACCACGCGGGCGCCGCGCGGGTTCAGGTGCTCGGTGAACCGTTTGATCGTGCCGCCCTTGCCGGCCGCGTCCCGCCCCTCGCAGACGATGACGAGCCGGCGGCCGGTCTCCTTGATCCAGCGTTGCAGCTTCAGCAGTTCGATCTGCTGGAGCCGCTTGTGCCAGTCGTACTCCTTGCGCTCCATGCGCTGTTCGTACGGGTAGTTCTCCCGCCAGGTGTCCACCGGGCTGCCGTCGGGCCGGATCAGCACCGGGTCGTCCTGGTCCGTGTAGTCGACGCGCAGCCCCGACAACAGCTCGGTCATCCCGGCCTCCTCTCGATGCGGTTCAGTGATCAGCGGTATTCAGTGGAACTGCGGCACGATGAGGTATATGCCGTACGCCACGACAGCCGCACAGGCGAGAAAGCACAACCCCGCCTGGGCAAATCCGAGCGCGTGGGTGCCGCCGTCCTGTTCGCGGGCGGTCTCGACCTGGGCGATGCCGAGCACCCCCAGCGCGAAGACGACGACCACACCGACGGTCACTCCGACACTCACCGCGAAGACCTCGCCGAGGGCGTTCCAGTCCAGGCTCATCACTCAACTCCCTTGACTCAGGCGGCCGTACGGACGTCGGTGGACGCCCCGCCGCGGATGGTGACCTCGTGGGTCTCGTTGACGTTGTCGGCGTGCACGGGGTTGCGGCGCGAGGCGATCACGATGAATCCGGCCACGGCGGCGGCGATCAGCGCGATCAGGGCCGTACCGAGGTTGCCGCCGTGCTTGACGACGGTCGCGGACAGACCGCCGACCGCGGCGGCGGCCGGGAGGGTGACCAGCCAGGCGATGACCATGCGGCCCGCGGTGCCCCAGCGCACCTCGGCGAGGCGCCTGCCGAGGCCCGCGCCCAGGATGCCGCCGGAGCAGACCTGGGTGGTGGAGAGCGCGAAGCCCAGGTGGGCGGAGGTGAGGATGACGGTGGTGGAGGCGGCCTCGGCCGCGAAGCCCTGCGGGGACTGGATGTCGGTGAGGCCCTTGCCCATCGTGCGGATGATGCGCCAGCCGCCGATGTAGGTGCCGAGGCCGATCGCGAGTCCCGCCGAGGCGATGACCCACACCGGCGGACCGGCGTCGTGGCCGAGCGCGCCCACGGAGATCAGGGTGAGGGTGATGACGCCCATCGTCTTCTGCGCGTCGTTCGTGCCGTGTGCGAGGGAGACCAGCGAGGCCGAGGCGATCTGGCCGAGCCGGAAGCCCTTGGTGACCGAGTCCTTGCGGGCCCGGGCGGTGATCCTGTAGGCGAGGTAGGTGGCGAGGAGAGCGGCGATTCCGGCCACGAGCGGGGAGGCCACCGCGGGGATCAGGATCTTCTCCACGACCTTGTCGAAGTGGACGCCATTCGAGCCCGCGCCGACCCAGACGGCACCGATCAGGCCGCCGAAGAGGGCGTGCGAGGAGCTGGACGGCAGTCCCAGCAGCCAGGTCAGCAGGTTCCAGAGGATCGCTCCGACGAGCCCCGCGAAGATCATCCCCGGCGTGACCAGGGTGTCGTCGACGATGCCGCCGGAGATCGTCTTGGCGACTTCCGTGGACAGGAAGGCGCCGACGATATTGAGAGCTCCACTGATCAGAACCGCCGTCTTGGGCTTCAGCGCCCCGGTGGCGATGGACGTCGCCATCGCGTTGGCGGTGTCGTGGAATCCGTTGGTGAAGTCGAAGGCCAAGGCCGTGACGATGACGACCGCCACGAGGAACGTGATGTGGTCCATCGCTCGATGGAAGCAATCGAAGGCGTACGTTCGGCCAACCGGAGGCCAAATCCCGGCATGGCCCGGTCAACGTAGGCGTACGTACGGCACCCTCCGGCCCTCGTTCGCACCTTCCTCCATTTCATGCGCACACTTCCTTCTTTTTATGGCATGGACCGGTCAAATCTGCGAAGCTTCCCCCGCGATCACGCAACAGCTACGCGCGTTCCCGAGGCCACCCACCGGCACACCCAGTCCGGCCGGGCGGCCACCGAGCAGGCCGGAATCCCGGCCGCCGTCAAAGGAGTTCCGTGTGAGACCGACCCCCCACAAGGCCCTCGCAGCCGGCGTTTTCGCCGTAGCCGCGGTGGCCGCCCTCTCGCTGCCCGTCACTCCGGCCGCCGCGGCACCGGCCGCGGCCCCCGTGGCCGCCGCCTGCACCCCGGCGCAGGTGGTCGCCAACGGCGGCTTCGAGAGCGGCACTTCGTCCTGGACGCAGTCCTCGACGACCGTCATCACCAGCCGCACCGGGCAGAGCGCCCACGGCGGCACCAGTTTCGCCTGGCTGGACGGCACCGGCGGCACGCACACCGACACGCTCTCCCAGAGCGTGACGATCCCGTCCGGCTGCGCCGGCGCCACCCTCACCTTCTGGCTGCACATCGACACCGCCGAGACGACCTCGTCCACCGCGTACGACAAGCTCACGGCGAAGATCGGCAGCACGACCCTCGCGACCTACTCGAACCTGAACAAGGCCACCGGGTACGTCCAGAAGTCGTTCGACGTGTCGTCGTTCGCGGGCCAGACCGTGAGCCTCGCCTTCTCCGGCGTGGAGGACTCCAGCCTCCAGACGAGCTTCGTCGTGGACGACATCGCCCTCAACACCTCGGGCGACACGGCCCCGCCGGCCGACTCGACGCGCACGCCGGCCGCCCCGGCGTACACCGTGAGTCTGAGCAGCAACACCGCCGGCACGGTCTGGACCGGCCACGAGAGCACGACCTTCACCAACGCCTCGGCGACCCCGCTCACTGAGGTGTACCTGCGGCTGTGGGACAACTACCACGGCACCTGCTCCGCCCCGCCGATCACGGTCACCAATGTCACCGGCGGCACCGCGGGCGCCCTCTCGGTCGCCTGCACGGCCCTCCAGATCGCGCTGCCGACCCCGCTCGCGCAGGGTCAATCGACCACGATCGGCTTCGACTTGGGGATCACCGTCCCGAGCGGCGCGGACCGGTTCGGCTACGACGGCGCGTTCAGCATGATCGGCAACGCGCTGCCGGTCCTCGCGATCAAGGACGGCTCGGGCTGGCACCTGGACCCGTACACGAACAACGGCGAGTCCTTCTACTCCCTGGCCGCCGACTTCAAGGTCACCCTGGACCACCCGACCACCCTGCTGGTCCCGGCCACCGGCGCCTCGGTCGACACCCCCGGCACCAGCGGCCGTACGGTGACCACGGCCACCGCGTCCAAGGTCCGCGACTTCGCCTGGGCGGCAGGTCCGTTCACCAAGATCTCGGGTACGTCGACGGCGGGCACCCCGATCAACATCTACTCGGTGACGGGCATCAGCTCCGCCAACGCCCAGTCGATGCTCACCACCGCCAAGTCCGCGGTCGACGCCCACGCCGGCCGCTTCGGCGCCTACCCGTACGGCGAGTTGGACGCCGTCATCGACAACAACTTCTGGTTCGGCGGCATGGAGTACCCCGGCTTCGTCCTCGACCTGGTCAGCACCACGGCGCTCACGCATGAGATCGGCCACCAGTGGTTCTACGGCATCGTCGGCGACGACGAGTACAACAGCCCCTGGCTGGACGAGGCGTTCACCGACTACGCCACCGACCTGGCCCAGGGCCTGACCGGCACCAACTGCTGGAACAACGTCTCCTGGGCGTCGACGGCGGAGAACATCACCAACTCGATGGCCTACTGGGACGCCCACTCGTCCCGCTACTCCACCGTCGTCTACGGCTACG
>Ga0307516_10006063_pt1 | contig 14280 bp, 6 predicted proteins | sample 19_EM_MG_FD_203310 | JGI IMG/M metagenome (GOLD analysis project Ga0307516, IMG submission 203310) | Populus trichocarpa ectomycorrhiza microbial communities from riparian zone in the Pacific Northwest, United States - 19_EM | ecosystem: Host-associated > Plants > Roots > Unclassified | place... | reverse complement strand
GCGCGCATGCCCTGAAATGGTTGTCGTGGACGAAGCTCATGCAGCTGTGTCGGGTGGCAAAGCACGCCATCGGCGTTTCGACCTGCTGCGTAAGCTTTCCGAAGACAAAACGCGGCATCTTCTGCTCCTGACGGCGACCCCACACTCTGGTGACGATGAAGCGTTTCACAATCTGCTAGGATTGTTAGACCCAGAGTTCTCCAACCTTCGGGATGCAACGGGGGACCAATACCGCACGCTTCGGGAGCGTCTGGCCGGTTATTACATTCAACGCCGTCGACGTGACATCGATGCATGGCGCGAGCCGGGTCTCTTCCCGCAGCGGGAGACTTCAGAGCTGAAGTACCGCCTTTCCGGCGACTATGAACGCTTTTACGGCGCCGTCCTCGACTATTGCGCGGAGGCAATCGCGTCCGAAGAGGGCGCGCTGCGGCAACGACTGGCCTTCTGGGGAACGCTGTCGCTAATGCGCTGTGTCGGTTCTAGCCCCGCCGCTGCCGCGCGCGCCTTGAGAACGCGCGCGATCCTCGATGCCGATGAAGCGGAAGCCGATCTCATTGCGGCGCGAGCGATTGATGAAGAAGAGGCGGCCGAAGACGATCTGGAGCCCGGTGCGGCTATCGATGATAGCCGGTTGGTAGGATTGATCGCGCAAGCCGATGCGCTCGCGGCGAATCCGGCCCGCGATCCGAAATTCGCCGTTCTAAGGTCCGCGCTTCAAGGCCTACTCAACGACGGCTATTCCCCAGTCGTATTCTGCCGGTTCATAGCGACGGCGGAGGCGATTGGGGCTGGCCTCACATCAGCTTTTAAAGATTATACGGTCGAAGTTGTTACCGGCTCACTGCCATCCGAAGACCGGGAGGCGAGGGTCGAAGCGCTCGGCGAATTTGAAAAGCGGATTCTTGTGGCGACCGACTGTCTTTCGGAAGGCATAAACCTTCAAGCCTGCTTCGATTCTGTTGTTCACTACGACCTTTCTTGGAACCCAACTCGGCATCAGCAGCGTGAGGGGCGTGTCGATCGCTTCGGACAGAAGCGCGAGACCGTGAGAACCCTCCTGATCTACGGTGAAAACAATCCGGTCGACGGCGCCGTCCTTGATGTGATCCTGCGAAAGGCACGCGCGATCGAGAAGCAAACCGGCGTTCAGGTGCCGATGCCGGACGAGGGCGGCAGCCTCACGAAAGCACTGATGTCGGCAGTTTTGTTGCGTGCACGGGAGCGGCGTCAGTTGACGCTAGACCTCGATATGTCTCACTCCTCGGAGGCGAAGAAGATCGAGATCGCTTGGTCCAATGCGTCGGAGAAGGAGAAGAAAGCCCGCACAATCTTCGCCCAGCACAGCCTCAAGCCGGAGGAGGTCGCTGCAGAATGGACGGTCACACAGTCAGCTTTGGGCGACTTCGCCGATACCGAACGTTTTGTGTCCCGCGCAATGATGAGGCTTGGCGCCCCGTTGGTGGCGCAGTCTCGCGGGGGCTTTTCCGCTCCGCTGTATCTGGTCCCGGATATGCTGAAAGAGCGGTTCCAGGCCGTGGGATTGCTTGACGAGATAGCATCGCCGAAGCCCCTGAAATTGGCTTTTGAGGCGCGACCTCGAGCGGGATTCCTTTCCGTTCACCGCGCGCATCCGCTACCCGGCATTCTGGCAGAGACCTTCCTGGAGAACGCGCTCGATCTCCAGACCAAACAGGACAATCCGGCAACCCTGCCGCGTTGCGGTGTCTGGGAAAGCGATGCGGTCGAGACCGTCGTTGCATTGCTGCTGCTGCGCATTCGCCACCGTATCGATTCGCGTGGCCGGCTCGGACCACAATTCGCCATGGCCGAGGAGGCTGGGGCGATTGCGTTCGACACGGCAACCGGCGCCCGCGTCCTCGCCGGCGACGCGGCGTTTGCCCTGCTGGAAGCAAAAAGCGGTAACGTGCCGGAACGGGTGCGCGATGCTCAATTGGCCAAGGCCGTGGCTGGGCTTGGTTCGCTGAAGTCAGCCCTGAATGCCTATGCCGCAGAACGCGCAGGTGTGCTCGCGGCCGATCACAGCCGGGTCCGCCAAGCCCTCGGATCGCGAGCCGGCGTGAAGGTCGAGGCCGTCTTACCGGTCGATGTGATCGGTGTGTATGTCTTGTTGCCGCAGTTGTGAGGGTGGATGATGGCTCATAGACCCACCCGGTCCCGCCAGTCCCGCCGCGCGGCACGGCTGGAATTTGCCGGTCTCGAAATTGTCGGCGCATTGCTGACGCCGGATATAGTCGCCCGTATCGCAGCGTTCGAGGCCAACGATCAAACGGTCGAAGCCTATGATATTCCACTCGGTTTGAAGCTGCGCGACGAGATCGCGCGCTACTACCGCATTGGCGAAGCGTTGTGGTCGAGATTCGAGACATCCCGCGGCCAGAGTGAAGCCGCGTCGGAGCGGTTCGTCCTCGATCTGCTGCGCCAATGCTTTGGCTTCGACTCCCTCGAGCCGCAATCGATCACGCGGATCGGCGACCGTGAGTTTCCAGTCCGACACGCAGCTCGGGGTGGACGCGTGCCGATCGTTATCGCGCCGGCTCCCGCTGAAGGCGCACGTCGATCCGGTGTGGATGACAGCCTCGCCCAGTTCGGCGATAGCTCTCGCCGGAGATCGGCGACCCTGCTGTTGCAGGAGTATCTGAACGCCAGAGAGGATGCCGCCTGGGGACTGGTTAGCGACGGCGTCACGTTGCGCGTGATGCGCGACAATATCAGCCTGACGCGGCCGGCATGGATCGAAGCGAACCTCTCGAAGATCTTCTCCGAGGGGTTGTTTCCGGATTTTTCGGGACTCTGGTTACTGATCCATCAAAGCCGGTTCGGCCATGCGGATTCCGCAGTTTCGGACTGTGCGCTGGAGCGGTGGCGCGAGCGAGGGCGCACCGATGGGGTCGCCGCACGCGACAAACTGCGCCAGGGAGTCGAAGCGGCGCTGCTCGAACTTGGCCAGGGTTTTATCGAGAACCCGGCCAACGGTGCCCTCCGCAAAGCGCTGACCGATGGTGCGCTCAGTGGGCACGCCTATTTCGAGCAGCTCTTGCGCGTCATTTACCGCCTGATCTTCATCTTCGCGGCGGAGGATCGCGGCTTGCTGCACCCTGCCGGTACGTCGGACCAGGCGCGGCGCGTCTACGCCGAAGGCTACTCACTCGCGCGATTGCGTGAGCGGTCGATGCGCCGGACCGCCTGGGACCGGCATGGGGATACGTGGGAGGGATTGAAGGCCACGTTCGGGGCGCTGATGCGGGGCCAGGAGCAGCTTGGCCTGCCCGCCCTTGGCGGCCTGTTTGCCCATGGAGTTTTGCCAAACCTAGAAAACGCCCGGATCGAAAACCGCCGCCTGCTGGCGGCGATCTGGCGGCTGGCCTGGCTGCGGCCGGAGGGCCAGCCGCTCACGCGTGTAAACTGGCGCGACATGGAGACCGAAGAGCTGGGTTCGGTCTACGAGAGCCTGTTGGAACTGGAACCGCGCGCCAGCGCCGATACGCGTGCATTCGAGTTTGCCGAAGGTGATGAATCCCGCGGCAATGCGCGTAAGACCTCTGGTAGCTACTACACGCCCGACGCACTGGTGAAGCTGCTGCTTGATTCCACACTGGAGCCGGTTCTCAACGCGGCAGAGGCGCGGAACACGGGTGACCCTGTCGCTGAAATTTTGAAGCTCTCAATCATCGACCCAGCCTGCGGCTCCGGTCACTTCCTGCTCGGCGCTGCACGTCGCGCCGCCGCCCGCATTGCTAAGCACAGAAGTCCAGGCGCGCCATCACAAGATGAGTTCCAGCACGCGCTCCGCGAGGTTGTTTCGCACTGTATCTATGGTGTCGACCGTAATCCGATGGCGGTCGAACTCTGCAAGGTCGCGCTCTGGATCGAGGCGCTGGAGCCCGGTAAGCCCCTCACCTTTCTCGACAGCCGTATCCGCTGTGGCGACAGCCTGATCGGTGTGTTCGACTACGAGACACTGCGGCGTGGAATTCCTGACGAGGCGTACAAGCCGCTCACCGGCGATGATAAGGAGACTGCCAGCGGATACGCTAGGCACAACAGACAACAGCGTGAAGGCAAGGGCGCAACCGGGTTTCTGGCTGACCTGAAGCCGCCAGCGACTTTGATTGACGCATCGCGAGCGCTGATTGATATGCCCGAAGATTCACTAGAGGAGATCGCAGCTAAGCGCGCCGCGTTTGAGCGACTTCATACTGGCTCGAGCTGGTTCAACCTGAAAGCGGCTTGCGACTGCTACATATCAGCATTTTTTGTGCTCAAGAATGGCGGTGTGCCTAACTCAGATGATCTGGCGAAGCCTTCAATTCCACTGACCGATCATGTCTGGTCGGCGGCACGTGGACAGATGATATATAGCCTACTTGTAGGCATCACAGACAAGGCAGCCTCTGATGCGAGAGCTTTTCACTGGCCTAATGAATTTCCACACATATTTTCCCGTGGTGGATTCGATGTAGTGGTTGGCAACCCTCCATGGGAACGGATCAAGCTTCAAGAGCAGGAGTTCTTTGCTTCCCGGTCTCCCGATATTGCGCAGGCCAGGAACAAAGCTGCCCGAGAGAAGCTGATAGCAAGGCTCGAAAAAGCCGAGGCAGGCACACCTGAGGCACGCTTGTTGGCAGATTTCCAAACTGCAAAACACGCTGCCGAAGCTGCAAGCGAATTCGCGAGGACTTCGGGCCGGTATCCATTGACAGGGACCGGGGATGTAAACACCTACGCGCTCTTTGCTGAGCATTTCGCGCGTTTGGTTAGGCCAGAGGGTCGGTCGGGTGTTATTGTGCCGACCGGCATTGCGACCGATAGCTCAACATCGGCATTTTTTGCTGATTTAATCGCACGAAAACAACTGGTGCGGCTTATCGATTTCGAAAATAGGGAGCGGCTCTTCCCTGCGGTCGATAGTCGGATGAAATTCTGTATCCTCGCTGTCGGAGCCGCAGAGACAGCTGCTTTTGCGTTCTTTATTACTAACGTTGCTCAGCTTGACGATGCTGAACGGAAATTTACGCTGACTGCAGACGAGATCGCGAGCATAAGCCCGAATACACTTACCGCACCGTTATTCCGATCTCGTGCGGACTCGGAACTCACTGCAAAAATCTATGGCAAGGTGCCAGTTTTAATAGAGGACCGACCAAAAGGCGCCGATTCCGAAAGGAATTTATGGAAGTTTACGTACCAGACGAAGATGTTTGATATGGCTGACGCAAGCCATTTGTTTATCACAAAAGATCGACTTGAGACTGAAGGATTGATCGCACCGAATTCTGACTCTGATGGCACGCCAACAATAGGCGCTGAGGAATACGTGCCGTTGTATGAAGCAAAAATGATCCATCATTTTGATCATCGTTGGGCAAGCTACGTTGATGGAGCGACTAACGAGGACGATGATGATGAGGGCGCGCGCGACTGCACCGTAATCGAAAAGAAAAACCCAGCCTTCGAGCCTTCACCGCGATATTGGGTACCAGAATATGAAGTAAACTTACGTGCCGCGCGCGTGCCTCAGAGCCTGAAGCGAGCCTTCCGCGAGAAGAATGCAGCGCGAACATTAAAGAGCTTAACTCTCTGGTTGGCCGGGTATTTCAAAACCGTCGAAGGCCGCGCAATGCGAGAGGGTGATCTTACAAGGATCCTTGGGCGAGGTCATGCATGGCGGGCGATTCTTGGCACTTCTCCAGATCGCTTTCTGCTCAATCCCAAAACCCTCGCGGCCGGCGTACGGGCGCAGCTGGAAACGCCATTAAAGGCAAATGACTTGGCATTCCTGACCGAGGGTCCTGATAGCCCATTGGCTATCGCCTCAGCCTTGCTGGCGCGGAAACAACCGCGTTGGCTAATGGGGTGGCGGGACATCTGCCGCTCGACCGATGATCGCACTGTGATCGCTAGCGTTTTTCCACGGGTCGGTGTCGGTCATACAATTCGTGTGCTTTATCTGGATGTCCCACCGAAACAGGCTGCAGCATTCATCGCTTGCACCTCATCATTGTCATTCGACTATGTTGGGCGCCAACTCATCGGCAGCACCCATTTGACAGTAGAAACACTGAAACAACTTCCAGTGATTTCACCAGAGTCTTTCACGTCGCAGGATCTGGCATTCATTTCGTCTCGAATCCTGGAACTTACCAACACGTCCCATTCGATGAGCAAGTGGGGTTACGATCTCGGTTATTCCGGTCCGCCTTTCGCATGGGACGAGACCCGGCGGGCGTATCTCAAGGCCGAACTCGACGCGTTCTTCGCTCAAAAGTATAACCTTACACGGGATGAGCTATGCTACGTCCTTGATCCCCAGGACGTCAAAGGCACAGCGTATCCTTCTGAGACGTTTCGCGTGCTAAAGACGAAGGAACTAGCGCAGTTCGATGAATATCGGACTAGACGATTGGTTCTTGATGCGTGGGATCGGCTGACGGCGAGCAATATTTCGGCGAAGCCGATCGAAGTTCGGGATCGATCCATCCCACCGCGTCTGCTCCGGGATAGCGCCTGGGCGCGTCCTATGCCAGCCAGTCCGGGAGATGCCGGCGCGATGCTTGCGGCGATCCTAAAGGCTATGGATGGACCGCTACCGGCTCGCCAAGTCCGCCTCGCGGCGACATTCGGACTTGAGCCAAGACTGCTCGTCCCTCACCTGGATTCCAAACAAGCGGCGGAATGGCAACGCCTCATTGGCGCTGAGGCCGCTCCGCTCACGGGCAGCGCAGCCTCATTCGTCCCTCGTGTCGATCGGACCTGGGGAACCGCCGTCGCTACTCATCGCGGCAACGGCAGGTTGGTTGAGAACCTCACGACGGGCGCATGGGCGCCAGGTCCGGGCCTCGACGCGATCGATACGGCGGGCTGGCCGGATGGGCGCGCGGGGATGCTGATGCGCGTGCTGCCGCACATCGCCGCCGATACCGCGATCTCCTCGATGCCAGCGGAAATCCGGGGGTGGATTGATGCCGCGGCAGCCTGATCTTCTTCGGCTACCATCTCTCACTGTTCAGCCCTCTGCCGGGCAGAGCGGCCCACGCCTCTGGGTCAAACGGTTGGCGATCTGGCAGGAACCTGGCGGGGAGAAGGTCCGGGACATCAGCTTTCGTCCGGGGTTGAACATCATCTGGTCGCCGGACGGTGGTGACGCGCTGTCTTCCGAGTCCCCCACTGATGCCATCGGTCACGGTAGTGGCAAGACGTTGTGTTGCCGGCTTCTCCGGTATTGCCTCGGCGAAGACCGCTATGCGGCGGAGGAGCAGCGGGAACGCGTCGGCGTGGCCTTCCTGAACGGCATTGTCGGGGCGGAAATCGTGCTCGATGGCGTGTGTTGGGCGATCCTCCGGCCGCTCGGGGTGCGCCGGCGCCACATGGCCGTCGCTGGCGGTAGCCTGGACGAAATCGCGTCCGGCGAGGGGACGTCCACTGGCCTAGAGCCGTTTTTGGAGGCGGTTGAACATAGCATCCTCACCACCAGCCTGTCGGCGCTGATATCGGGACAGCGGTCCGATCGGAGAAGCTGGCCAATCGCGCTGGCCTGGTTGACGCGCGATCAGGAGTGCCGGTTCAACGACATCCTGGAGTGGCGCTCGATCGCATCGGACTCGGCGTCGCCCGCGCGAGGAATGACGCAGACCGAAAAGCTTGATGCGCTGCGCGCCTTTGTTGTCGCAATCACCCCCGAGGAGCATGCCAAACGCGCTGAGGTTGCCCGCGTCGATGATCAACGCCGAGCGCTGGAGCAGGAGATCGGACATCGACGCTGGGAAATCGATCGAACCCAGAGTCGATTGGAAGGTGCTTTGGGCGTCACGGCCGATACCCTAGCGGACGGCCCCTTCGCGATCGAGCATATGCGCAAGGCAGCGCAAGACCGTCTCTCGTCGGCCGCGAAATTGCCTGCCGGCCAACCCAGATCGGGCGTTGATGCTGCTCGCCGGGAACACGAGAGCGCGCTGGCAGAGTGGGCCCGACTTGACGCAGAGCGCATCCGCATCGAGGTGACTATCCCCCTCTCAGAAAAAATGCTCGGTCAGCTCCAAGGCGAGTTGCCGGGGATATCATTCTCGAAGAGCGAAGCGGAAAGCCCAATCTGCCCGATTTGTGAGGTGCCGATCGAGCGCGCGTTGGCAGATGGGTGCGGACTCTCCCACAAGCTGCCAGACTTGGAAGCCTGCCGCCAGCGTTGGGAAGTGCGAAAGCAGAACTTCGAAGACGAGAACAACCGGCTTGCGACACTGCGGTCTGACAAGACCCACACGCTGCAGCAACTCTCGCTGGCCAAGCAGCGTCTCGACCGGTTGACGGAGAGACTTGCGGACATCGAAAAGGCCCGCGACGCAAGAGAGGGGGCCTGGTATTCGGCCAGGCGCCTTGTTGACGACGTCGAGCGCTTGTCCGACTTGATCGGCACCCAAGAGAACGATTTTATATCAGTCCGAGAGATCGGCGCCAGACTTGAAACGGAGCGAGGAATCCTCGGCGCCTTTCGCGACAAGCAAGCTCGGGTATTCGGTCGGCTTACTGAAAAATTCGATCCGATTGTCCGTCATCTTGTAGGGCCTGACGCCAAGGGGCGCGTCACATTGAGCGGCAACGGACTTGAGGCGCACGTCGATCTGGGTGGGGATAGAGCGACAGCGGCAATCGACTCTCTGAAAGTGTTGGCCTTCGATCTGGCTGTCTTGTGCTTGAGCATCGAGGGAGTCACGCGCGTTCCGGCGTTTCTGATCCACGACAGTCCGCGCGAGGCAGACCTGGGTCTCAGCATCTACCATCGGCTCTTCCGACTTGCGACCGAAATTGAAGGGCTGGGTGACCAGCCGCAGTTTCAATACATCCTAACGACGACGACCCGGCCCCCCGAAGATTTGGCTGTCGAACCGTGGCTGCGGCTGACACTCCGAGGATCGCCCGGGACCGAACGCCTCCTGCGGCGTGATTTGTAATGCGGCCGGAGAAGCTGCAATGACCGATCAGAGCCGAATTTTTGCCGTCGCCTCGGACCAGGCTTTGGTCGATCTTATCGACAGTGCCAGAACGCGCCTAGTCGTCATTGCTCCAGCGCTAACCAAGTCTGTTGCGGATGCGGTCTCCCGCCGCTTGGACGATCTTGGACAGCTCAGCGTAACCGTGATTCTTGACGCTGATCCCGAGATATATCGCCTCGGCTTTGGCGATGCGCAGGCGTTGGATGCGATTCGCGCGGCCAGCGCCGAAAACCTATTCGACCTTCGTGAACAGCCCGGAGTCCGAATCGGCGTCATCATTTCCGACGCGACGACAATGATCTATTCTCCCGTGTCAAAAAACATCGAAGCAGGCTCGGGTACGGTGGAGAAACCCAATGCCATCGTCCTGACAGGTGCCGCAGGCGATCGCATCGCGTCTGCTGCTGGTGCGGATACCAGCGACGACGCATCGAAGCCAGAAGTTGGGAACACGGCCCTTTCGCCTGCCAAGGTGGCTGAGATGCAGGCCAACCTGCAAGCAAATCCACCGAAGCCGTTCGACATCACTCGCAAGATGAACATCTTCACGTCGAGAGTGCAATACGTCGAATTCTCCGTTTCGAACTATCAGCTCACGACCCGGCAGATACCGTTGCCTCCGGAACTCGTTGATGTAGCCGATGATGACCTGAAGAATCGGATCACCAGTCGCATTCGTGCCCCGTTCGACGGTATTGGCAAACTCGAAATCAAGCTCGAGTCCGGCGGAAAATCCGAGGCGATCCAGGTCGATGATCAGTGGCTCAAGAAGGAGAGAAAGCGGATCGAGGACGAGTATACATATCAGATCAACAATTTTGGCCGCGTGATACTTTATAGTGATCGAGTTGCGTTCGACAAAGCCATCAGTCGTTTCCAGGCCGTGATAGAAAAATATCAGGCTGCTTTGCGCAAGAAACTCGGCGAATCGACGGCGGCCTTCGAGGCAAGAATTGTCGCTGAATTCGCTCCGAAATGGGAGCAGAACCCTCCACGGCATTTTTCCAGGTGGGGCATCGAGCCGACGCCCCAGAATATCAAGGCCGAACTCGAGCGGTTCGCGCAGGAGATATTTGAAAGCGGGATTTCCTTCGACGAGCCTAAAGTGAAGGTCCTTTATAAAAATGTGGCACCGGAGAACATCCAGGATCGGGCATTCCTTGAGGTATTGAAGAACATCATGATCAAGCGGCGGGTACCGCCGGCGATCATTGAGTCACTCTTTGAGTCTGGACAAGCAGCGCCGGAGGCCGGCGCATTCATCGACCGGTGAGAGGAATGCAGCAAAGCATGCGCATGGACTTGACCAATCTTACGGTGATCAATCCCGATCCTCGCGGGGCAATTGGCCGCATGGGGTGTATGCCGTGACGCTATCCCCAATTGAACGCATCCGACTCGACAAGGCCGCGGTTGACGAAGGGTTCGGGTTGAAGCGCCCGGACGACGGGCAGTGGCTGGCTTACGACAGCCTGGGAGCCCCTGCGTCGATCCGGCTCACATGCGTCGAGCCAAACTATGTCGTCGCGGTCAATCACGCCGGCGTCGCATCAGACTTGAACGAGCGATGGCAAGAACGGGCGGACGGCGATGAACTCCAGGTGCCTCTCGGCTTCACCGCCTTCGTCGTAGCCGACACGGCGCCGCTGCATCATTTGGTGCGAGAAATTTGGCGTCTCGCTCGCTCGCTACCCATTGAACCCCTGCGTGTATTTGAAACGCAAACAAGGAACCTGCCACGGTCCACCGAAGCTGAGCGTTTGATTGTTCAGCGGGTCGGACAGAATGTGTTTCGCGAAGCCTTGCTGTCCTACTGGGGTGGACGCTGTGCCGTCACCGGCGTTGCCGAACCGCGCCTTTTGCGCGCCAGCCATATCAAGCCATGGGCGAAATGCGAAACCGATGCGGAGCGTCTTAACGTTTACAATGGCTTACTTCTGGCCGCTCATGTTGACGCCGCGTTTGACGCTGGACTGATATCTTTCAGCAATGAGGGCGCGATAGTTTTCTCATCGAAATTCTTGGAGGCGGATCGAGCTGCGCTGGGCATTCACGACGGACTCGCACTTCACCGCGTCTCAGAGAAACATTTGCCGAATCTTGCCTGGCACCGCTCGTTCCTGCTAGGGGCCAATGGCGGCGGCTAATGGGAATTGTCTACGGGAAAACTCTTTAATTGATAGGCGGCTTCTCTTGCGCGCAGCTACTTCCGGACCAGAGTGCGCTGATACATCGAGACGGGCGCCGGTCTCCTGCATCCGCTCCCGGACTGTCTGTCGGCCCCGAATGTATCCCCCGATTGAGGACCAATGCGCACCATCGCGTCCATTGATCAACCGCGCTCCCATGCTTGCCTAATCAGGGGAAGAGAGTTTTCGATGTCCTCCGGATCCAAAATCGAAACGAGCACGCCGCCTTCATAAACAGCATTCACGAGAAACTTATATTCAGAGGCATCTCGAGCGATATCCAGCGGGTCATCGACCTCGTTAAAGTCGAGGTCTAGCAACAAAGTAATCCGATTTTTACGCGGAAGGATTTCTAAAAAGAAGGCAGGTCCATGATAGCTGATGGATTTTTGCTCCGCTATCTCGATAATATTTGTATCGATCTGGAGCACTCTTGCCCGCAGCTCGTCGAACAGACGTCGAGCGTCCTCGCTCATAGGCACTTTGGCCGTGTCTTGCTGCTTTGATAGCAATTTCATCTCAGCTATTTTGGCTGCGTCGATCAACGACTGTTCGACAACGAGCGGTGGCCAGACTGACAAAGCGCGGTTTGCGAGAGTTTTCCCGCGGCGCTCCATTTCCACCGATGTCCATTCTGACTGTTCTCGCACAAATTTGTTTAATCGAACGGAGCTTTCTTCGAATCCTCCTTTGATCTTCTTTTTTTCGGAGAATGGTCGATCGGAATAACTGCTATTGTAACCAGTCAATGTTAAGTTTCCGAGGCGGTGAAGCCATTGGCGTTGCACCTCCCGCCAATTCTCGCCGAGCATTTTTCGCCAATCAAGCGTGAGTTTTGGATTTTGCGGCATGATATGCTCGATCGAATACTTGCCGGTATCCGTCGGCTCTTTGCTACCGTGGTTCTCCAAGCGGTCGAGCAAGTCAAAGCAAACTCGCTTTCCATAGATATCGCGTTCCTGCAGAGCGCTGCGAAATTCGTCGTCGTCGGGGAAGCGATAATTGTCCCTTTGCAACGCGAGGTTAACGCAAAGCGACTCAAAAGGGCGGCTCGTATCGATTCGATAAGCGAGAGTCGCAAATACCTGCCAATAGCCGCGTGTTTGCTCGCCACAAATAGCTCGGCGAAAAACATAGCTGTCGAGTAGTCCCACCGTCTTCGCGAAGTCTCCCTCGCTTAAACTGCCATTCTCGTAACATTCGTAGAGGCGCATAATGAGAGTGGCGGGGACGTCGACTTGACGCCGAAGATGCGTGAAGGGTTGTCGCAGGCCATCCGGCGCATTTGTGCCTATGCTAAACGCGGCGTGGTAACGTGCAAATCTGAGTAGTTTTTGGAGGAAAGTATCGAGGGCCGATTGTTCGTTACCGATGGAGCCGAATACCCGCCGAAAGGCAAAGTAAATATTCCCGGTCTTTTCCTGTTTGCTTGCTTGGGTATGGAGCGCGATGAAGTCGCGGACGAATGCGTCAAATGTCTTTTCAGAACCTCGGAACAGGCTCTCTATTTTACTCCAGTAGTTCTCATAGAAAAGAGTCTGCTCCTTCTCGGGAAGCCGCATCAAGATGAAGTTTCGGATCAGATCAGATTGACTGAGATCCATGCCAGTCGAATTCAAACTTTCGAAAATCAACTGCGGGTCGTCGGTACCGCGATCGAGTGTGACGTCAACGATAACAAGGCGCCCAACGCCCTGATACACCAACCCGGGATCCGTCTTGCTCAGTTGCTCTCTGAAAAACTCGTAGTTATCGCGAATGCGCTCCGACTGTTCGGCCGGCAGCTCGGTCCGATCGAGCAGCGCTTTTAGCGTTGCCTGGTCATGTCGCCTAAGTACCAGCTTATGAAGGCGGCCACCTTCTTCCTGCACATTCTTGAGAAAATAGGCATCGACGCGCTTAGCTGTTGGGCCATCATCGGCGCCGCTCCAGCCGCTTTCCTCAATATGGTCTCGAAGTGCGGTGAGCAGCAGCACTAGGGTTGTGACGCGCTGCTGACCATCAATAAGTAGCCACCGTGTGAACCCGGCGGAAGTGTCCCCGGTCGAAATGTAAACCACAGAACCGAGAAAGTGGCCGCGATCACCGGGGTCGCTGGCGATTTCGGTTACGTCCCTCCAGAGCTGCTCGCATTCCGCCTCGGTCCAACTGTAGTCGCGCTGGAAAACGGGGATCACGAACTGGGTTATGCCATTGATAATCTTCGTGAATGGCCGATCGATCGCTTTCATTTCTTGTTTCCTCGATGGCCAGATGACACCAGTTCCAATTGAATAGTGTGACGTGCCGGCAGCTAAACAACAACCGTTGCTTGCCGGGTCTTGACTCTCCAAAGAGTATGCTGCATATATGCGGCATCAAATTTAGGAGGTAGTCATGACTGAATTGCCTATTCAGAGCCAGATTTCAGGGGTTTTGGTCCGGCTGCGATCGGAACTTAGGGTTACGCAGGCCGCGGTGGCTCAAAAGGCGGGAATTGATCAGAGCCGCATATCTCGTATCGAAAAAGGCGAAGTAGATACCCCGTCGGAGGTAGACCGGGTCTTGGCTGCCTTGGCCGAGCTAGGGTCGAAAGATGCACCGACACTAAAGGCGTTTGCATCCGTAGCTTGGAATCACATCGAGCCCCCTTCATTTTGGAACCCGCAGCGCGCGTACTTGGAAGCCGCCGAAGAGATCCTGCAACGCATTCAGGATTTTCTCCAAAGCGATGAGCGACCTTGGCCGCTCAAGCGTCAAATTGAGCGGCACCGAGAATCTCTGCTGCGGGCCTCTACGTTCTTAAGCCGGTTAAACCACAATATTGCATTTGTCGGCGACATCGGTGTGGGCAAATCTACCGCGCTCAGCTTTCTCTTTGACCTTCTCGTACCGTCCTCGATGGTTGAGCGTCCGATTCAGAGGCCCGTGCTCGAAACCGGTGCCGGCGGAACAACTATCTGTGAGGTTCACATTAAGCGTGGACCCGAATTCGGCATCTCCCTTCTTCCGATGAGCGACATGGAGATTCGCCAGCTTGTTTCCGATTTTGCCGCCACAAAGTGGGTGGCGATACATGAGCAAAGCGCAACGGGTGTTGGGGC
>Ga0307516_10006062_pt1 | contig 14281 bp, 16 predicted proteins | sample 19_EM_MG_FD_203310 | JGI IMG/M metagenome (GOLD analysis project Ga0307516, IMG submission 203310) | Populus trichocarpa ectomycorrhiza microbial communities from riparian zone in the Pacific Northwest, United States - 19_EM | ecosystem: Host-associated > Plants > Roots > Unclassified | place... | reverse complement strand
ACTTGTAGGTCACCCAGTGCTGGCCTAAAGCTCCATTATTGTTGTTTGTCAGATATACTTGATATCTGATCAGTTCTCTAGGCTCAAGCGCAGTCTAGCTCATCAATCCACTCCATCCCATCACTGCTGTTACACCCCTGTTATCAATCCATCATCACTGCTCAACCCCAGGACTCCTCCTAACCACTGTGGTAGGCTGAAGAGGAGTCAATACCATCACCAGTCACATATATTCCCCATCAGAAGCCCTTCCCTTCCCTCCTGCACCTTACCTGAAGGCTTGCAGCACATCCCCCTGTGGAGATCATATACCAGAACTGCAGAGGAAGACCACCACTCCCTTATTGTTGTCATTGGGTGTTGGTTGTTGGTTGTTCTGACCTCTTCCCTCACTTAGACGCACACCAGAGCGACAATGTCCAGTAAGTATTTTTATTTATTTATTCCCTTGTTACTTTATTAACTTCCTGGCAGGTGTGTTCACTGTGTGAACAAGACCCGGAAAAGCCCACGCAGCGCGCGTGTATGAAATGTGCAGGGCTCAAGGAGTGATGTGAGTGGCTGGAGGTGGGTGGTCCAGGTCTGGTAGTGGACAAGGGGAAGGGCAAAGTGAAGGAGAAGGAGGTGGCGATGTCACCACAAGGAGGCAAGAAGTGCAAGAAGAAGAAGGCGGCGGCGAAGGTTGCCGACGATGACGACATTGTCGAAGTACTGGGGCCATCTGGGAAATGGTCCAGGTTTGGCCCTGGGCCATTCCTGGAACGACTGGACCAGTTGACCGAAGCAGTGGAGGAGATGACTGGTCAGATGCGCCGGGTCGCGGATGCCACCTGCTCAGTGGCCAGAGGGAACGAGCGGCTGATGGTGGGCCTCGAGACCTTTCTCAAGGAGTGCTGATTCTTTACGGCACCCTGGGACAAGGACGAGGAGTTGGAGGACAGTGAGGCAGAGGTCGACCCAGAGGAGGTCGAACAGGAGGTCCAGGGGCTCCAAGAGGAGCAAGAGAATCCTGGCAGCGCTGTGCCGGAGTAGATGGTCCGGTCCGGATTTTGTAAATAGAATGTAAATTAGTTTTACTTTTGTTTATAAAGAAAAGTGACCTGAGTTTAGTGAGTGATACTACAAGATAAAATGAAACAGAGACAGAGAGTGAAACAGATAAAAGAAACGGAGGCAAGAGTGATACTACATGGACACGAGTGGTCCGGGTTTGTCTGGGTACCGGACATGATAATCTTCTAAGAGTTCTGTAGCGTTGCCAAGTTCAGTGGCGAGAAGCCATGACGTTTCTTTGTCAGTTCCTTTGTAACCAGACCAATGCACCAGGTAAAGTAGCTTGCACGTTCTGCATTGACGGTCAACCTTGGAGTCGAGGATCTCAGAGATCTCGAACTCCGGTTCACCATCAACTTCCCCTGGTGGTGGAGGAGGTTGTATCCGGTCTGGTATGGTATTGGGTATGGCCAGTTCAAGTTGGGAGACATGGAAGACAGGGTGAACTGCACGCATGGAATCTGGAAGATGGAGCGTAAAAGAGAGGGAGCCTACTTGCACTATGATAGAGTAGGGCCCCAGGTTCTTTTCTGACAGCTTTTTGGATGGTTGAGTGGACTGGAAGTATTTGGCTTTAACGTATACTTGGTCACCAACCTTGAAGTCCGGTGCCAGAGTACGTTTGGCATCAGCCAGACCTTGATAGCGAAGTTGTGCATTGGCCATTTCTTCACGAAGGTATTGATGCAGTGACTGAAGGTCGACTGCATAATCACAAGCCCTGGCAGAAGTCATGTCGTGTTCTGGGTAGACAGAGATGTTAGGGTGATAGCCCTTGTTAGCAAAGAACAGAGAGACTCTGGTGCTTGCACTAGGTGCATTGTTGTATGCGAACTCCGCCAATGGGAGTAGGTCCACCCAGTTGTCCTGTTGGTAGTTACAGTAGATCCGGAGGTACTGTTTGAGAATCTGGTTGGAGCGCTCAGTCTGGCCATCACCCTCCGGGTGGTAACCGGAGGTGAAATGAAGGTGCATGTCGAGGGCTTTTCCAAGTGATCGGAAGAAGTGAGAGACAAACTCTGTACCACGATCTGAGGTGATGTGGGCGGGAACACTGTGCTTAGAGAATACATGGAGCAGGAAGAGTTTTGCGAGCTCCAGGCTAGTGATGGTGTCATGAGTAGGGATAAAAATGGCTTGTTTAGAAAGCCTGTCTACCACGACCAGGATGGCTGTGAAGCCGGTAGATGAGGGGAGTTGCTCTATGAAGTCCATGGAGATGGAGTTCTAGGGCTTCTCCGGTACAGGGAGCTGTTTCAGCAGTCTGTAGGGTCTATGGTGCGGTGTCTTAGCTCTTGCGCAGGAGGTACAGGACCGGACATAGTCCCTGACAAAGGTCCAGAGACCAGGCCAAGTGTACTCACGCCGGATTAGTTCTAGAGTCCGGTTTTGCCCAAAGTGACCAGCGAGTGGGTGATCATGTTGATACCGGAGTACCCAGAGATGGAGATCATCCAAGTCCGGTACGTATATGTGACCGTCTAGTCGAAGGAATCCAGCCTCGTCAGTGGACCAGCGAGAGTCTGGTGGATCTGCAAGGTGGACCTGGGCAATGGGATCAGAGGGTAGTGCAGAAAGGATGTCGCTGTGGAGTGTTTCCACATCCATGATAGCAACTGCACGGAGGACCAGAAACTCTAGGTAAGTAGCGTGAAGAGAATTAGAGAGCTGTTCTTGAGTGAACACCAGCCTAAGATTTTGGGGATTAACCCAGGCATAGCCACTATCCCCCTCTTTGGGGTAGACATCCCATCATCTAGTGAGAGTGTCAGGCTTGGCACCGAGCTTACCAGGGCAGAAGCAAATGACAAGATTAAATTGGGATAAAAATTCAGACCACTGGGCTTGCTGGCGGGAAAGTACTTTTGAGGTGGAGAAATACTCTAGGTTTTTGTGGTCCGTGACGATGTCAATAGGGGAGGCGGAGCCTTCAAGGTAGTGGCACCAGTTCTGGAATGCCTCGAAGATGGCAAGGAGTTCCTTATCGTGGGTGTCATAGTTCAACTCCGGGGCAGTCAAGGTCCGGGAGTAGTAGGCAACCGGACAAATCTCTCTGTCAGCGCAAGTGATAGACAGGATACCAGCGACAGTGTAGTCAGAGGCATCAGTTTCCACGATGATAGGGGTATCCGGAATGAAGTGAGTGAGTATGGGCACAGTGGTGAAGGTGTGCTTGAGAGCATTGAAGGAATGTCAACAGTCCTCGGAGAAGTTCCAAGGAGCATCTTTCCGGGTGAGCCAGGTGAGAGGGACCACGATGTCTGAGTAGTTGAATATAAACTGGCAGTAGAAGTTGGCAAAGCCTAGGAAGGACTGGATGTCCTTTACCTTTTGAGGTTCAGGCCAGTTGGAGATGGTCTGGATCTTGTCCGGAGACATAGTTAGACCACCAGGGGAGAGGCGATAGCCAAGGTACTCTACCAAGTCCGAGTGGAACTCGCACTTCTCCGGTTTGGCGAAGAGGCCATGCAACCGGAGTCAGCGGAGAACTTCCCAGACATGCTGCTGGTGGGACTCCATATCCTCAGAGTAGATGAGGATGCCGTCGAGGTACATGACGATGCAGACGTCTAGCATGTCAGCGAAGATGGTGTTGACAAAGCATTGGAAGGCTGCAGGGGCATTAGTGAGGCCAAAGGGCATGACTAACCACTTGTAGGATCCATAGCGCGTACAGAAAGTGGTCTTCCATTCATCACCCGGAGCTATCTGGACTAGATGGTATGCGTGCTGGAGGTCGGTCTTAGAATAGATCTTAGCACAGCTGGAGGAATCCAATACATCAGAGATTAGGGGGAGTGGATAGCGATCCTTTTTGGTAATTTTGTTTAGGCCTCGGAAGTCAATGCAGAGGTGGAGTGAGCCATCCTTTTTCTTTACGAAGAGGACCGGAGCAGCATGGAAGGAGGCAGTAGGATGAATGAAACCTGTATTAAGATTCTCATTGATGAAGGTCCGGAGGGCGGAGAGCTCAACCGGAGACAGTGAGTATAATGTTCCCAGAGGTGGGGAGGTACCTTCTTTGAGGTTGATCTTCAAGTTGTAGTCGCGATGCAGGGGAAGTTCAGAGGCCTTTGCCTTGCTGAACATGTCCGCATAATCGCAATACTCTGGAGGGACGATGTCCAGGTCTGGCGGAGTAGAAGTGGAGAAAGAGCAAGCCTTCGCTGAGTCAGAGGGATGCAGCTGAAGTTGGTACTTGGTGGATCCCTCCAATTTGCATGCACACACAAATGCAGCTGCATTAATCAGAGAGATGTGTGGAGGGGTGCAAACCGGAGTGTCGACAGATGGGGCAAGGCTGGGGTCAGATTGGCCAGGGAGGCCAGAAACAGGGTTACTGGACAGAACTGGAGAGGGAGTCGACAGGGGTGCTAGCAAACTTGGTGCAGGGGTCCGGAAAGTTAAACTGCTCAGTACCCAGTCAATCAACGGATTGTAGCGGGTGAGCCAGTTATGTCCAAGGACAATCATGCATTCAGAATCTAACAGAGCGAGGTAAAAAGTCATAGGGGTGACATCACTGGATGTGGGGAATTTCACTGATAGGTTGATGGCTTGAGTAATTACAAAATTGGAGGTACTGTCAAATAGCCAGAGTACAATTGGAGAAATGGAGTAAGTGGAGAGAGTGTATCCAAGAGCATATTTGGTATCTACAAAACAGTGCGTGGAACCAGAGTCCACAAGCGCACAAAGTTCTGGTAAATTGTAAGACAAAAGGAGAACATGAGGCATAAGGGAATTTGGGTCATAAAGAGTGGACGCGTTGAGGCGGGCCTCCTTGGGTGCACTTCCAGAGTCAACGCAGCTCACCAGTTGTGCAGAGGGCTGGGAACTGCTTACTCTTTTTTTGACTTGGAGTTGGCACCCGAGTTGGAGTCCATCTTACCGGACTCAGCAGTGATGGCCGCAGCGCGAGCCTTGGCCTTTTTGGTCTTCTTTGGACAGTTGTCCACGAAATGACCGGTACCTCTGCAGAACATGCAGAGGTTGTTTTCCAGATGCCTTTTGCGCTCATCTGCGGTTAGCTTCCCGTCCTTACCAAGCTTGTTGGTTAGGTCTGGTCTGGAACCAGAGGAGGACTGGTTGCTGGTCACCTTTGACGAGCCAGAGGAGTTGGCAGAGCTGGGGGAGTTGCTGGTCTTGGATTTCTCCTGACCAGAGTTGGATGAGTTGCCTCTGGAGTTGGAGGACTTGGTTGTAGACAAAGTGGGCTGACTCTTCGTTGTGCGAGAGATCTCGTCTTTGCACTCCCAATAGCGTGCATCGATCTCTTGACAAAGGGCCCTAAGCCCATGTAGAGTCAGGGGTTTCCCAACTTGAGCAATTTCATCCTTGAGATGATCTGGGAGACTGGAGTAAAACAGGTGGCAGAGCGTGCCATCTCCATAGTCCTGGACCTGGGAGGTGAGTCGGTTGAAGTCTACTATGTACCATGTAACACAGTGAGCATCCTTCATCCGGAGATGCTCGAGTTGATGCTCAGCATCAGCGATGGGGTCATGAGGTCCAAAGGTACTCTGGAGCTCAGCGACGAAATGGACCCAGCTGTCCATCCAGTGTGGACAGTTGGCCGGATCACCGGAGTTCAGAAGGTCCGGTTCAAACCATTCTAGAGTCATCCCTTTTAGATATGATTGGGCAAAAGTTACCTTTGCCCTATCAAGGCAGAATGCCTTCGCTCGGTCCTGGAAGCAGAGTTCACACTGGACCAAGAAGGTCCTGAGCTTTTTGGGGTCCATGCCATCGAAGGTGTCCGGTTCATGGACTTTGGCATGGGAGGAGGAGGACTCGTTGGTCCGGCAGGAGGAGCGGGAGAGGCGGTTGATGGCGATGGCGAGATTGTGGAAGACAGCCAGACTAGGGTCTAGCTCTTCCGTGGCATCGAGAAATTTGTTGTCATCATCATTGTTGTTGTTGTTGTTGTCATCTCCGGGACCATCCTCAGGGCTGAACCAATGGAAGCGACTGGGTTCGTGACACTCTGGAGTGGAGTCGCGATGGTAGGGGAACCAATCACCAGAAATAGATTCATGGTGACCTAAGTCTGCAGAACCAGGAAGGCTCTGAGATGCAGCATCTTGACATGGAGTCACAGATGCTGTGGGTTTTTGAGCTGTGAAGATCCGGAATTGGCTAACAGAAGCCGGAGGTTGCCTGCAGTTAGACAGGGCTTGCTGGGCGGCAGAGAGATGGAGGTCATTTACTGCACCTGCTTCTTCAGCAAGTGTGGCAGCAGGACGAGCGCGAGAGCGCGTAGTCATGGTCATAAAAGATAGAAAACTAGTTTTGCATACGAGATTGGGATAGCGAACCCACACAAGTGTGAGTCTGAAATACTGTCAAGTCCGGGTCTACTCTGGTAGGGGGTCCAGTCAAGTCCGGACGAAAGCAGACGAAGGACAAGGGCAGGGGGCTGGACAAGAGGTTAGTCCGGCCAGAGTTGGTGACCACTTGGATTCAATGACTAAGGATAACGAGCATTGATCTCTTGCGTAGGTTCTGGTCAAGAGGAGACGGAGACGGAGATGGAGATGGACAGGAACTGGAGTAGATGACTATGGTTGATTTCAGGCTAAAGAATACAGGATAATCTACAGAGTACTTATACTAAGTAAGAACTAGGGACGAGTATTTACGGTGACAAGTAAACAGCCTTAAAGGCGGACAAGGAACCACCGGAGTAAGGACTAGGTCAGGTCCGGTGAAAATGCTACAAGGTATAGGATATATTGAGTTCACGGAGAACTCACATCAAGGCAGGGCAGATGGTGAGGTGTGGTAACAAGTGGATGGAGTATAGACCAAGGGTCATACTTAATGGAGGATTATCTGCGCGACTGTGGCTGGAGTAAGTGATGGGTGACTGGAGTTGAGCTGTAGAGCTGTGATGCGACCGGAGTGACTGGATAGGACCCGGAGTTGGACATGGTTGTAACAGAATTTGCGTTCGCTCACACAACCCACATCTACAACTGTACTCTGGTAGCTCGCCTCCAATGGTGCACCCCCCACGAAATGCTTAAGGGGGAGATGCCTAACATTGACCACCTCCGTGTGTTTGGCTGTGGAGCTTTTGTCTACCTCCCAGCCACGGCTAGAGCAAATAAGATGGCTCCCAAGTCGGAGCTAATGACCTATATCGGTGTTGCCCCTGGCAATGAACACAACCTCTTGTTTATGTGCTCCACCAACGCAGTGTTCACCGCTGCCCACGCCATCTTTGATGAGCGTCATTTCCCTCGCTGCCCCAAAAACCAGTGTGAACCTCTTGAGAACCCCTTTGGAAGGGTAAATCCAAAACCTACCACCGATTGACCAGGGAATCCCCCTGATGATATCGACAGTGATGATGATGTGGAACATGACCATGGCTACCTGCATCCCCAAGCACAGGATGACGATCCAAAGTGTGAGGAACCACAGGCTCCTGAGGAAGAGTCTAATCAAATAAATCCTCCCCATACACCATCTCCAGTGCCTCCACTGGCACCGAGAACGCCTTCACTGGCGAGAAACCTGCCACCTCCGGCACCGCAGCGCCCTGGCCAAGCTGAATGCCACTAGAATGCACCACGACCCCCTGCAGTTAATATACCTGCCCACCCCCAACATGAACGTAGAGCGCCATTGTGCCCCAGTAACATGTATGGTGAGCGGTGACATCCTGTTGAGCAACTCTGGGATATCGAAGGTGCCTTACGATGGCAAGGAACAGTGGGTGAGGCCTCTAGGCCCCCACAACCGGACACACCAGACCATATCCTTGGTGGTTTCCCCAACACCTCTGCAACACCCAGTGAGGAAGATGTGCAAGGAAGGGGGAGCAAACTTAGTCCATTTCCTGATGGGCAAAGCCCTCACAACCCATGAGCCTCAATATGAGAGCATCCACAATTGGTCCTATAAGGACATCGCTCGCTTACCCCAAGCTGAGCAGAAACTCTGGTGACTTGCTTGCCAAGAAGAGCTCAACGTGCTGCGAAAGTGCAAAGTCTTTGAGCTAGTTGACCATCCCCGAGACCAGAAGGTCATTAAGAATTGATGGGTCTTTGACATAAAGTCGGATGGCTGCAAGAAAGCCCGCTTAGTAGCGAAAGGCTTCTCCCAGGTCGAGGGATTAGATTTCGACCAGGTCTTCTCACCAGTCGTGCGCTTTGAAACAGTGCACCTCATGCTTGCGCTTGCCGCACTTGAAAACTGGTATATTACTGGACTCGACGTTTGGAGCACCTACTTGTATGGCAAGCTTGACGAAGAGATCTATATGGAACAACCCGAAGGGTTTGCTGTTCCTAGGCAAGAGCGCAAAGTGCTCCACCTTTGGCGTGCCCTCTATGGCCTTAAACAGGCTGGCCTAGCTTGGTGGCACACACTCGATGAGTCTCTGAAAGAGCTCAGGTTTGAGCACCTTAAGTCTGAAGCAGGCATCTTCTTCTACAAGAAGAAAGGCACCAACATTGTCATCGGTATCATATACGTTGACAACGCACTATTCTGTGGCCCTAACAAGGCTGTTGTTGATGCCATCAAAGTGCAATTCATGTGCAAATGGGAGTGCAGAGACCTTTGAGAACCTAATGAGTTCCTCTGAATGTGAATCACTTGCAAAGGTCACGCTATCCACTTGGATCAATGTGTGTACCTCCAAAAGGTCATCGAACGCTGCGGCATGCTTAATGCAAAGCCTGCAAGCACCCCACTGCCAGCTGGCTACTATGCCACCAGGAATACAGAGCCTGTTGATGCAGATCTCCACTCCCATTTCCAGACGGTAATAGGGTCCCTCCTGTATCTTATGTTGGGCACTAGGCCCGACATTGCCTTTGCAGTCACCCATCTCTTGCGCCATGCTGCGAACCTGTCAAGTCCGGGTCTACTCCGGTAGGGGGTCTGGTCAAGTCTGGACGTAAGCAGACGAAGGACAAGGGCAGGGGGCTGGACAAGGAGTTAGTCCAGCCGGAGTTGGTGACCGCTTGGATTCAACGACTAAGGACAACAAGCGTTGATCCCTTGCGTAGGTTCCGGTCAAGAGGTTGGAGACAGAAACTGAGATGGAGACGGAGACAGACAGAAACTGGAGTGGTGACTATGGTTGATTTCAGCTGAGGAGTACAGGATAATCTACAGAGTACTTATACTAAGTGCAAACTAGGGACAAGTATATACGGTGACAAGTAAACAGCCTAAAGGCGGACAAGGAACCACCGGAGTAAGGACTAGGTCAGGTCCGGTGAAAACAAAGTCAGGTCCGAGTAAAATAAACCAGGCCTGGTGAAAATGATACAAGGTAGGAGATATATCGAGTACACAGAGAACTCACATCAAGGCAGGGTAGACAGCGAGGTGTAGTAAGGACTGTATAGGGATTAGACCAAGGGTCATACATAGCGGAGGTATAACTGCGCGACCGTGACCGGAGTAAGTGAGAGCGACCGGAGTTGAGCAACAGTGCTGTGATGCGACCGGAGTGACCAGATAGGACCCAGAGTTGGACATGGTCGTAACAGAACCCATCTCAGGACCACCTGAACAAAGCGCTGTATATCTGTCGCTACTTAATTGGGACGTCTACATACTCCCTAGTATATAATGGTGGATCTGGTGCTGGACTGATTGCATGCACGGACTCAGATTGGGGATCAGACCCTACCTCTCGCCTCTTGCAGACAGGTTTCTACCTGAAGCTTGCAGATGGCTTGATTAGTTGGACTTCTCGTGTGCAGAAGACTATTGTGTACTTGTCCACTGAGGCTGAATACATGGCTTTGAGCGATTGCGCTCGCCAAGTTACCTGGATCCAAAGTTTGCTCGGTGAGCTTGGCTATAAGCTGAAAGCTATCCCGATTTGCAGTGATAATCAGGGGTCCATATTCATGGCATCCAACCCTGTAACGGAGCCTTGCTCCAAGCACATCAACATCCGCTACCATGGAATCCGCAAGTCAGTTGTGAAAGGTAATGTGGAACTATTCTTCATTGATGGTACTGAGAATCCCGCTGATCTGCTCACCAAGAACTTACCACGCGAGAAATTCATGAAGTTCAGAGCTCAACTAGGCTTACAGTTTCCCTCTGGCAGCATCTAGCACCTTATTCACTGAAGTGCTCTACGTGCAGCACAGCGAGGGGGAGTGTTGAAGTCGCACGTGCACCCGGCGTAAACCGTCGACGAAGTGCACACAAGACTGCAACCCATATTAGTGTAGACTTAGTAATAGTCCTCTTTAGAGTAGATGTTACATGTCACACATCACACTATTTGTTGTATATAAACAGCAGACATTGCTTATATAATATAACAGCTCTTGACCAGCTACCGCTATCATCTCAGGTTGTGCACTCCACCCAACAGGTGAGTTGGAGTAGCAGTTCCTCTACATATAGAGGTATTGCTTCAACAGTGCTATGTCATCCACCCATTTGGCAAACAAATGTTCTTTCCCCAGAGGGCCACAAATGTCCTCCTCTGTGCCAGACTCTGTACGTTTACACCATACCTTTTAACTGATGCTTACTGATGGTTGGTAGGACCCTTCTGCTATTGGAGCACTCCAAGTTCTAACTTCTCATGTGCACCAAGCCAGCACCAGCAGTAAGGGTAAGGCCAAGGCGAAGCCTACATCGGATCGTTCTCTTTCACCCTATGTACCCTCTCCACCAGCTTCTGCTCCAAGTTCTTCGGCATCTCACAAACAATCCAGGAACATAAGCTTAGATGTCACCATGAGGATCTCTGAAGCATCAGACACGATCGTTCGTCAAATCCAGGAAACTACTAAGGCCAACCCTGATACTAAGTGAATGAGCATTGAAGCCCAGATAGTTGCAAAGGAACTCAAGTCTTGTGACAGCCATGCTCAGCATGAGCATGAGCTAAAGCAGCAGATGTTGGTGCATGAACATGAACGGTCGATGGCTAGTGAGAAGGCAAGGCTTTTGGAGCTTGAACTGCGCTTGGAAGAAACAAAACTTCATCGCTTGGAGGCTCAGGTGCAGGCTGGTGAGGCTGGTGAGAAGTAAGGGCTCAAATTCCCTTCATATATTTTGTATCATCCATCTTGAATGTTGTCATGCTGTTGTCATGCTGTTGTTTGTTGTACCTTTGTTACTTGCCTGTATATGCATTTTCACGATTGAACAAGGACTGTGATGGCTTTGTTTTCACCTCTGCACCAAGACACAAGAGCTGCACAATATGGTATAATAAAAGAACATAGAGGAAAGGAGACAAGATCACTCTTTGAGGCTATGGAACAAATGCTCCACTAGGCAAGTATGAAATATCTGACCGGGCAATCCAAAAAGATCTTCTCCCTGGTCATCCCCCTCATTGACCAATGGAACCCCCCATGTTGCAGCCTCTTGCATGAACTCGTCGTTAGAGCTATGAACACTGAGATCTTCCTCAATCTCGATGATCATATTATGCAGGATGAGGCAACAACACACCCACATGTTTATGAAGTCTAGATCTCATTGATTCTGGATTTGAAAGTGCATCTTACGCAATGATTGGAATCGACCTTTGAGTGACCCAAAAAAATGTTCAGAGCGGACACAAATCTGTGGAATACTGATTAACATACTTGGTACACTAAAAATAGCTGATTTACTTGCCCTTGACAAATGCTGATTGAATATTTCTGCCTGGCTGGCATAGAGCTGGTAGTGGACTGCTTAAATGGTACAACACACCAGGGAAGTGATGGATAGGCAGAGTCAGCCCATATCCACTTGTCTGCTCTGAGGAAGGTCTCTGGGTGGCAATAAATACGAGCACGCGAGAATGTGTTTGAGTCATGGAGGCTTCCTGGGACTCCAATTACATAGTCAATGATGTGGAGCTTGTGCGGAAGGATGATGACCTTGTCAAATGTGTTAGTACATCCAAGGTGTGATGAGGCACAGTACATACCTGGGAAGATATCGAATATCATGATTTACGATCAAAGAACCCTTCACCATGCCAACTGGGCTTTTGGAACAAGTTGAATGGTGATCCATCGACACATAAAAATCCCCCTCTCCATCCCATACAGCTATGGCTTTCAACCCACTGCTTTTCCCGCTCCCACTCCTCCTGGTCTTCAAGTTCCATTGGATTGAAGTGAATGACATGATCATGAAATTGAAGGAGGGCTATCATCACGCGACAAAAGCAGTTGTAAACGGTTCCTATTGAGACACCTGCCCTCTCTGCAAGGTTGTCTATCATCGCGCCATTTCCATAGTGACCGACACCATTTAGGAAGATTGTGAGTTGAATGGGTACACCTAGCTGGGGATTATTAGAATTGTTACTGAAAACCGGATGGCCTTCAATCCTCTGGATGATATGTGCAAATACATTGGGATTAACATGAAGTTTACAGCAAATTTTTGGAGGTTGTTGTTGATGCACCACTCCTCCAGGAGCTGGAGTTGTGGGGCACGAGGGGTGGGCTGACAAGCTGAAAGATAGCATGACCTCTCAACCTCGTCTGTGAGTGCAGTGACTGTATTTTCGACTGACATCTAGGGAGTGACTTCCCCTTTTAGTATCATTGTCACTCCCTCCCAAAGATTCTTGAATAACAAGTAAATTTCCAGCCTTTGTATCATAAGTAAAATGTACAAATCATGGAGGATAGTGTGTCATAGGTCACCTGAAATTTCTATGGAGAATGGGTGGAAGGATCTCTTTAGATCTATGTATCTAGGTCATTTTTGGGTGATAGTCAGACAACTTTTGGTGCTGGGAACACTACACAACACTGTTCCTTTTCAAACAAGTATCCAGTCAATGAAATTATGATGTATGTAGTCTAGTTTACTTATTCCGGTGTCAAGAAATTGGGGAGGTGGAGTGCTACCTATCATTATGCATGGGATGTCCATTATGCACAAGTGGTTACATGATAGTATATGTATGCAGTATCACTCACTGCTTACATTGAGTTCATAATGGAACATACATACGACTTTCGGTTCACTTATAACACCTGAGAAAGTTCACCGTGCCCATTTACCAAGAATGCCATTGAGATGTGGAGGCCGACATTGAAGCTCTGGTCCTGCCTGGTCCCCATATCAGTGACTATTGCTACCATCCAAAACACAGGCCTCATCATCAGCAATGCATATGTTGCACCAGCTTCAACAGAAGGTATGTCTTGCAAGTCAGGGTTTGTGACACTGCTCTGCTCATGCTGGATCTTGTTCAAGTGCCATTGCTGTGAATGGTACAATGCCTGGGCCCCTCATCACAGCATACAAGGTGCGCAAACAATAACTCTGGGCTATGCTGTTGGATTCATGACATATTGTTGTAGTATGTAATATATGATTGAAGCATACATGCACACCACATGAGGTACATCATATATAAGTCGTACCTATGAACCTACATACTCTAGTGTCAAGTTTGAATTGAAGCCGTCTCATCGACGGTGTCATCTGGATTCCTGTTGTCATGTTTCCGCCAACACATATGCAGGGAGATCATCTGAACATCAATGTCATGGACTTGCTTACTGATGAGTCAATGAATAAAAGCACATCCATTGTAGGTCTCTCTAAGGCTACACTGAAGTCCATAGCTCACCCTTCCTCCTAACAAGCATTGGCACAGAATTTTCCAGCATCACACCAATGCCATGGATGGAACTGCATTCGTGACACAGTGCCCAATCATATCTGGCAACTCCTTCCTATATAGCTTCAACGTTGATCAACAGGCAGGGACCTTTTGGTACCACTCTCATTTCAACCTCCAGTACTGCGATGGATTGTGTGGACCGACAGTGATTTATCATGAGAATGATCCCTACCATCACCTATATGATGTTGACAATGGTATGCTATTTTGAACTCTTATTTTTGGAATGGTATTCACCAGTTCCTTTCAGCTTTGACAGTTATTACATTGCTAGACTGGTTAGCTGTGTAGGAGACCTAAATTGTGATACCACTGACACACCTTATAGGTATCATCCCATTGGGTACAATATTGGGGCCACAGACAATCTGGTGTGCGTCTAAGTGAGGGAAGAGGTCAGAACAACCAACAACCAACACCCAATGACAACAATAAGGGAGTGGTGGTCTTCCTCTGCAGTTCTGGTATATGATCTCCACAGGGGGATGTGCTGCAAGCCTTCAGGTAAGGTGCAGGAGGGAAGGGGAGGGCTTCTGATGGGGAAGGAATGCGATTGATGATGGTATTGACTCCTCTTCAGCCTAC
>Ga0307516_10006061_pt1 | contig 14283 bp, 22 predicted proteins | sample 19_EM_MG_FD_203310 | JGI IMG/M metagenome (GOLD analysis project Ga0307516, IMG submission 203310) | Populus trichocarpa ectomycorrhiza microbial communities from riparian zone in the Pacific Northwest, United States - 19_EM | ecosystem: Host-associated > Plants > Roots > Unclassified | place... | reverse complement strand
GGCCCCCCCCCCCCCCCCCCCCCCCCCCCCCCCCCCCCCCCCCCCCCCCCCCCCCCCCCCCCCCCCCCCCCCCCCCCCCCCCCCCCCCGCCACTTGCCTTTTCTTTTCCTTCGTCATTTCCTATGTACTTTGCAGGGCAGGCCTGGGCGGAGGGCAAAAGGGAACTCGCACCGTGCCGCCACACGCGGACTGCAGCGGGGACTCGGACTGTAAATATCCCTCGTCATGATCTATCTAGGTCGCATACGAGTAATGAATAAACAAAAAAAAAAGCAGTGGCGGCACGCTGCTAGCGCCCCTTTGCCCTCCGCCCAGGCCTATCCCAAGAAAGAATAGATGCTCACCAAAGAAAGAACAAAAGAAAGAGGAAAACGAAAAAGGAAACAAATGAAAGCACGCCCGTCCCCTACTCCTCTCCAGCCGATGCCACAAAAGAGGGGGTGGGAAGGAACAGGAGGGGTTCCTCCCCGGCCCCTGTCTCGTCCTCAGCACCCAGCGCCTCCGCCTCCGCCCTCCTTTCTTCTTCCCGCTCCATCCTCTCCCGGAGCTCCCACTCTGACGCCTGACTACCTGCGTCTTCTTCCACAGACGGCACTATTTTCCCCACATCCGTCGAAGTGAGGAAATCCAGCACCGCCTGACTGCACCTCCTATCGGCAAAGAGATCCCGGATCCTCCAACAGTTCTTCCACCGCCCTGTCTCTCTCCTCACCTCCGCCCAAAGGATGATCCCCCGCTTGAGATGCGCAAGAGACCTTGGGAGCGGCATCGCACGAGCCTCGCTCCGGTCCGGGTGGCTCAACCATTCCACCCCTCGGGCGCCTGGCTCTTCCGCCGCAATCTTTGCCCACTCGTCGGCCCTTTCGTTACCGGCGACTCCCTTGTGAGCCGGGCACCACCGAATCTCGATGATGATGCCTGGCCTATGGAGATGTTCTTCCTAGCCTAGAGCACATACTGTTGGCCGGGGCCAGTCTTCTCCAAAGCCATCTGTCTGATGACGGCTTGAGCGTCCGTAGAAATCGTGATCCGCTCCGGCGTTGTCTGTCTGCACGTAACCGATTCCAGCTCCCTTGCAAGAGCGGCGCACTCTGCGTCATAGGCCTCCTGGTTCTAGCCCATGTGGGTTTTGATGCCCACCCAGGTCTGGCCTCTCTTCCACACCCCGGGTATCCTGCCACACCGCTGTCCAGCAGTGACCCGTCGGTGAATATGGTGAGTCCTGGTCGTTCCTTCTCTGCTTCCGCATTGGCCTCGGCCTCCTCCTCTTGTAGCAGTTCCGCGTAGAGGGTTTGCGGTCCTCTAACAGAACTTTGCTTTCTGTCCTTTCGGCGTAGGCGAGGGCGTTTGTGAGCCTCCGTCCAATCGTAGTCGGGGCACCGACGATCTCCTGCGCCTGGTCTCCCTGTGGCAGATTCAGTAGCCGTAGCCCGAACCGCCGCTGCCTGTTCTCTAGCTGCGCTGTCGCTGCCTGGAGACCTGATTCCACCGAGAGAGCGCCCAGGTTGGTAGTCCAGAAACAGCCACTCGTTGCTCTTGCCTCCTGGTTAACCAGCAACTGCAGCTCATTTGCCTGGCCCATGGTGCTCCGGATGTGTCTCCCTTCCACCACAGCTCCGATCCGAACATGGCGTCAGACTGAATGCAAGCGGTCATGACTTTCCTGCAATTGGTGGGCGACAGCCCCATCTGCCCTGCTAGCCGACGGAGCCCCGCCATCGCCTTCTTTCCGTCCTCAGCCGTATGGTGGTCCTTGAGCGTGAGCTGCGAGTCCAGCCAGATGCCAAGCCGCTGTGCCGCCTCCCTATTGAACGGAACGGTGTTGGCGCCAACCTTTACCGCCGCAGTGGGAGCCGTTTCTCTCTGCAGAAGATTGCAGCCTCGGTCTTGCCGTGATCGAAGGCTACTCCGTTGTCCACTGCCTAATCTATGGATGCCTCTGCGGCCACTGCTTAGGTGGTGGTGATAATGGTACACTACGCGTACAGTATTCGTATGCCGCTGAGCAACGGTCTGGTTACAACCTGAGCTCCACCGTGTGGCCCAGATGTTAGCTTGGGTTACTGCCGTGTTGATCCGGTATTGCAGTTCATCCGAGATTGGCAGGCTCAGGTAGCATGTAAAAATCCGGAATTACTCAGATGTGGGGATTTCGCGTCCAATAGGGAGGTTCTGCAAAAGTAGTGTGCACTACAAACGCCCTAGCAGGGGTGATGAATTAGGAATGGCTAGTTCAAGTTGTGAGATGTAATGACAAGTGGTAGTATTGGAGGTTTGGCGGTTGTGGTTGTCGTCTGAACGATAGAATTTTTTTTCGTCAGCCATCCCAGAATCATCCACCCCCGGATCCAGAGTTCGCGACACCATCTGCCCGAATCCACCTGCCCGAACCCACTCGCCCGAATCCGCCTACCCGAATCCACCTGCCCGACGCCTGCCCGTCCTTGATCACCTGTGTCGGCCCGCATAGGAGAGCAGCTACATGGTTACTGACCATCTGGCGATGTATGAGGGCGTACGAGGTGGTAGAGTCCAGCATCTCGAGAGCGGCGATAATTCGTCGTCTGTCAGTGTGCGATCGCGGTATGGTGGAGGTGGTTGTGGTGATAGTAGGTAGAAGACGTTCTCGCGATGTTTTTTTTGAGACAATTTAAGTCACGTGGTCATCAGCTGATGCTGTGTTTAGCCAATCAGAGCCTTTGTTTACATGTAAACAAACCTCGTAGTTCAGTCGTAGTTCACCTAACGCTACACTTATAATGCACACTGTGACAGAATTCCTCTTGAACGATAACTTGAGCGATAATTAGTGGCTCTTGGCGTTTACTTTTGGCCTAGTCCGCTCAGACCCCTGCCGTTACCATGGAAACCTGTTTTATAGTTCGTTCAAATGTTTGTCTCGCACCGACTTACTCGGTGTCGCACGTGACATTAGCCTCGTTCCTCGTCATTTGTCACACTCCGTGAATAAGGGCAAATCTGAACCCAGCGTAGCGAATTAGGGTTCAGGGTTTGAACCGGCACTAAAGTCTGGTGCGAGACAACCCTAATGTGTCGCCTTGGGATTGTGGGGGAAATAGTATCAACCATGAATACGCGTTCCAGCTAGCCCGGTATGAACCCTAGAGACTTGTCAACACGCACATCTCAACGATATTATATTCTGTCATACGCTGCAGAGAATGCAACATCGTGTCAACCCTGTATTAAGTTTACCAACGCCTCCCTGCAGCACGGTGGCGGTTCTTGATATGTTAGCCGTGGTAGTAGACATTGGGCAGTGAGTTTCGGGTCCGCAAACAAGATCCCAAGCTATGCAGCGAGCGAGAGGGCGGAAACAGCGGGTGGTGCTTCGGACGCTTAGGCAAGCCGGAAGTCCGGTGAATCATCAACCGCTGATCCCCCCCCCTTCCCCCTCTATCCCCCTCCCCTTCCTCTCTCTTCGCCGCCGACTGGAACGGTAGCACATGTGCTGGGGTCGTTCGGTGTGATTTTCGATGTGTAAAGTGGTAAAACTGAACGGGCGGTGCAGGAGCAGTAGGAATAGCCAGCCCTCTGGCGTAGCGGGCAGTGCGATCAGCCAGCCGCCAGGGTCCAACCCACCGCAGCGAGTTTGGGGGCGGAAGACTACACACTCACGTTTGAGCGCTCAACAAATGATGCAAGGCAGGTGGTATATAGGTAATTCGATTCTTCAGATGGCAATCTCTACCCCTCTCCTCCTCCCTGCCAGCCTTTCCTACTTCTTGCCCCACGCCTCCCACAAAACGTCCTCAATCTCGACCTCGCCGTAGTATCCGACCTGCACGCCCTCGCCGCGGAGCGACTGTCTGTGGCTCGCCTGGCGGATGCTCAGCTCGCTCGGCCGCCTGCCCTGCTTTAGGATACGGTGCACTGGGAGGGAGTTGGAGGCCGGCGCGTTGTCTGTTTGCTCGCACAACTGGTCAGCTGAGGGCAGGGAGAGGGCGTCGATTGAGGCCAAGGAGAGGGAGTAACTGAGGGCACGCTCGATCATGACCTCCGGCGTAGACATGAACGTAGCGAGCGAAGTTATCGACGTGATACGTCCGGACGGGATCGTGGAGATGTGCTTGAACACGTCCTGACCGGTGCAGGGTTAGCCGGGCAGTAGCAGAGGGGGTGGGAGAGGGGACGGGAGACGCAACCCGCTGGAATTCGACGAAGTACACGTTCCGGGGTGCCATGTGGTGTTTCCGTGTTGATGGTGTCGATTGCAAGGCGTGAAGTAGTGGTTTGTGTCGACAGGTATAGTGAGTCATCATGCGTCAATCGGACTACCAAGAAATGTCGGAAAAAAAAAGTGGGCCGAAGCCAGGAGCTAGCGAATCAACAGGGGTGCACAGAATGACCAGTGTCCGAATGAAGTGGTGGGGCGAGGTTCGGAGCGATTGGCAGGGGTTTTCACTGTTGGAAATGCTTCTTGTGGCGTTCTATGTATCGGTGTTGTTCGCCGAGACGGTTGTTTGGATTTGTAGCTTGTGCCTTAGAGTTTGGCGGGGATACGATTGAATACCTACTACAACGAAGTTGTGAGCTACTCGAACAACCAGTCCATACGCCTTGTGTTTCCTCATCTCACACGGCATTCAGACTGATCGAACTCCTACCGTTTGTTTTTATTCTCATCGCCAATCGGTACTCTTTCAATATTCACTAGCTCACAACGGGGGAATACCTGAAAAGGACGAAGAACGAGACCACGGCAGATTGCGCTTAGTGCTAGCACAAGGCACAGATGCGAGAGCGCCTGTTCAAAACTGCATGCATTGGAAGAAGCAGCAGAAGTTCCTGTGGGTGGATGCGAAGAGAGACGGGAAGGGGGAAGAACTGCTTCAAGATCCGGGACCAGCGGTGCACCCGGCCGATGCCGGACTTCCTGCGCGCCACAGGCGAGGGGCGTCCCAGGGCCGGACGAGGATTGTAGGAGTAAGAACGGGGATAACTCCCGGGGGGGGGGGGGGGGGGGGGGGGGCGGGGAGGGGGGGGGGGTTTGGGGGGCGATGTGGGGGAAGGGAGGGGGGGGGGGGGCGGAGGCGAATTTCGTTCTCTCTTTCTTCTCTCTTTCATCCTTCTTTCTTTCTCTTCCTTGTTGGAAAAGGGCTTCTTACTGCTGGACGCGCGGCATACGCTTCTCGCCTATGGACGTACGGGGCCCTGCTAGAGTTGAGATGGTGGTCTTTTCCGTGGGGATCGGCCGGGGGGGACGGCGGGACTGGACTGCCAATCCCGACATCATCTGTTATAACTGTGGGAGTACGGGCCATTACGAATCTCCTTGCTGGAGAGCTCGAGTATCGCCGGAGATCCGAGCCGAAAATATTCAGTGGATCAACGCCAATAGGACCCATAATCGGACTCCTCCTGATAACGGATGCTGACGACAGCATCAGCCACACTATGAGCCGGGAGTAACGGACGGGTCCGGCGCAGCTCCAGGTAGCGGCAGGTGAGCGGGCGGGCGCCGTAAACCGGTGGTCGGGTGCGGCGGATGAGCGACGAGCGCCACAGGCAAGCGTCGGGCGCGGCAGGGACGAGGGCAAGGACAGGAACAGGGTCAGGACAAGGTCACGGGGAGAAGGACACGGCGACAGCGTAATCAAGTTGTTGCTTACAGATCTACGGCGGGCGGCGGCCCTCGTTATATGTATACAGGAACCCAGCCAGCGCTCACACGAGTAAACAACGACGCGAGAACCCCCACACAGCCCGGCGTTTCACTACGCGTTCCCTCACTCCGGCTCTTCGCGTTCCCCTGCTTTCGTGGTCCGACAAGGCGACATGCGATCCGGGCGCCATGACACCGGGCTTGAATGACAGACGCCAGTACATTCCTCCGGGTCGTTATCCTGAAGGCCCGACGAGCACCTTAAATGACCGCCGCACGTGACACCACAGCCAAATACGCAAATGCAGCAGGAAATGGAAGAGCTAGAGCTCCGGCGGCGACTGGACGGACAAGGACTCGGCAACGGAAAAGGAAATGGAAACGGACAAGGACCAGCTATTGTCAATATAATCGAAACTGAGGACGTCAACATGTTGAGTTCGGCCCTGGAAGACATGGACTACGAGGATGTGCTGCAATGGGAGGGACCGGATCCCAAGCAAGCGGATAAGAGAAAGAGAGCAGTGTCAGATGGAGAAGCTGTTGAGTACCAGTAGCAACCCAAGCGCCCTACTCTTGGACCGGTTGGGAGTGGACGCCCGAAACGGACTATTTCTAAGGAAGATCTGGCCGACCAGCCACCTGTTGTGACCCCGGCTGATCTCTATGAGGAAACAAAGAGGAAGCGCCACACTCACAAGATCGAGATCGGAGAGCCAATCCAGATGATGAAGGGACGGCCAAAGTTCAACACCATGGAGACCTCGAGGGATACCGAGGAGCGCCCACCAAGGAAGAAAAAGGAAAAGGCTAAAGAAGTTTCTGTAGCTGAACCGGTGTTATCTTCGAGTCGCTCCGGAGAGGTGGGATACGCCTTTCTTGAACCCATTTGGCGGATTGTCAATTTTTACACGACCGACCAAGTTAGGGATGGGGAGCATTCAGGTGAAGATTCGGGAAATGAATTTCGCCACGAGGTGCCGAGCGGCACCAACGAAGCGATTGGCTCGATTCAAGACAAGGAGGAATTAGGGGTCAGTCTTTGATTGCTCAGAACTGGCGGAAATTGGAAGTTGGTGTGAGGTACCAGTGAGATCGAAGATTGTGAAATTTGACACCCAAATCAACATCAACGGGGAACGCTCAAACTTTTCCGCCAAACCGCCGTACTGAATATCTGTAATTTCTTCAAGCTTCACAATCTTCGATCTCACTGGTACTTCACACCAACTTCCAACCTCCGCCAGCCTAATTCTTCCTTGTCTTGAATCGAGCCGCTCGTTTCGTTGCCGCCACTCGGGGGCTCGACAGCTCGTGACGAAATTCTTTCCCGAATCCTCATGTGAATACTCCTCATCACTAACTTGATCGGTCGTGTAAAAATTAACAATCTGTCAAATGGGTTCAGGGAAGGCGTATCCCACCTTTCTGGAGCGACTTGAAGATAACGCCGATTCAGCTAGAGAAACTTCTTTAGCCTTTTCCTTTTTCTTCCCTGGTGGGCGCTCCTCGGTATCCCTCGAGGTCTCCATGGTGTTGAACTTTGGCCGTCCCTTCATCATCTGGATTGGCTCTCCGATCTCGATCTTGTGAGTGTGGCGCTTCCTCTTTGTTTCCTCATAGAGATCAGCCGGGGTCACAACAGGTGGCTGGTCGGCCAGATCTTCCTTAGAAATAGTCCGTTCCGGGCGTCCACTCTCAACCGGTCCAAGAGTAGAGCGCTTGGGTTGCTGCCGGCGTTCAACAGCTTCTCTATCTGGCACCGCTTTCTTTCTCTCTTGGGGAGCTTGCAACGTGCCACCACTGCGCGGACTGCGGACAGGAAACTGGACAAAATCTACGCCGCCATGATCTATATAGGTCGTATGCAAGTATGAATAAACAAGAAAAAAACCGCTCTCTTTCTCTTATCCGCTCACTTGGGGTCTGGTCCTTCCCATTGCAGCACATCTTCGTCGTCAATGTCTTCCAGGGCCGAGCTCAACATGCTGACGTCTTCACTTTCAATCATATTAACAATAACAGGTCTTGTCCGTGGCCATTTCCTTGTCCATTGACGTGTCCTTGTCTGTTGCCGTGCCCTTGTCTGTCCGGTCGCTACTGTCTATCGTGCTGAAGGTCTCGAAGTTGCTGCCGGAGCTCTTCCATTTCCTGCTGCATTTGCGTTTTTGGCTGCCATCTTGTAACGGCGCTAGGATCACATGCCGGATCACATGTGCTGTCGCGGCACCAGACTCACATGTGTCATCGACAGCGCTGGACTCACGTGTGCCAACGACTGTTGGAAAAGCTTCTCGGCGCTGGAGGCGCTGGAAGTCAGCGACTAGTATAGTCTGGGCGCCAAGCATGGCTGCAGTATAGCGGCGAGCGAGCAGTGCGAGACTTCGTAGTAGATACAACGATATACACAAATACCAAACTGAACTGTCCCCACAACTCCTGTTCGAGGCCTCATTCTACGGTGAAAGATCCCATCTCCCCTATCTCTGTCCCCTCGAGTATATCAGCAAGGCCATAACCTCCAACAACGACGGCGCCGGACTCACATGCTGCCGTGCCGGACCACTGAAGTGGGGAAAACGTGGCGCTACGAAGGGGTTCGGAAGTGATGGAATGCGAGGTGCTGAAATGAGGGGATGAGAATCGCCGGTGGCTGTGTGGGTGGTTGCTAGTTGGGAGTGTTGCTCGTGTGGGCGCTGGCCGGGTTCCTGTATTAACGAGGGCCGCTGCCCGCCGTAGATCTGTACGCAACAACTTGTTTACGTTAGCGCCCTGTCCACTTAGAAGGCAAAACACAAGATCCCCCGATGTCCAGGCATGTCGCCGTAAGCCCGCTCCGCGGCGCTGAACAGGACGTCCTTGACCATGAGGTTCATTCTAAGTGGTGGGCTGGGCGGTGCCAGTGCGATGGATGTCTGGCGTGTCGGATGGAGACGGTGGTAGGAGTACATATTTTTTGGTGAGTGGGGTCTTGCATACCCCGCCGGCGTAAAAAGTTTCACTATGATCCAAAAAAATTCACGCTAGTGGGGTCGCCAGCCCGGACCCAGCAGGTCCGGCTGCCTTCGGTCAAAACTATACCAGGAGGGATAGGGAAATGGGATTCTGCCCGGGACGGGACCGTTCTAAACGACTGCCAGGGCACGCCGGGCAGGACGGACGACTGCGAGGCCGGCTTTAATCACTAGGTATTCACCACAGTTCTGCCGCAAAGCGTTCTGAACGTATACATCATCTATTAACCACAGGGCATCCACTATCTTCCCAAGAATATATATAATTCTATTTGTCGTACTTCTGCCTAACCGGATGCTATACCTACTTCCTGCACAGATACACGATGTGGTCTGGCATGTCATCGTCTTGTTCACGTGTTGTAATCTTATTCCGTAATTCTACGGTATTTGAGCTCATTCTACTGTATTTCCAAAACCTTCGCATGTTTCCAGTATCAATAAACACCCACTGTTTGTTACTGGTTTTCTCGAATATGTCTGTTGCGAGACAAGCGGTCAGATTCCCACAAGTGGAAAAGTGGATTAGCGCCGGAATTGAACACTAACTAGCCGCGAGACATTTGAAGGCACTAGCCGCAAGACATTTGAGGGCACTAGCCGCGAGACATTTGAAGGCACTAGCCGCTAAACATTTGAAGCCGCCAGCCGCTAGGCATTTGAAGAGGATATTCATATAAAAGGAGGGGGTTCTCCCCGGCTTCTCTCTTCTCCTCCTCAGCCCTCCACTCGCCTACGTACATTGAAATCTTCCTGTCAACTCCCGAGATTTTCGATTTCCCCAGACGAGCGAGCGCACAACCACCACGACGACAAATTTGAGCATGGAGGACGAACGCCAGATCAACAACACCAACGAATACCTCCGCACAGTGCTTGGTCTGCGAAGGTGGGTCATCCGCGACGCCGCGCCTGGGCCCTCCTCCGGTGTGACAGTTGTGCCCTGCTCGGCGGGTCGGGTGCCGTACACTCCGATTCCGCCGGTGACAGATCCACGCTGGAACATCTGGATGGTTGGTAACCTGGACGAGGTGAAGTGGGGGCTCATGACTGCATTGTTGCGCGAGGTGCTCGTCCGATCTGACGCCGTCCTCCACCCGCCGAGGAAATCGAGGAGCAAAGTCCCTAGGGCCGCGCTCATCGACGAGGTTCTCAATACCAGACGGTCCTTCGCAGACATGGGCCTCAGGCCTGCCGTCTGGGTGGAGTCAAGCAAGTGGTGGTGCTGGGTCTGGAAGGAGGGCAGCGGTTTGTGTTTCGGTGCTGCCGCCGCCCCCGACCAACCCGCGCCGGAGGTGCTGGAGGAGCCTGGTCTGGCCGCGAGGCCAGATGCGGGTGAGAATACGGTTGTCTGCCAGGACGGGAGGTAGTTTCGTAGCAGCGATGCTGCGAACGCCCTCCTGCCTGAGCAGCGACAACGAAGTTGGAGTCAGGTCTCGCCGCGAGGCAAGATGCTGGCGAGAGTACGGTTGTCCGCCGGGACGGGACGTGGTTTCGTGGCAGCGATGCCGCGAACGCCCTCCTGCCTGAGCAGGGACACCGAATGGAGGAGCCCGGTCTAGCCGCGAGGCAAGATGCGGAGCAAGAGCAGCTGGGTAAGACCGATACGTCGGCACCGGCGTAAGTATCCCCGAATCTACAGGTTGCGAGAAAGGACATTGGCTGATATTACCATTTACGGATAGTGGAGAATACGGTTGTGCCAGGATGGGACGTGGTTTCGTGGCAGCGATGCCGCGAACGCCCTCCTGCCTGAGCAGGGACACCGACGAACGGAGGAGCCCGGTCTAGCCGCGAGGCAAGATGCTGGCGAGAATACGGCTCTCCGCCGGGACGGGACGTGGTTTCGTGGCAGCGATGCCGCGAACCCCCTCCTGCCTGAGCAGGGACACCGAACGAAGGAGCCCGGTCCAGCCGCGAGGCGGGATGCGGAGCAACAGAAGCTGGATAAGCCCGATACGTCGGCACTGGCGTAAGTACCCCCGAGTCGACAGTTTGCGAGGAAAGGGCGTGGGCTGATATCTCCATTTTATAGGAGAGCGTGGATTAGTTCGCGACTCTGGACGAGGAGCTGCCCAGACTGGCTATTATCGATTTTACAACGGCCCTCGCAGGGGGAGACTCATCTCTGGTGGGTACGGCCACTGGGATGTTGAGAATGACTGGAGGGGGGTGAGATGGGGTGTTTTTTTTCTTTTCCGCGTGTTTTGCGTGTTTCCTTTTTTCCAAAGATAAAAGTGCTTTCCTCATAAAAACGATATGGCTGTTTTTCCACGAGTGAACCACATGTTGGGTAACGGGGAACCCCCACCAGCCATCAATTCCGGTCTCTGTGGTAGAGTAAGCATTGCCGGGCGGGCCGGCTTGGTCACGCTGCACTATTGGGTTTGGAACGAGTTGCTATGGTGAGCAAATAATCTTTGTGATTTACTCCAATCGTGTTCTCCAGATGTGCCACTGAGCTTATCTGGGGCGTGGCGGCCGGTAGAGCTTTTTTTTTTGTTTTATCATACTCGCATGAAGCCTATCTAGACTATGGCGGCGTACATTTTTGACCGTTTCCCCGCCGCTGTCCGCGCGATGGCGGCACGTTGCAAGCTTTCCTTTGCCATCCGCCCAGGCCTGTCCCAAGAAGATAGAAGGCGCCCCAAAGAAATGACAAAAGAGAGGCAGGAAGGAAACACACTGCATTCTCACTCCTCTTCCGCGGATGCCATAAAGGCGGGCGTGGGGAGGAACAGGGGTTCCTCGACCTCGGCGCCCTTCCTCTCAGTTTCTGCTTCCCTCTCCTCCTCTCGTTCTCTTTTCTCCCGAAATTCCCACTCTGACGCCTCACTCTGCGCGTCCTCCTCAACCGGGGCCGGAGCCAGCCTCCCTACATCCGTGGTGGATAGGAAGTCCAGCACCGCCCTGCTGCACCTGTCGTCGGCAAGGAGGTCCCGGATCGGAAACCGGCTCCTCCCTCTCCCCGTCTCCTTCCACACCTCCTTCCACAGCACTTTCTGCTGTTCCTTCCATTGTCCGCAGTTTTTGAAGACGTGCTCCCTTGTCTGCTCCTTGCACCTGCACCACCAGCACTGCGCTGAGGTTCGGTTCTCCGTCCATTCTAAGTACTGCCCAGTAAGGCAGTGCCCGGTCTTGATCTGGTAAAACCTTGCGGCGACCCTCTTGTTGCTGGCGGCCGGTAGAGCGGGGAGATGAAGCCCTTCTTCCCCGCTTCAGTGCGTACATTCGACCATTGGCGATCATGGCGAGCCCGGAGCCTGTACTTCAGAAGCAGCAATTACGTGCTTCTTAACCTCTGGAACCGGTTGACTGTGCCCCTCAAAACCTAGCCTAGTCATTTGTTGTATCGAGACTTGACCAGATCCGAGTGGGTTGTTAAGGACAAATACCAAGTCCTGGACATTTACTGACAGCCCAAGACTGGAAAGGGTTCTGTCCTATCCCACGAAGATGATTAACAGTTTATAGATATCTCTGGTCTGGGATTTTTGGCACCAATCATTAACTACGTCTGAGTGTTAAAGACCGCACTAGTCAAGCAGAGGAAACCTTTTTAGAGAGTGGGTTAAAAAATTGAACAAAAGGGAGAGCAAAGGAAACGAACAGAGCAAACCCTCGCACCTGCCTACCGCTAGCTCTTTCGATCACACTCTGCAGGCCCAGTCCACACAATAACGACCACGGCCACAACGCACGCCGTGCCGCCAGAGGTAAAACGAAACGTACCGTCCTCGCGCTTCACAGTGCTGTCACGCGAGTAGTCGGCCGCGCGAAGCTCTCTTCCGCAGAAGCCGTCGGATCCAAGCTCTGGCGCGCCGGTGCGGACAGCTCAGGAGCAGGCCATCACCGCATCTCGCGCGACTGCGCTGCCGGCGGAGGGGAGGACTACGCCTCCTTTCCCCTCCCCACTGCCGATCGGAAGGACGGCTCTCCAAAGTGCGGCACGGCAATCCTGCCGCCCGAGAAGCAGCCGGCCCGTGCCCCTCCGGCGGCGGCTGTATAGCCAGTACGCTCTACGTACACTACCGGAAAGCCAGATGTACCTCCCCGCCGCGGTGCTGGGCATTCTCGATCACGAGCCCAGCTTCGCGACACACCGTCTTGCCGATCCCACATCGGCGACGGGAGCTTCGCGCTGGCGGGATTCGCATCTGTTCACCGCCGCCCTGGAGGCCGCGCGCACCGACGTCAACGGCTGCGGCACCACCGGGGGAAAGCACTTCTAGGCAGTGTTTGACGTCTCCGAGAAGGGAGTCTGCGATGGATGGCCTCGAGAGAAGCTATGGTCCTGAGAGGTGACTGGTGGTGTTGCTGTAGTTCGTTCCCTTTTCGATGGTCTTGGAAGGAAATAGATTGGTTATGCGGGAGACGGAGTCACGGAGCTGTTTCGTCCTGCAAACACCTATTCTTATTCGTGTCCTTCTTCTCTCTGAATCGAGCTATGTAGTATATAGAGTGTTTTTTTTAGAAAATATCTCGAAAGCAACTGGCTACTGGCAGCCGCATCCTACTAAACAGCCGAGATCGTGGGACTTCTTTCACAACTGCGAAGTGCCAAGCCTGCCGAATATCCATTTCCGGGAAGGTCGCTTTGGCTTTAAGCGCCGCGCCTAATGAACATCCTGGAACGTCAATCGTCGAGTTACTGCACGTGCAGTTCCGGCAAGTTCGTAACAACCCTTGAATACAGAACGGTAGTTGATTGGGTACAGGACAGGAGCAAAAACAGGAGAGGTGGAAACAGATCGATTAAGCAACGGAAAAGAGAAACGAGAAGAACAGAGAGAGGGAAAGTGAAGAGGCCGATGAGGTTGACAGCGTTTGCACCGGGAGCTGTCACTGGTGAAATTTGTGTCTACATGCTATGTGCGTTGTTCGCCATCCACGCCTCCTCGGCAGCAACCCCCCCAATCCCCGTCACCCCCAACGCACTGCGCGTCACACTGGGAAGACTAATGATGGGGGAGGGGATAGAAATAGTGTGGGCAAAGAATGTGATTCGTGGCCCTGCTGTTGAGTGATATATACCAGGCACCGTGCTGTCTCGCTCATCCTCCCGATTAGGCGTCTCTTGTGCTGACCAACACCCCCCAGCACGCCAGCGGCGTTCGTTCAATCCCGCCCTCCCAGGTACGCACGAAACCCGATCCAGGTGGACAACGAGCTGGCGCGGCCACCGGAGGGTCCCTGCGCATACTGTCAGAATAAGGTGGCGTCCGGAGATGAGGAGGCGTCCAGAGATGAGGAGGCGTCCGGACATGACTGAGTCCCCGAGCACCAGCTCGGGGGGCAGTCTTCCGTCCTTTGTCCTGACGGCCTTCCTGTATATATAGAGATCTTGTGCCCGCATAATACTAAAAAATATAATCTTCACGTTTATCGATCCATATATTCCAACAGGTTATGAGCCCGGATTGAACGCTCTGCCAATCCGCTACCCATCGATAATCGCTCCCGCCGTACCTGCCACCTTGAGCCTCGCTTCTGCATCTCATCCCTGCACTCTCGTTTTTTTTTTTTAAGCCTCAACAAACATCGCGTCAACATCATGACCGATTCCACCACGTACACCTGCAAGCATGGCTCGACACCCATCCTCAGCGCGAGAAACTACCACTCATGGAAGAACAACATTAC
>Ga0307516_10006060_pt1 | contig 14285 bp, 10 predicted proteins | sample 19_EM_MG_FD_203310 | JGI IMG/M metagenome (GOLD analysis project Ga0307516, IMG submission 203310) | Populus trichocarpa ectomycorrhiza microbial communities from riparian zone in the Pacific Northwest, United States - 19_EM | ecosystem: Host-associated > Plants > Roots > Unclassified | place... | reverse complement strand
TAAATTGTTTGGGATCGGCCCTTCAATAACACGAATAGGAGAGATTTGAGAGAAGAATGCTGGGATTTCACCTGTAATTTTATTGTCATGCTGTTAACAACTTAGTCTTAACAAAGAGTTGGTGCGAAGAGAATATGAGATTGAGAGTTAGAAGAAATGAGAGAAGAAAGTGTAAGTCAATGAGTTGGTTGTACATATTACTGATTTTATTCATGTAGAACATATTTATTATTAACAAAATCTTTATTTTATCTTTAATATTTATTTATATTTAATTAATGAATCTAATATTTAATTAATGAGTCTAGTGTAGAGATAAAACATATGAGATAAAAATTCTTTGCAAAGAAAATTATAAAGTTATTATAATTATGATATTCCTTTTCCATCAAAGTATTGTTCTTAAATGTTTATAGTCAATGTTCTATTAAATTTTGATATTAATTAGATCTGTGAAGACCGATACATATTATGTTTATTTCTTTATGAAAGGAAGCAAATGCTCTCATAAACCGAGGTATGATGGATACCTGAAACTAATATGTAGATGCTTATTAGATAACATGTAAATTGAACTGACCCACAAGAAAATTTCATATGGATAGATCACATATGTCTATAGAAATACTCTTGAATAATTGTGTAAGTGATCCTTAATTTTGAGATCACTAAGTTATCTTATATAGAGAGTGCTATGTTTTGATTCTGACCACACGTCCTAATCAAGGGTAACAAATGAATAAATATTGAGAATAACATAAACTATATGGATGTATTTGAGTAATAAAAAGAGGATTTATTACCTTAGGTGAATTAGAGAAAATGTTTTATCTGTTCTCAAATAATATTGATTATTAAATTCTTGGCCAAGATGAAATGAGTTTTGAAAAGAGTTTCAAAATATTATTCAAAGAATCAATGACTAGAGAACTAAAATAATTTAACAAAGCAGACATTCTCCATGTTATAATGTTTAAATCAGAATATTCATGATGAAGAGATAATAATTACACAGAAAAACTAGTTAGTGAAAGGTTAAGTCAAATCACTTATAACTTTCCTAATATTTAGGGGATTATGACAGGTTGCTAAACATTGTACTTGATCTTCAAATATAAATCAATAAATTATTGAATTCATAATAAATTAAATTATTTAATTTATTTAATCTTATTTAATTTAGAATTATGATTTATATTTGGGCTAATTTACCAGGGAACTTGATGGGTCACACACATAAAAACTATTGGTCAAAAATTAAAATGAGATGATTAATCAAGTGAGACTTGAATGTAAATGAGTTTTAAAAATTGAAGACTAGAATGTAATTAATACATGAGATTACAATTCTAGACTTAGAAATAATCAAGTAAGGACTTGATTGAATAAAATTTTAAAATTAGCCTAAAATAATATATGTGATATTATTTAAGAGGCAAATTGATATTTTACTATTTATAGGGTTTGTAGGTTTCCCTATAAATAGAAATCTATACCTCTTATTTTCTAAGAGAGAAAGATAAGAGTGAAAAAAATATTGTACGTAAACACCTAAGAAACACAAGAAAAGAGCTAGAATTCTAAGGTATAACAATCCTTATCTCCTATAAGGTTTTATGAGATTTTTCACTAATGGTTTGTGTGGATTATCGTTAGAGGTCAGACATTTAGACAACTTATGGTTTGCGACAACCCAGCCTTAAAGCAAATATTCAAAACCGAAAAGAATATTTGATCTTCAGGTAATCTTTGTATAAACCCTAAACAACCCTATATTTATCTAACGAGATCCTTGAGAATCCTGAAAAATCTTAAATTTACCGTTTTCGCTGTGTATATGTGTTTCGGGAAACCCAACAAAAATAAGTCTGCAAAATTTACAGAATAATACTTTATAAGACTTGAGTTCCATGTATATCACATGCCTTGTTTATACAATCCTTCTAACTAACTAACTAACTAATCTTTCCAACTAACTAACTACATTTATTCCCACGTGTTTAATGCTTCTATACACTAACTTCCTTCTAGTTAACAACTTCTCTCGCCATTCCTTTTCTTCAATTATTTCTTCTTATTTCTTGTTGTTCATGTGACTGCTAACTCATATTGTTTATAACAATTCTTCTCTTTTTAGAAATTCATGTCCTCAAGAATGGATATCAAAATCTGGAAACTACAACTAAAGTTCTTCAAAGTCCTCCTAAGTCGAGTCTTTAGTAAAACAATTTGACCATTTGATCATTCTAGCGTTGCAACCTATTTCATTTTTTTTCCATAATCTTTTGTTCTAATATTGCCACATGATTCACCTTCACTTGATTTATCTAATTGGAAAAGTTGAGGACACCACTACATTACTTCCAATCTTCTTTTTAAACAGGGAGACATGAAATACTGAGTGGATATTGGCTGTTGATAGTAGCAATAATTTATATGCTACTGTCCCAATCTTTTGAATAATTTTATAGGGACCAAAATAACATGGATTCAATTTCATATTCCTCCTCAGAGCTGTAAATTTTTTCATGTAAGACTGTAGCCTTAAGTACACCTAGTCTCCCATTACAAATTCTTTTTTTGTCCTCCCTTTATCACTCACTTGCTTTATTATGTTTCTAGCCATATCTAATTATTTCTTCAAATTATTATTCAACTCTTCTCTTTTATATAGTAATTCCCTTATTGTAGCTATAGTAACAGTCTTTGGCAATGCCATTTCAGTAGTTGGAGGTGGATAGCCATACATAGCCTGAAAAAGATTCACTTTGATACTGGAGTGGTAATTGGAATTATACCACTATTTTGCTCAAGCCATCCATAAGCACCATTGTTTAGGATTATTCATAGACATACACCTTAAGTATGTTTCTAGGCATTAACTCACCCTTTCTAATTGCCTATCAGATTGCGGATGATAAGCTAAAGTCATGAACAATCTGACTCCTAACAACTTGAATAATTCCTTTTGATATTGGAGTGGTAATTGGAATTATACCACCACTTTGTTCAAGCCATCCATAAGCACCATTATTTAGGATTATTCATAGACATACACCTTAAGTATGTTTCTAGGCATTGACTCACCTTTTCTAATTGTCCATTAGATTACGGATGATAAGCTAAAGTCATGAACAATCTGACTCCTAACAACTTGATTAATTCCTTTTAGAACAAACTGGTAAACACATTGTCTCTATCAGTCACAATGATTATTGGCAATCCATGAAACTTATAAAAATGACTTAAGAATGTCTCAGCTGCCATCTTTGCAGTAAAAGGATGTGATAATGAAATGAAGTGAATATATTTGGTAAATCTATCCACAATCACCATTATGGTGTCTTTACCTTTATATTTTAGAAGTTCTTCCACAAAACCCATTATAATGTCTCTCCGAACTCCATTAGGTATTGTTAATGGCTGTAAGAGTCTATGATAAGCCACCTTCTTTGTTTTTTCTTGCTTATAAACATCATACTCCTCTACCAATTGTTTCACCATTTTCTTCATCAAGGGCTAATAAAACAAAACTCTAAGCTGTTTATAAGAATTTTGAGTTCCAACATGGACTCTAATATAAGAATCACATCCTATTTTGATTATTTTTTCTCTTATATCACATTCTCTTCCAATCACAACTCTTCTTTTATACTTGAGTATTCCATCTACAAAGCTATATTCAGGCCAAATTTCAGCTCCTTCTAATTTCCCATAGATGATCTCTTGTAGTTGATAATTATTTTTTGTAGGTTTCCATGATTTTCTTATCCATGTTGGTACTATTATTGAAATGAAATTACAGTTACCCAGGTATTCTATAACATCTTCATTAGCAGTTTCCAATCCTTTACCAATCATCACTTTACTTGATAAAGCATCAACAACCTTTTTTTTTTCCTTTCCTTTTTGATAAAGAATCTGAAACCTTAGCCTCAATAATTTTGTCAAACCTTTTCTTTATATGGAATAATGAGTTTTTTGATCTAGTAAGTATTTCAAACTTTCATGATCAGTTTTGATAACAAACTGATCATGTTCAAAATAATATCTCCACCTGTCCATTACCATTAAAATTGCTAAATATTCCTTCTAATATATAGACAAATCCCAAATGCCTAGAACACAAAGCTTCACTAAAGAAAGACAAAGGTCTCCCTTCTTAACTAAGCACTGTTCCTACTCCTGCAACATAAACATCAGTTCCCAGTATAAAAATCTTATAAAATCAGGCAAGGCCAAGACTGGTGCATCATATAAGGATGTTTTAAGTCTTTCAAAAGCCATCTTTGAGTTCTGATTCCATTTGAAACTGTTTTTCTTGAGTAATTTAGTCAAAGGCCTACTTATAATTCCAAATCCTCTTATGAATTTCCTATAATAGCCTATCAACCTTAGAAACCTCCTAAGCTCATTGGTTGTTTTAGGAATAGACTAATTTTTCACTACTTCTGCCTTTAGGATCTGTATCAACCATTTTAGTTGAGATTCATATAATATACATTTAGATTGTCTAGCAAACAAATGATGATCCTTTAATGTTTCCAATACTATTCTGAGGTGAATGACATGCAATTCAAAGGCGAGACTGTATACTAGGATATCATCAAATAAAACCAACATTAAATTTCTCAGAAAAGGCTCTAACATATTGTTCATTAATGCTTGAAATGTTGCAGGTGTATTTGTTAGTCCAAAGGGCATCACCTTGAACTCATAATGTCTATGGTGTGTTCTAAAGGCAGTCTTCTCACTTTCAACAGTGTGTATCCTTAATTGATGATAACCTGACCTCAGGTCTAATTTTGAGAAATATTATGTTCCATACAACTCATCCATCAAGTCATCTATTAATGGAATTGGAAACACATTCTTTATTGTTAGTTAATTCAATTGTCTGTAATCCACGCAGAACCTCTAGTTGTCATCATTCTTTTTTAACTTACAATATTGGAGAAGTAAATGGGATACTGTTGGGTTGAATCACCCCATTAGAAAACATTTCCTTCATTAATCTTTCAATTTCCTTGTGTATAAAAAAACTTCTATAAGGCCTTATATTCACTGGCATGACAATTGGAATCAAAGGAATTTTATGATCCAATATCCTTACTGGAGGCAACTATTTTAGTTCATTAAGTACTAATTCAAATTCCTTCAATAAAGCCTTAATCACAAGATTCACTTCCTTCTACATAGATTCCATTTTAGCTTCAATTGAGAAAAGTTGTCGCACAAAACCATACATCACCTCTTTTAGACTTTTCTAAACTTTTAATTGTGTGATTAACTGCAAGCTAGCCTCTTCAATAATTCCTGTAAGCTTAATCATCCTTCCATCTTTCTTAAAAGATAATTTTATCCTAATGATATTGAACAAAATTGACAAATAAAGTCTTAGCTAATTCACTCCCAAAACCATGTCACTCCTTCTTAACTTTAAGACTCTCAAATCTACTTGAAATTCATGCCTTTACATCAACCATTGAAGTTTTGGACAGAATATACTATACTTATGACACTTATATTGGCAACAATTAATGCCAACATAATATTTTTCTCAATTGTAGTTATAATGTCCTTATCAACATGTTCATCTATGAAGCTGCGAGACTACCACTATTAATAAGAATTATAAGGTTTTTGTTTTGACAATTTCCTTTAATTCTTATTGTATTATGAGTATAACTAACAACTAGTGAATTTAAAGACAAACCATACTCATCCATTTGAACTTCATTAGCTACAATTTCATTATTATCTCATTTATCTACTTTTAAAAATTCATCACCTTTTTCATCTACTCCATTCATCATATTCAAGTTCTTCTTATTACATTGGTAGCCTGAAACAAATTTCTCTAGATATTTATAACATTGGCCTAACTTTCTCCTTTGTTCATATAAAGTGTCATAAATTCATTTACCTTATACTGTCATATCAGTTCTTGTATTGTAAAGAGTGTTGAAAAACGATTTACCTAGTGGCCTTCCATTATTGAAAGAAAGAGATATTCTAGGTATCATTATGTTCCTTCTTGCCATATCTTGGTTAGATTCCTTCTACAACATTGCTTGATCAAATGCTTGTATTAAGGCTGGCTTTAAAATTTTCAATGTCAGTTTAATATCATCTTTGAGGCCATTGATGAAGCTAGAAATGTAGTATGATTCTGACAGTGAAAGGTTCAAGGTACTCATTAAGGAATTAAACTCCTTAAACCTTTTCACATACTATTTTACCCCTTTATCATGCACCAGCTTGTTAAACCCCTTCACTACATCCTCTTTGTTGCCAAATATTGTATAAATAAATCAAACAAACTCCTCCCAATTAGTTGTGTCATAATCTCTTATCAAGAACCCTTTAAACCACACTTTTTTTTATCCTCCAAATAAAGTGAAACTATTTCCACCCATTGGTGAACTAGAGTGGAATGCAACTTGAAAAACTTTCTACATTTCCTAATCCATCCCCGTATATTATCTTCATGAAATGTAGATAGCTTTATTTTTGGTAAAATCATATTTTATACACCCATATAAAACTTATTGATGCCTATAATTTCATCTTGAATGTGATTCTATTATAGACAAATTATACTTTTGGTGTTACTTTAATTCCTGCCATCTTTTTCAGCTTTTTTTCCAACCATGAATGTTTGAATGGTAATCATCAAGGTTTTTATGTGCATTTAGTTGTTTGTTCCACTTAGCTTGCTCTTGTCACTATCTCTTGTTGTCAACTACGTAATCTTAGAATTTTTGATGAAAAACTTATATTCTTTCATCTAATTGCCTACCATGCTTCTCCAAAGCTCTAACTTTGTTGTTTTCCACCATTTTAGGTCTTCTTTCCTTCTGTGATTGCATTGGATTCAAGGCTCTGATACCAATTTGTTAAGAACTTGGTCTTAACAAAGAGGTGCGAAGAGAATAAAAGATTGAGAGTTAGAAGAAATCAGAGAAGAAAGAACTCTGTAAAATTATAGAAATAATACTTCATATGACTTGAGTTCCATGTACATCACATGCCTTATTTATACAATCCTTCTTACTAACTAACCAATCTTTCCAACTGACTAACTACCCTTATTCCCACATGTTTAATGCTTCTTTATATTAACTAACTTCTTAATAATTTCTCTCGCCATTCCTCTTATTCTATTATTTCTTCTTATTCACTTTACTACTAACGCACACAATTTATAACACATGCAAATTAAGGTAATCAAGTGATGCGATCCCAACAATATTAAAAGATCCGTTAAAGGTTCAAGTTGGTCCAGTGACAAAACTTAAGGCTAAGAGGTTCAAAAAGGCTTTCAATAGACTTTTTCAAGATATATGGGCTAAGATGGACTTAAAAAAGATATTAAATAATGAAGTACAACCTTGATTAATTTAATTCATGTTCAAAAAGAGCTTGTAGGCGGGAATTCAAATATTACAAAAAGATTGGAATAAGAAGATTCAAATTTGTTGACTTTTCGCTACTATTTTGGTCATAATTGGAGTTATAGAAGGAATTTTAATGCCATTTTAGTTACATTGGAAAATAGACATCCATAGCTTTCCAAAGATATATGGCATGCCTTATAATTCATTAAAACAAAAGAGAATCATACATTTAAAGTTAAACTTCAATTCTACCAACAGATTACGAAAATGACTTTGGTTTTATTTAAATTAGTTGGACTATTATTTTATTTATCTTTTAGCTATTATTAGGCCTTTTAGAGATATTAGGACCTTTATTTAAATTTGAGTTCATTGGATTATTATTATTATTATTACTATTAGGTTTATCCATGTTCATTAGGGATATCCTATTAGACTTAGATTCTTTCTAATATAATTACTCTTTTATAGACTTTTTGAAACAAAAAACTATTTTTAATAAAAAAATTGGTATTTGTGCTATCTTTTGTGTGATTCCCATACTAAGTTCTTGATTGAACTTTAAACTCTTTGAAGGATTGATAAACTTTGTTGTGATTTTATACTATTTATTCGCGTTTCTTATAGGGGTGGGGTGATCATTGCATATAACTTTGGTTCTTCAAGACAAGTTTTTATTGGGTCAAGTTGCAAACCATTCAAATATGATTTTAGTGTGTCTTGGGAGGTGTAAGAATTATCAAGCCCACTCAAATTTCCTAGATTCCAAGGCAAGATATCATGAAACTCATTCTGGCTTAGGTGAACGTAAGCTAGCCTTGATTCTGGGGCCAACACTTTAGGTACGTTTTCGGATAGTCTGTTCCCTGACAAGTCAAACAAGTAAAGCTGAGAGATATTAGAGATGGACAAGGGAACTGGCACTGAAAAACTGTTACCAGACAATATTTTTTCTGTATGTTTATAGCTTCTCCAATGTTATCTGGTAGTTTTCCTGAGAAATTTTTCCTTAACAGCTCAAGCATCACCAAGCTTGAGATTGAAACAAGCAGGGGGGCAGAAAACCTGTAAGCATGTTACTGGATAGAATTATGGTTTGAAGGTCCATTTCAGCTGGCCACCGGGGAAAAGTTCCAATAAGATCATTATCACTCAAGTCCAAGTGAGTAAGATTGCTTTACTTGGGAAGCCAAACATGAATTTTCCCAGAAACATTGTAAGATCTCAAAGAAAAATACCAGAAACAATTGCACAACTGCTGTAATGGAGTACCTTGGACTTGAGCAACAACAAGCTCACTGGTCACATTCCAAATGGTCCTCAAATGGATAGGCTGGATAATCAAAGTTTTTATGCTAGTAATAGTAGATTGTGCGGGACACAGATTTAAATCTATGTTTGTTTCTAGGTATTCCCACCTCCCACCACAGCAGCGAAGACATCTTTATGTCAGGCCACTTACTTAAGTGTTGGTAATAAATATTTGAATGAATGAAAGAGAGTGTTTTTCCTTTCTTTCTGAGCTAATGTTCAATGAATGTTTTCTCTTAAATTGTATGTGTAGTACTTGTAACAAGCAATTCCAATAGACATTGGCTCTTAAGGTTTTTAGTATAATGAACTTTTTTTTTTGTAACCAAGAGAAGTGAGGTGCTAGCGTTAAGTGCAAGATTACCATGCTTGATCTTTAACATGATCTGTGTCTTTATTACTCTTTTTAGTACTTTCATAGACTAGATTGTGCCAGCTTGCCATTCAATCTCGTGTTTCATGCTCTTGTTATGTCTTTATTTAATTCCAAACCAATTGTGTTTTTTAAATTATAAAATTTGTTACGAAACAACTACAACAAATTTCATTCGTAAAAGTAAAATTATATCAGTCCGAATTTTGTTCCCAGCAATGCCAGCTACAAAAACAAAAAGCATTCTCCCTTCTCTGTTTGTTTCTATCAGATCAGTTGCGAGCTTGTTGTAGTAAGTCCCTGCGTTCTTGAACCTTGCACTGCACTGGCTAAGTTCCTGAGTTCTTGAACCGCTTAAGTAGGCCTTTAAGCCCTCCAAGTCTTTTCCTTTTCTCTGTTGCGTTATTATAGGCCATAATAGTTTTTGTAGTGTTTTGATGTTGTAAATTAACTCTTTGGTTATTAACGATTCTATAAGTTGAAACTTTTACTAGTTAAGGATCAGTTACTAGTCTCATTTCAAAGTTTCGATGAAGCTGATATATATAGAAATCTGGCGGATTTATTTTTTCCTCGTAAACTACTAATAAAAGCCTCGATAAAGTCCGCTGATGAAATAATCAACATCATTATATCAAGGGTTTTGGTACGAATACCTCTCCTTATAAGAGCTTCCTTCTTTATATATTGAAACTATAGCTCCTTATAAGGCTGAAAATCAGCAATTAATAGTACCATACAAGGTAAAGGTAAGAGTAAAGGCTATATATATATATATATGACTAAATAAAGTAACACATATCAAGCCATCAATTCTGCTAAAACCCCCCTTTAAATTAATGTTAGGCTATCTAGAAACATAAATTTGTCAATCAAGAACTAATGGCGAGGATGAGAGAGAGCCTTGGTGGAAACATCATCAGTTTGGTGTTTAGTAAAAATATGTGGAAGAGTAATCTTCAGACAAGCTAAAGCTTCACAAATGGAATGACATTCCACTTTAACATGTTTGGTGTGCTCATGAAAAACAAGATTGACAATAATCTGAACAATACTAGTATTATCAACATGAAAAAGGAGTAGGAGTAAGTTGCAGAACACCAAGTCCTCTTAACAATCCATGAAGCCATATAATTTCAGAACAAATAGACGACATAGCCTGACATTCAGACTCGGTGGATGACTTTGATACACGAGCCTGCTTCTTACTCTTTCAAGAAATGAGGGCATCACCAAGAAACATACACCAAACCGTAATATAATGATAAGTATCAACACAACCAGCCCAGTTAACATCACTAAAGCCCACCAAATGTAAAGACTTCCAAGAATGGAAGAATAAGCTGTGACCAGATGTCCTTTTGAGATATCAAAGAAGATGATTGGCAACAACCAAATGTGTCTGACAAGGAGCTTGTAGAAACTGACTTGTCTGCTAAACAAAAAAAATGATATATTAGGTCGAATAATGGTCAAATAAATTAAATTGCCCAACAACTATCGATACATTAAAGGACCAAATGAGGAATCACTATCCACATTAAACAACTTCAAATTTACCTCTATAGGAGTAAAAACCAAATTATTGTCTTGAAGGCCAGCTAAAGAAAAACGTTCTTGGGTATACTTATGTTGATGTAAGAGTGTGCCATTCAAATAATGTTGAACCTGAAGTCCAGGAAAATACTGCATGGGACCGAGATCTTTCATATGAAAGGAAGATTTGAGGCGTTGTTGGAGTTGGTCAATTAACTAGATTATATCCAGTAATCACAACATCATCGACACACACAAGAAATATAATGGTCCCAAGGGTAGTTTGATGAAAAAATAAAAAGAAGTCATATTGACTCTGAGTAAATGTAAAACCCAATAGAGTAGTATGAAACTTCTCAAACCATACCTGTGGTGCCTACTTCAAACCATATAGAGACCATTTCAAACGATAAACCTCAATAAAAAAAGAAGAAAAAAAATCAGGAGGAGAAGACATAAAGATTTCTTCTTTTAGGTCACTATATAAAAATGCATCTTACAAAGTGACCATCATTTGGAAATAACAATGGCCATAACAGTGTAGACAATAGTCATTTTAGCCAAAAAGGTGAATCTTTTCTCATAATCAATCCCAAACTCCTGCCAATTCCCAAGTGCCACTAGATGAGCTTTATGTCATTCGATAGAGCTATCAACATATAGCTTGATGGTGTATACCTACTTACACCCAATAAGCTTAACTTTAACAATACAAGGGACAATGTCCCAAGTATGACTGTCTTGAAACACTTAAAGTTCATCCTGCATCACTTGGCGCCAACACTCTTGAGTAGAAGCTTGAGAATAAGACTTAGACACATAAGTATTATCAAGAGCAGCTTAAAGAGTGGAAGGAGAAGAACTATGCCAATCTAGGAGGTAGAAAACCTTAGTAGACTGGCGAGGTGTATGCAAGACAGGATCAAGTGGTGGTTTAAAAGAAAGATGAGGCAGTGGGTGACGTCGCTAATACACAATACCTGGCTTAAAACATGGAGTACTAGACACATCATCAAAAAGAGAAAGTGAAATAGAAGAAGACAAAAAATTAGGACAAAACTGAAATAAATATTTCTTAAAAAAATTCACATTTTGAGAAATACAACGCTTGTTAGAATCCGCATCATATCATATAAACCCTTTATAAGAGTTACTATAGCCAAGAAAAGCATACAAAACAGATTAAGTAGCAAGCTTGTGACGTTCAATGAGAAGTAAATGAACAAAACAAATGCAATAAAAAACATGTAGAGAATTATAATCGGGAGGAACACAAAACAAAGCATATAAACCCTTTATGAGAGTTACTATAGCTAAGAAAAGCATATAAAACAGATTAAATAACAAGCTTGTGACGTTCAATGAGAAGTAAATGAACAAAACAAATGCAATAAAAAACATGTAGAGAATTATAATAAGGAGGAACACAAAACAAACAAGAATATGAAGAATCAAGATTCAAAGCAGTAGAAGCAAACAATTAATGAAATATACAGTTGTAGATAAGACTTCTACCTAAAATCTGGAAGGAACAAAAGATTCAAGTATGAATGTATGAAAAAAATCTAAAAAATGATGATTCTTATGCTTGACAACACCATTCTTTTTATAAGTGTAATGATATGAACACCGAGAGAGAATACTCTTTTATTGAAGAAAATATTGAAAAATATGGGATATGTATTCTCCCCTAGAATCTGAGCGTAAGATCTTAATACATAGAAAATTGGGTTTCTATATGGGCAATAAAAGTATGGAAGGTTAAGAACATGTCAACTTTAGAACAAACAAAATAGATCCACATAAAACAACAGTAGACATCAATAAATATCATAAAATACATGTATACAATATGATAAAGAACATGACTCATACCAAAACATCAGAATGAATAATTTCAAAACACATAGAAGCACGACTACCCTGCAAAGAAAAAGGTAAAGATTTGCTTTTGCCAAGTTTACAAGGAGCACAATCAAATGACAACGAAGAAAATTCATTGGTATTATTCAAATAACCATGTTTCATAAGATGTGTCAGAATTACAGAGTTGGGATGACCTAATTTCTTATGCCAAAATTGGCTATTATTATTAGTAATTGCAAAAAAAAAAAAAAACATAAATTGAACGAGGAAAGGAAAAAGATCAAAGAGGAAAAAGATGTTTCCCTTTAGGCCCCCTCATTATCTCCTATCATGACATTTGATCTTGCACATAACAACCAGAACAATCAAAATGAATAGAACAATTTTCTTCTATTAATTGCCTAACCAAAACGAGTTTGGCAGATAAATCAGGAGATATAAAGACATTAGTAAAGGAAGACCCCAAATTGCTAATCGATGTAATAGAAAGAGTACTATTATCGATGATCTGAATATGTTGCTTACCATCATACTTATGAACATCATGTAAAGTAGCTAGACAACCAGTCATGTGATTGGAATCAATATAATCAATTTGTGAACACCTGGTTGAAATTTTCTAGGACTAGAAATTTAATAAATATAAATTAGAGAAATTAATGAAGATAGAAATATTTTTTTTGATGAGAAAATAAATAAAATTAAATTGGAGAAGGGTACAATTGAATAATATTAAATAAAAGGTTATATGATTAAATCAATTAAGGTGATGAAAGAGTGAGGTCCAAAAAGAGAATGGAAAGAACTTTGGGCCATTATGTAAATAAGAAAATTTCATGATATAAATACATGAATGGCTTCTCTGGGAAGCCATTCATCCGGATCTTGAGAGGGTGAGAAGAGAGAAACAAATTGGAGAGATTTCTTGCATTTTCCACCTAGATTTCATCTAATTAAGCATTAGATACTAGAGAGTGAGGGATTAAATGAGGTTTAAAGGGGTTTTGGACAAAGAATCAAGAAAACAATCATTCGGATTTTGCTAGGAGGGCTAATGGGTTCTTGAAGAAATAGGAAGGAAGAAAAGAAAAATTTATTCTAAGACCTTTTACCTTTATTTTTCTTGTGGGTAAGTGGTACAATGCCTCAGTTTATGAATCTTATGCATTGCTAAAGATATATTGATGAATTATGCATGAAAGAATGCTATGTAGAATTGTGTAATTCATAAATTGGTAATTATATGATAGACTAATGTTGATATGTTTGAGAAATTATATGGATGATGAATGATTAAAAGAAATTGTTGAAAGAATATGATAAATTCTAACTAGAAATATTTATGTGGGGTTGTGATGTTTATGTTACTATGATATGCACAATTATGAAATTAAACATGTTGGTTTGAATAGGAACTAATGAATAAAAAAAAAAAACCTTGAATGGATGCCTTAAATTGGTTAGTTGGAAACTAAATTATTCAAGTTATTGAGAGAAATAAATATATTAACTAGATGATTTAAATGTGTAAAGCTCAGGAATTGATGGAAAAAGAGATTATTCTGTTAAGAATTTGATTTCTTTAACCAAAAGATATAAAAAATAAACCAATGGATTTAAATGGTTAAGCTAGATAGAAATATGTTAAATGAATTCGAAATGAAGAAGGATTTATTAATAGTGAGAAGAGAATATTAAAGAGACATACTTATCTAACATGGAATGAAGTCTTATTTTCATAAGACAATGGAAGGGGAAATAATTATATTAGTTAAGAAAAGAAATAATGATTAAGGGCT
>Ga0307516_10006058_pt1 | contig 14286 bp, 14 predicted proteins | sample 19_EM_MG_FD_203310 | JGI IMG/M metagenome (GOLD analysis project Ga0307516, IMG submission 203310) | Populus trichocarpa ectomycorrhiza microbial communities from riparian zone in the Pacific Northwest, United States - 19_EM | ecosystem: Host-associated > Plants > Roots > Unclassified | place... | reverse complement strand
GTGCTCACACGGGCGGGAGAGGAAACCAGCGGGCACGGCCTCGAACTGCTCGTGGAGGTCGTCAACCGAGCATACGAGGGTCCCAACGCCTTGATCTCCGACTCACGGTCGGCACTTTCCCTCCTGCGCGCGGTCAACCTCCCGAACGTCCGCTTCCTCTACGACCGTTACCACGCCATCCTCAACGGCGAGCCCCTCGGAGCCGAGATCCAGGACGCCATGCCGCTGATCGGTCACGTCCAGGCAGCCGACGTCCCGGGCCGCCACGAATTCGGCACCGGGACCATCGACTGGGCCGCGGAACTCGCCTGGCTCGACAAGGCCGGCTACGACGGCTATGTGGGCATCGAAGCGACGCCACTCGGCGACAGCAGCCAGGTCTACGCCGCTGCCCGTGCCCTGCTTTGACGTGTCACAAAATCAGGGCGCCGGTTCGTCGTCCAGGAGATCGGCATCCCGCAACGGGGTGCACAGGACGCTGTCCCCACAGAACCGGAGAAAACGTGTTCGCCGCCTACATCACGGTCACCCTCCTCGGCGCGGTGTTCAACGGCGCCGCCGCCCTCACCTACCTGATCGGCCACGAATACCCCAAGACCCAGGCGGACATGAAGGGCATACCCCGGAAGTGGGTACCGGTGCTGGGCATGCTGCTGGCAGCGGGCACCGCGGGACTGCTGGCCGGGCTCGCCGTGCCGCTCCTGGGAACCCTCGCCGCTTCCGGGCTCGTGCTGTACTTCGTCGGCGCGATCATCGCCCACCTGCGGGTGGGCTCCCGCAACATCGTCGGCGGGATCGTGTTCCTCGCCACCGCGGCGGCTGCCCTGACTCTGGGCCTGCTCTACCACGGCGCCTGACAGCTGCCGGGGATGAGCACGAAAATCCGGAAGGCCAATCGGCCACGCCGGGAACAGCCGGTCCCGTCCGCGCGGTTGCATCGGCCGAGGGCCCGGTGCCGTACGGCGGGGAACAGGGAGACCGCGAGGTTGTCCGCTCCACCGGGATTCGGGCCCCAGGATGGTGGTACACCCGCCACGCTCCGTGGACCGTGACGTATTTTCTCTTGGAGGACTTTTCATGGCTGACCGGCCCTTGACGCTCATGGCGGTACACGCCCACCCCGACGACGAGGCCACCACGACCGGAGGAGTCCTCGCGCGCTACGCGGCGGAAGGCATCCGCACGGTTCTCGTGACCTGTACCGACGGCAGTTGCGGTGACGGACCGGGAGGCGTCAAGCCGGGCGATCCCGGCCACGATCCGGCGGCCGTAGCCCTCATGCGCCGCCAGGAACTCGAAGCGAGCCGCGAGGTCCTGAAGATCAGCGATCTGGAACTGCTCGACTACGCCGACTCCGGAATGATGGGCTGGCCAAGCAACGACACCCCCGGATCCTTCTGGCAGACCCCCGTGCACGAAGGCGCGGCCCGGCTCGCGGACCTCATGCGGCACTACCGGCCCGATGTGGTCGTCACCTACGACGAGAACGGCTTCTACGGCCACCCCGACCACATCCAGGCCCACCGCATCACGATGGCGGCGCTGGAGATGACAACCGAGCTGACACCGAAGGTGTACTGGACCACGATGCCCCGCTCGATGATGCGACGGTTCGGCGAGATCATGCGCGAGTTCCACCCCGACATGCCGGAGCCGGATCCCGCCGAGGCCGCCGCGATGGCCGAGCTCGGCCTCCCCGACGACGAGATCACCACCTGGGTGGACACCACCGCGTTCAGCGACCAGAAGTTCGACTCGCTGGCCGCGCACGCCAGTCAGGGCGACAACATCTTCTTCCTCAAGATGGGCAAGGAGAGGTTCGGCGAACTGATGGGCATCGAAACCTTCCTACGCGTCCAGGACGCAACCGGTACGGCCGTACCCGAGAACGACCTCTTCGCCGGACTGCGCTGACCTGTCCGTCCGCCCGGCCGGGAAGGCGCAGCGTTTCCGCGTGTCTCCCGGCCGGTCATGGGCGGGCGCAAATCGAGTGCGCGCTTTGTCCGTCGACGGGTTCGCAGGTCACGGGTAGTGTCCCCCGGGCGGCTGCTGCGGGACCTCAAGAGCGCTGCCATCTGTCGGGATCTGGATCAGCACGGAGGGCATCCTCATGACCAAACTTGTCCGGTACCTGACACTACTCGTCGTGGGCGTTTCCCTGCTGTTCCCGTCCACGGGGGCAGCCTCCGCGACTCCAGCGGCCCCCGCCGCGCCGGCCGCGTCCACCGCTGCCGAGAGCACCTGGCAGCCGCCCCTGTCCACACGCGGGCGCTACATCGTCGACGCGAACGGCAACCGCTTCCGGCTGAAGTCGGCCAACTGGGACGGTGCCCAGGGCTCCTGGACCGGCAGCGGCAGCGCGGCCGACAGCGCGAATCACCACGCCGGGCAGAACTCCTACGGCGTCCCCCTGGGCCTGGACCGCATGCCCCTTGCCCAACTCATGGCCGACTTCCACAAGTTGGGCATCAACAGCATCCGGCTGCCGTTCTCCAACGAGATGATCCATGGCACCGCCGCCGTACCGGACGCCGCCGTGGCGGCCAACCCGCAGTTGCGCGGCCGGACACCGCTCGGGGTGTTCGACGCCGTGGTCTCCGCACTGACGTCGGCCGACTTCGCGGTCATCCTCAACAACCACACCAACACCTCCCGTTGGTGCTGCGGGATCGACGGCAACGAGCGGTGGAACAGCAGTCAGTCGTCCCAACAGTGGGCGGACGACTGGGTGTTCATGGCCCGCCGCTACGCCGCCGACCCCCGCGTGGTGGGGGCCGACCTCTACAACGAGGTACGCCGTGACGTCTGGGACGACCCGAACTGGGGCGGCGGCGACGCACACGACTGGTACGCCGCCGCCCAACTCGCCGCAGACCGCATCCTCACCGAGGCGAACCCGAACCTGCTCATCGTCATCGAGGGCATCAACTGGACCGGCATACCCGTCGACGGCTTCGCTCACGGCCGCCCCCTCCTCACCCCCGCCCGCACGCTGTCGCACACCTTGGTGGCCGCCCACAAACTCGTCTACTCGGCCCACTTCTACGGCTACACCGGCCCTCACCACAGCGGTGCCACCGGCATCGGCGAGACAAGCGACCCCCGCTACCAGGACCTCAGCCGCGACGCGCTGTTCCAAGCCCTGTACGACGAAGCGTTCTTCGTCTCCCAGGACAATGGCAAGCACTACACCGCCCCTGTGTGGATCAGCGAGTTCGGCATCGGAGCGGGCGAGACCAACGCCGCGGCACGCACCTGGTTCGGCAATGTCACCGACTACTTCGCCGACCACGACGCCGACTTCGCCTACTGGCCCCTGGTCGGCTGGCAGGGCCACGACGACTGGGCCCTGCTGCGCTACGACACGGACGGCACCCGGCACGGCCTCCTGGACGACGCGGACTGGCGCGCCGCCGGCTGGCAGCGGCTGATGTCCGCCGCCTCGCTCAGCGGTCCGGTCGCCCCGGTCCCCGCCTGGCAGATGCTCGCCACCGACCACGGCGACTACGTCCAGTCCGTACGGGTGCGCGCCACCGGCGACTGGGACCCGGGCTCCGCCAAGGCTGCCTGCCCGGACGGGCTGCGGCTGACCGGCCTCGGGCACACCTCGGGCCGAGGACTGTGCAGGGACGTCACCGCGGGCGACCTGCGTGCCGCCGACGCCACCCAGACTGTCGTCACCGACGAACGCAACGTCCCCCAGGGCGGCGACTGGGCATCGGGCTACACCAAACTCCAGTGCGCCCAGGGCCAGTTCCTCATCGGCTACAGCCACCGGGGTGTGCGGACGTCGGCCGCCCTCTGCGCTCCCGCCGTAACCGCCCTGGCGGGAGCGGGACGCACGGTGTGGTTCGACCGCTCCGACAACCGGCCCGGCGACGCCGGCGGTGACTTCGCCGTCGGCGACTACAAGGGCCAGTGCGCGGACGACGAGTACGCCGCGGGCATCGCGTACACCACCCGCACCGGCAGCTCACCGGGTCCCGCGGCCCTGCTGTGCCGCAAACTGGTCCACTGACCCGCACAGCAGACGACGGCGACGCTCTGGGGTGCGGCCGCTGTGTCCGTGACGGTCACGGACCAGCGGCGGGCGACCGACTTCACCTGAGTCGCCCTTGGTCCGTGATCGTCGCCGTCACCTTCGTCACGGACACGTTCTCCCAGGCGAACGTCGGCTGATCCGCTGCCGCCACAGAGCGCGCGGAGCAGTCCTGGCACGGCCGACCCCGGCCTCGCGGGTACTGCCTAGCAGGTGTGGTAGTTGTATCCGGCGATGCGGCCCGCGCCGGCGCCGTCCAGGAAGTGGTAGTAGCCGTCGCTGTCGCGCGTGACGTCGATGATGAACTCGGTGCCGATGTACCGGGCCACGGTGCCATCGAATCCGTTGGACGAGTTGCGCAGCCAGTTGCCGGCCGCGGTCCAGGTGTTCTGCCCGGCCGAGCCGTCGCTCGTGACCTGGAACTTGGTCTGCCACCTCGCGGTCGCGGCCTTGGTGGTGGGCCCGAAGTCGCCGTCGATGTCGGAGGCGGTGAGTTCGCCGTCGGCCCACAGGACCTTCTGCCACAGGCAGGTCGCGTTGGACGTGGTGTTGTGGCTGGTGTCCACGATGCCCTCGTTGTCCCAGTCGTCGGTGAAGACCCCCGCACCGTAGACGTAGGCCAGGCCGCTGTAGGTACCGCTCGCCGACGCGGGGCTGGCGCTGAGGGCAATGACTCCGGCGGTCAGGGCCGCGATGGTGCCGGCGGTCGCCTTGGCTCTCTTCGAAAACACGCGAGTTCCTCCTGGTTCGGGCGGTCGAACGTCGGATTCGGCCACGGCGCCTTCTTGGCCTGGCGGAACCTTGGCAGGGTCTGGTCAACGGCGACACACTCTTGCGCCTGAGCGCAAATGTGGAGCTCTCCGGGGGGAATCGCGTGCTCCGTATTCACTTCACCGAGGTCGACCTCGCCCGTGTCCGCGTCGCCGCGGAGCCCGACCAGATGTGGGAAGTGCTCTCGACACTCCACCGCCTGCAGTCGCGCGGCGGCCGGTGGCAGTTCGCGGCCTGGCACCGGACGGTCCGGGCCGACCTGGACGCGGCCGGGCTTGCCCGGTCCGTGCGCACGGTGCTCTTCCCGCTGTACGCCCTCGGGCCGTACCTGCCCGACTTCCTGACGCCGCCGGAGTCCGAGAACGGGATCAGCGCGGCCCTCGACGGCATCCTCCGTATGCCCGGACGGGACGTGCGCGCCGAGTTACGGCTCCTGGACCAGGTTTCTCCGGTGCCGTCCTGGGCGCTGCGGCTGGATCAGGGGGCCGAGCGCCGGGAGTTGACCGAGCTGATCCGCCGATACCACGAGGTGGCCGTCGCGCCGTTCACGGAATGCGTGGCCGGCGGGATCGTCGCGCACCGCGCCCTACTTGCCCGCGCGCTGCTGGCCGGGGGCGTCGAGGAGCTCCTGTCGAGCCTGGGGCCCCGGTTCCGCTGGCGCCCGCCGGTCCTCGAGGTGGACTACCGGACGGACCGCGATCTCCATCTGCGCGGACGCGGGATGAGGATCGTGCCGACGTACTTCTCGTGGGGAACGCCGGTCGCCCTGGCCGACGACGGCCTGCCGCCCGTGCTCTCGTACCCGCTCAACCACCCGGCCGTGCCCGAGGGAGCACTCCCCGCGGAACACGTGCCGCTGGGCGCACTGCTCGGGGGCACGCGGGCGCGGGTCCTGCGGTGCGTCGCGGACGGGCTGACCACGGGAGAACTCGCCCAGGTCGTGGGCATCTCGCAGTCCGCCGCCAGCCGGCACGCCTCGGTGCTGCGCGACGCCGGGCTGACGACCAGCCGGCAGATCGGTCCGACTGTCCTGCACACGCTGACCCCGCTCGGGGCCGCGCTGCTCGGGCAGGCGCGGGGCGCGGGGCCCGAGAACCGTGATGCCTCTCGGGCCCAGCCCCGGCGTGAGAGGTATCGAGCCGTACGACCGTGACGGCCGCCGCGGGCTCACACCGGGCCGCCGAAGAGTGTTTCCGCGTCGGGGCAAGTGCCTTCTCCACCCGGCTACGGGGGGACATAGGCAAGTTGACTGGATGTTCGGGCCTGCGCCTGCGAGAGTGCGCGAGTCGTGCCTTCCGCCTTCGGCTGCTCGACGATCCGGTCCTGTGTCACTCCAGCGAGATCGCGGCCGCGATGATGCAGGCAAATGGCCGCGGTCCTGGCATCTGCCGGATTCGCTGTCGAGGACGCGCACGACGAGTACCGCTCTCACCAGCTGCGGGTGACCGACGGGCCCGCCCAACCGGTACCCACGTGGACCTTGCGTGACGAGGACACGTCCCGGCCCGCGTGCCGAGCGCCCCAGGTTCCCCGTTCCCGGTGCCACGCCGGTTTCACCACCTCCGGCACCCCTGAGAACGTCCTGAAACCGCGCTGAACGGGGAGGCAGTCACGCTGTGCGGCATGACGACGACGGCCCCGCCAGGGGCAGCGGCCAGGGAGGGGATCACCATGAACAGCCTGCGCCTGATCCGTAGGCACGCGGTGGCCTTCGGGCGCTTTGCCGGGCTGGGCAGCGTGCTCACCCTGGCGGCCTCAGCGGCTCTGGTCCTGCTCTCGCAGTGGATTCCGTGGACGGTGGCGAACGCGCTGACCACCGTCGCGTCCACCGTAGTTGCCACCGAGCTGCACGCCCGCGTCTCGTTCCGCCACGGACGGCCCGGTCTGGCCGGCCACTTGAAGAGCGCTGCCACCATGACCCTCGGCTGGCTGGTCACGTCCGCCGCGGTCGGCGCGCTGGCCGCGCTCCGCCCCGACGCCGGACTTGTCCTGCAGCAGACGGTGTACCTGTCGGCCACCGCGCTCGTCGGGATCGGCCGCTATGTCGTGCTGCGGCTGGCTGTGTTCGCCGAGGGCACTCCACGTTCCGGGACCGGCAGCGACATCCGGTTGCGGGCCGCCTACGACGCGGCTGCGTAAGTGCTCGGCTGTGCGCCACGGCAAGTGAGACCGGCCGGGTGGGTGGGCCGACGGTGGATCATCGTACGGCCGGAAAGCCCTCGCGCCACGAAGATCACGACCTGTTTGTGATCTTCGAGTGGGAACCCCATCGAGCGCTTCTCCCCCGCCGCCCGTACGACTGCCGCCGCGCTGTCCGTGCTCGCCTTGCTGCCCACCAGTTGGCCGTCACAGCCAGCCGCGCCGCCCCGCTCGTCGTCGCTGTTCCTGAGAGGCAGGACGGCGCAGCGTCATGGAGAGTCGGGGTGCGCCGAGCAGGACGTGGAGTGTGAAGCGGGTGCGGGCGCGGCGGGTGGTGAGGGCCGCCAGGTCGGCGCTCCATTCCTCTTGCCAGCGCGCTCGTTGCTGTGACGGCAGCAGCAGAGTGAGGACGGTCAGGAGTCGGCCGGTGACAGCGTAGGAAGACACTGCCGGTTGCAGGACTGCTGAGGCGAGGTCCTGCAGTTCACGGCCGACCGTCTCCAGTCCCACTGCGGAAGCCGCGGGTGCAAAGACATCAAAGGTTTCACGCGCCTTGAGGAGCCGCCTGGCTGGGGCCACGAACGCGATGGTGCGCATGTTGTGGAGCCGGTCTGCGAGCCGAATGGCCAGTGCGGCCGTCTCCCATGACGGAGCGGCGGCATCGGAGGCGAGCATGGCGCCTTCGCCGGTCTGCGGGTGCGCGGAGACCACGGCGGTGCGAACTGCCGCGATCAAGTCGGCGACCTCTTGGCCGAGTTGATCGGCGATTCGTTGCGGCGGGCAGGCGGTGTCCTCCACGTCGTGGAGCAGCGCCGCGCACACCACCGGCGGAGGCATGCGAAGCTCGGCGACGATGGCGGCGACGGCAAGGCAGTGGGTGATGTAGGGGTCACCGCTGCGGCGCCTCTGCCCCGCGTGCCAGATCGAAGCCTCGGCATAGGCGCGTTCCAGCAGACCGGCGTCGGAGTCCGGGTGGCGCGAGCGGACTACGGCGATGACGCCCTCAAGGGTCGGCGTCAGGTCTGTCCGCGCGGTTGAGGACGGCGGAAACCGCCGCTGCCTCTTCATGACGCCCCTCCCCCGGTGGCCTGGTGGGCACTGACCCACCCCGGCAAGGGCTGCTTCCGGGACCGATAGGTGCGCGCCAGGGTCTCGCGGGCTGCTTCGGCACCGTCCTGCGTAATCCCGTAGAAGCGGCGGCGCGGGCGCCCCTCCGCCTCGTGCACAGCCGGGTCCTCCCAACTGCTCTCCAACCAGCCGACCTGTTCCAGCCGGGCCAGGATCGGATAGATCGTGCCCGACGGCAGTCCCGCCAGTTCGCACAGCTCAAGGCCGTACCGCTGCCTGGCAGGGTCCTCCAGCAAAGCCCGCAGCACCAGTTGAGTCTGCAGGGTCATACGCGGCGTACCCATACTCGTACTCTACATAGCCTATATACAGACTGTCCAGAGAAGGTGACCCCTTGCGATCCGCTCCCGGGGCTTCGTCCCCGTCCGCACCGGAGACCGCTTCGAACGCGGCCGGCTCACCGAACATTCAAGCAACCAGGCCCTGTTCACAGCAGCATGACGGATCGTCACCGTGTGATCCGTCATCACCGAGAGGTTCTGATGCGGCCGTTGTCGAGTTCCCGGTTCCTGTCCCCTCACAGCCGACCATGCGCATTGCCCGCCGCCCCTGCCACCGGCAGAGCGGGCATCTTCCTCAACGCACTTGACGAGTACGGCCGTTCACGCGCCCGCGACTACTTCGCCGCCCCCGCAGAACTCCCCGAACGGCCGGAGGGCCTCGACCTCTGATGGGCTTTGGGGCTGCCGCGGGAGTCGGTGGCGGATGCCTCAGTTCGCTTTCGACGCGGACCGCTTGGTGTTCTTGCTCCTGCTGGTGCGCGTGCTGCTTCGGCCGGGCTCGGCGGGCGCCTTCTTGGCCCCTCTGGCCTTCTTCGTGGCTGCGACCGTTCGCGACGGCGTCGTGCGGGGCGGCGTGGTCGGCCACTTGAACTCGATCTCCAGCTCGATCTCCCCATTGCCGATCTCGACCTCTGTCTCGCTGCGCAGGTCGTCGGGGATCCGCAGGCCGAGCGTTCCGAGGCCGAGTTCCAGTTCGACATCCCCGCCTTCCCTCAGTGCGGCTGCGAGTGCCGTGAGTTGGTCAGCAGCCTCAAAGCGCGACAGAGAGCGCTTCTGCTCGAACTTCAGGTCCTTCATGGGTGTCTCCCCTTCGGAAGAGAAGAGTCGATTACGCCCATTCTGAGGCCAAGCGCGAGATCGGACATCCTCACGGCCGGGCGCTCGGAGCTTCTCTCCGGCGCGACGGACCATGCGCCCCCGCGCGCGAGGCCCGGAAGCGTTCTACCGTGGAAGGGGATCCCTCGTTCGCGGAAGTCGGTTCCTTCCGCCTGTTGTCTCTCGGGGCCGAATCTCACCAGGAGGGCATACGGCATGTCCACTTCATCTGAAACACCTGTCCTTGACACCCTCGCCGCCATGACGGTCGACTCGATCGAGCGATGCGGGATGACCCCGGACCTGCTCATCCTCACGCGTATCGCCGCGCTTGCCGCCTCGGACGCCCCTCCGATCTCGTACGTGGCGCATATCGACCCCGCCCTCAAGACCGGCCTGACCGCCGACCAGTTGCAGGACGTCCTGGTCGCCATCGCGCCTATCGTGGGCACCGCCCGCGTCATGACCGCGGCCGGCAACATCGCCACGGCTCTCGGCGTCGCCATCGCCGTCGCAGACACCGAGATCGAGTCCCAGGGCTGAGAACCGGCTCCGCCCGGCATCGGTGATCAACGCCGCGGCTGGAAGGGGCGAGCGCCAGGTGGACAGATATTCCATCCGGCACAGGCTCCACCAGGCACAGGCCAGACGTGCCCACCACCGACGACGGCTCACCAGCCACTCGGTCACCCAGATCGCGAAGTCACAGAAGTACCAGCGCCAGCTGTCTGCCGAGGTGACGGTCACCTCGGTGGTCAGTTGCCGGGCGTTGCCCGTCGTGACGGTCTTGACCGTGGCGTAGCGGGCGGCGCCCTTCTTCTTGAACTGGAGCTTGACCTGCTCCCCGGGGAACCCGCGGTACTTGCGGCCCTCCCAGTTGGCCCGCGACAGCTTGACCTTGTACTCGGCGATGCGGTTGGAGATCCAGGCGGGGCGCCCCAGAGCGGTGCGCATGCAAAGCGGAGGTCAGCCCGGAAGTTCACGCCCACCCTGACTGACCGTCATGAAATAACCGTGTTAACTCGGCGCGCAACCCCTTGCCAAGCAGAGATAGTACGTGCTCGGATTATCTCTGTCGGGCGGCACCCCACCGCCCCGAATCCGCTGCTCAACCCATGCACCGCGGGGTCGATGCACCCTGCCTCCGCTCCCCGTCTCCCTCCACTCTCCCCCTGTTCGCTCTCCCACCCGTCGCCGTGCCCGGAGCGTGCCTGCGCCATGCCCGCAGGCGGCCGAAGAGCGCGGTCGGCACCCCTCGGCGAAACCTGGAGAAGCCCGTGTTCGATCTTTCCTCCGTCGACCTGCTCGACGCCTTCACCCGCGAGCTACGGCTGTGCAAGCTGCGCAGCGGTGAGCATGTCGTGGTGCTGTCCGAGCCCGGCAGCCGCGGCGACTACGTCGCGGCCGCGTTCGGCGCCGCCAAGGCGTGCGGGGCGCATGTCATCTCCGCGACCGTGCCGGGCGGCAGCCCCGCGCCGATGCCCAGCACCCACACCGGCGCGGGCCCGGGATTGGTCTCCGTCCTCAACGACAGCACCGCGCAGGACCTGCTCAAGTCTGCCGACCTGGTCGTCGACCTGACCCGCGAGGGGTTCATCCACGCGCCGGTCCAGCAGGAGATCCTGCGCGCCGGCACCCGCATCATCTTCGTCTGCGACGCACCCGACGTGCTGATCCGCAACCTCCCCAAGGAGGGCGACAAGGCAGAGGTGCTGGAGGGCGTCGACCTGCTGAAGCGGTCGTCCGTCATGCGGGTCACCTCGGACGCGGGAACCGACCTCACCGCCCAACTCGCCGGATCCAAGCCGGAGTTCCAGTGCGGCTTCGCCGACGATCCGGGCCGCTGGGACCACTGGCCGAGCACGATGGTGCTGTGCTGGCCGGAGATCTCCGACGGGCAGATCGTGCTCGCCGAGGGCGACATCCTGCTGCCCTTCAAGGAGTACGTCCGCTCCCCCGTCACCCTGCAGATCGCCGGCGGGCACATCGAGAAGGTGTCCGGCGGCGCCGAGGCCGAACTGCTGTCGACCTTCTTCGAGGACGCCCAGGACCAGTGGGCGCGCAGCCTCTCCCACATGGGGTGGGGCCTGATGCGTACCGCCGACTGGTTCGCCACGGCGATGTACGGCAAGGACGACCTGATGGGCATGGACGCCCGCGCCTTCGCCGGCAACTTCCTGTGGTCGACAGGGCCGCATCCGGTCCTGGGGCGTGAGTCGTACGCGCATCTCGACATCGCGATGCGCGGCTGCACCGTGACGGTCGACGACGTCGAGGTCGTCACCGACGGGAAGCTCACCGACCGCTGACCGCGTCGGCCCTTTCCCACGAGCCGAACCACCCGTACCCGCACGCGAGTTGGAGGAAGTGTGGCGCCCAGCCAGTCGTACGAAGTCACCGTCGTCGGAGGAGGTCTCGGCGGGCTGACCACCGCGTTGGCACTGCGGCAGCGCGGTCTGCGGGTCACCGTCCTGGAGCAGGCGTCCGAGCTCGGCGAGGCCGGCGCGGGCATCCAGACGGCGCCCAACGCGAGCCGGGTGCTGATGGGGCTCGGGCTGCGTCCGCAGATGGAGGCCATCCACACCGAGCCGCTCGACCAGGTGCGACGGCGGTGGCAGGACGGCCGCATCATCGGGCTGACCTCGCTCGGGCAGCGCTGCAAGGACCAGTTCAACGCCCCTTACTGGCACTACCACCGGGCCGACCTCCACCGCGTCCTGCTGGACGCGTGCGTCGACCCCGCAGGACCCGGCCCCGTCGTCCGGGTGCACACCGCAAGCAAGGTCGTCGACCTGGACCGCACCGACCCCGAACGTCCCGTCGCGGTCACCGAGGACGGGCGCCGGTACGCCTGCGACGCGCTCGTCGGCGCCGACGGCATCCGCTCACGGACCCGCGAGCTGATGGGCGCCCCCGACACCCTGCTGTTCTCCGGCGAGATGGCCTACCGGGCGCTGATCCCAGGTGAGTTGATCGCCGCCGACCCGTCGACGCGCTGGCTCGTGGACCGGTTCCAGAGCACCATCTGGTACGGGCCCGACCGGCACCTCGTGCACTACATGATCCGTGGCGGCGAGTACCTCAACGTCGTGGCGTGCGTGCCCTGCACGGACGAGGTCGCCGCGAAGTGGAGTGTGTCCGCGACCGCGCAGGACCTCGTGGACGCGTTCCCCGGCTGGGACGACCGGGTGCCGGCCATGCTGTCGAAGGCGAAGGAGGACGTCTCCGCCTTCGCGCTCCACCACCGGCGCCGGGACCCGGTGTGGACGGACGGCCGGGTGGCCCTCCTCGGGGACGCCTGCCACGCGATGCTCCCCTACCAGGCACAGGGCGCCTCGCAGGCCATGGAGGACGCCGCCGTACTGGCCGAGGAACTCGGCGCGGTCACGGCAGCCGGCGTCGAGGGAGCACTGCGCCGCTACGTCGACCGGCGTGCCAAGCACGCCGGCATGGTGCAGGACGCCTCCCTGCGCAACAAGACCTTCTACCACCTGCCCGACGGCCCCGAACAGCGGGCCAGGGACGAGAAGTTGAGGAACTTCGACGGGGAGTCGGACCTGTCCTACGACTGGCTGTGGTCGGGCACCCCGCTCAACGACCCGGATCTCGGCGCGTTCTCGTACCAGTTCGCCCGCTGAACCCCCTCAGAACTGCCACCCCCTGCACGCACCATCCGGTCCGCACACCGGAGCCCCGCGAAAAAGCACGTCCGCAATCGTGCGGCACGTACCAGGCACGCAACCCCGTGGAGCGAACGTGAAAACAGGCGATCAGATCGTTCAGGAACTGCCCTGGAGATGGTCCGTCCAGGGAAAGATCTTCATCATCGGTGGCCTCGGCTACCTCTTCGACGCGTACGACATCGCCCTCAACGGCTTCCTGATGCCGCTCGTGGGCGAGCACTTCGGCCTCTCGCTGAGCGAACGCGGCTACGTCGCCACGGCCAACCTCGTCGGCATGGCCGTAGGTGCCATAGCCTGGGGCTCGGTCGCGGACCGCATCGGCCGGAAGAAGGCCTTCAGTGTCACGCTGCTGGTCTTCGCCCTGTTCTCCGTCCTCGGCGCGCTCTCGCCCACGTACCCGGTCTTCCTCGCGCTGCGCTTCCTCGCGGGCATCGGCCTCGGCGGCTGCATACCGGTGGACTACGCGCTGGTGAGCGAGTTCTCGCCGCGCAAGTACCGGGGCCGGGTGCTGACCGGTCTCGATGTGTGGTGGCCGGTGGGCGTCACGCTGTGCGGGTTCGTGTCGACGGCGATGCTGTCGCTCGACGGGAACTGGCGGTGGATGCTGACGACGATGGTCCTGCCCGCGCTGCTGCTGTTCTGGGCGCGCCGAGGCATCCCGGAGTCGCCCGTCTACCTGGCGAAGAAGGGCCGCGAGACGGAGGCAAGGCAGGTCATCGACGACCTGGTCGCCCGTACCGGCGCCCCGGCCGTGCTGTACACGATCCCGGAGCCCGTCGCCGAGACCGGTCCGCGCGGCGTGGCCGCCGCGGTCGAACAGCTGCGCCGCGTATGGAAGTTCAGCCCGCGCATCACCTCCGCGGCCTGGGCGCTGTTCGCCACCATCATGCTGGTCTACTACGCGGCCCTGAGCTGGATGCCGACGATCCTCAAGGACGAGGGTCTCGGTGACACGGCGGCCTTCATGAAGACCACCCTGATGAGCGGTGTCGGAATCATCGGTGTGCTGGTGTCCACCGCGCTCGTCGACATCGTCGGCCGCAAGTGGCTGATCGGGGTCTCGGCTCCGATCGCGTCCGCCGCGCTGGTCGTGTTCGCGCTGGTGATGAAGATGCCGACCGGGTCCGTCGTGGCGATCGCCGTCTTCGGCTTCCTGATCCAGCTCACGGTTCCCGTCCTGTACGCCTACGCCTCGGAGCTGTACCCCACCGAGCTCCGGGCCAGCGGCTTCGGCTGGGCCTCCTCGGTCAGCCGGGCGCTCACCGGATTCGCCCCGCTGCTGTTCGGTTCGCTCATGTGGCCCGCGCTGGGGCTGGCGACGACCTTCGCGGTCCTGGGGGTCGCGGTGCTGCTGGCCGTCGTCTGGATGGCGTTCGCGGCACCGGAGACGAAGGGCCGGGTCCTGGACGCCGGTGAGGGGGAGACGCCG
>Ga0307516_10006057_pt1 | contig 14287 bp, 16 predicted proteins | sample 19_EM_MG_FD_203310 | JGI IMG/M metagenome (GOLD analysis project Ga0307516, IMG submission 203310) | Populus trichocarpa ectomycorrhiza microbial communities from riparian zone in the Pacific Northwest, United States - 19_EM | ecosystem: Host-associated > Plants > Roots > Unclassified | place... | reverse complement strand
CAACAAAGCCCATGTTGAAATCGACCTGGCCGTAGTAGAGCAAGTACATCATGCCTGCGACCGCGGCGAGGGCGGCGCCAATGACAAACGTCATGGAGATGGTGCGGTCGACGTCGACGCCGACCAGCGCCGCCATGGTCTGGTCCTGCTCGCAGGCCCGCATGTCGCGGCCGAGCCGCGTGCGCGATACCAGCCACGTGAACAGCGTCAGCAGCACGACCGTGGTGATGACGACGACGATCTGGATGTTGGAGAGCTGCACCACGAAGCCGCCGGAGCCCTCATGCAGCGTGTAGCCGCCGGTGATGATTGGCGGCACCGGTTTGACGCGGGCACCCTGGACGATCTGCGAATAATTGGTCAGCACGAATGACATACCGATCGCCGAGAGCATCGGCGCCAGGCGGAACGAGTGCCGCAGCGGCCGGTAGGCGATGCGTTCCACCGTCCAGCCGTACAGCGCGGTGATCGCCATCGACACCAGCAGCACGACCAAAAGGATCAGGGGGATCGCGGTGAGGCCGAACGAGACCAGGATCAGGAAGGTGATCAGGGCGATGAAGCCGCCGATCATGAAAATATCGCCATGGGCGAAATTGATCATGCCGACGATGCCGTAGACCATGGTGTAGCCGATGGCGATCAGGCCATAGACCGAGCCGAGCACGAGGCCGTTAATGAGTTGCTGGGCGAAATAATCCATGCGCTGCCGTGTCTAGAGCGTGACGCGGCGAGGGCCCCCGGCAGCCTTGTCCGACGCGTCATATGGTTTTCTAACAGCGGGAACCGGAGGCGGCAACAGCGCTCGTTGTGGTTGGAGGGGCTTGTACAGAGGTTGTTTTTGTCACCGGTTCCGTGCGTCACAATGCCAACACGGCTTTGCCGCGCAAGCATCGCGCCGGAACCGGTGTTCCCGTGCAACCAAAGGGGAGGGCCTTCCGCTGACCCCGGCTTCGTCCAACAAGGGAGATCCCTAATATGAGCAATCAGAACCAGAACCCGGGTCAGCAGAACTAGAACCCGGGTCAGAAGCCCGGCCAGCAGCAGCAGGATCCGAGCCGCCGTCAGGACGAAAAACCCATGCAGAACCCCGATCAGGACCGCTAGTCCGGACGCAAGCGAGAGTAGAGGGAAGGCCCTGCCGAAAGGCCGGGCTTTTTCTTTTGTCTACTCACATTCTCCCGTCAACCCCGGGCAGAAGCGCGTCTTCGCGCTAGGCGTGCCGGGGTCCGGCCGCCCAATTAAGGTAAATAAAGGGTTTAAATTGCCGCTCGCAGTTTAAGGGCGTTACGTCGCATCCAAACCGCCGCCTCGAGCGCTGCGGAACAAAACGGGAAGCGACATGGCCAAAAACTGGCGGATCAGTTCAATCAGCGGCGCGCTGCTGGCACTCTATTTCATTCCGGTCTGGACCATGATCGCCTTCAGGATCATGGTTTCGCCGGTCCAGGGGCTTTATGAACGGCCGAACATTTCGTTCGCGCTGTTCGCCAGCGATCATCTGCATCTGGCGGGGATGGCGACGGTTCGCTTCGGCTGGCTCTTGGCGCTCGGCCGGATCACGGTGGTGGCGTTCTTTGCGCTCTTCCTCCTCTTCATTACCCGGCCCTCGATCCGCAAGAGCGGCGGTTGCAACGAAGCGCTCGCCATGGCGCTGGAGATCGGCGTCGTGATCAGTTTTGCCGGCGTATTGATGGCTTCCCTGGCCGGCGAGACCGCAGCCCTTCGGATGCACGCGGCCGAACTGTTGATGATGCTCGGTACCGCGATCGTGATGCTGGTCGAACCGCCCGTGCGGCAGCCGATCGATGCCGGCGCTGCCTCGGGTGGGCTATCCCTTCAGCAGACCTAGTTCGGCGAGGATCGCGGAAGCTTCCTTGACGGCGTGGTTGGCCGCCGGCACGCCGCAATAGATCGCCTGTTGCAGGATGATTTCCTTGATATCGTCGGGCGTGAAGCCGCCTTCGGCGAGTGCCGCGCGCACATGCAGGCGGAATTCATCCCATTGGCCAAGCGCGACCAGGGTGCCGATGACGAGTACGCGCCTTGTGCGGTGGTCGAAATGCGGCCGGGTCCAGATATCGCCCCAGGCGTAGCGCGTGATCAGGTCCTGAAAATCGGAATTGAACGCGTTGCGGTTGGCGGTCGATTTGTCGACCCATTCATTGCCGAGCACCTTTCGGCGCTGGGTCATGCCGTTATCGCGGCGCTTGTCGTCGTCCATGAGATTTTCTCCTTCCGTCATTGCGAGCGCAGCGAAGCAATCCATCGTGCAACGAAGGAAGTATGGATTGCTTCGCTTCGCTCGCAATGATGTTGGTAGAGTTAGCGTTGCGTCAGGAAACCGACCACCGCGTCGGTGAAGGCGTGTGGCTGCTCGACATTGGAAATATGCGCGGCATCCAGGATGGTCATGCTGGCGCCGGGAATCTTGCTGCGGATGAATTCGCCGGCCGCAACCGGCGTCGACATGTCGTGGCGGCCGGCAATCACCAGCGTCGGACTCTTGATCTGCGGCAGCAACTCACGCTGATCGAGCGTGGACAGCGCCTCGCAGCAGGCGAGATAGCCCTCGACGGGTGAGGCTAGCATCATCGCCTTCACGTTGGCGGTGACCACAGGCTCGCGCTCGCGAAAATCCGCGGTCAGCCAGCCGGCGATGACGGTGTCGGCGACGGCGGCGATGCCGCCTTCTCTCACCGCCTTGATGCGGTTGTGCCAGTTGGTCGGGTCCGGATAGTGGCAGGTGGTGTTGGCCAGGATGATCTTGCCGAACCTGTCGGGCGCATTGGCGCCCAGCCATTGCCCGACCATGCCGCCCATCGACAGGCCGCACCAATGCGTCCTGGCGATGTTGAGGTCGTCGAGGATCGCCAGCACGTCGCGGCCGAAGCGTTCCATCGAATAGGGTCCCGGCGGCACGTTCGACTTGCCGTGGCCGCGGCGGTCGTAGCGGATGACGCGGAATAGCTGCTTCAGCGCCTGCATCTGCGGCTCCCACATCTGCATCGTCGAGCCCAGCGAATTCGACAGCATCAGTGTCGGTCCGCCGTCGCGGCCTTCGACCGATACGTTGAGCAGGCAGCCATCGGCGTCGATCATCGGCATCGAAATTACTCCGCTTGTGTATCCAGTGACGCGAGCAGGCGGTCGATCAGGGCCTGCGAGGCGCCCTGATAGGCCATCGGCTCGAATAGTTCTGCAATCCGCTCACGACTGAGTTGCGCGGCGACTTTTGCATCCGATGTCAGCACGTCGCGCAAATGCTGCTTGCCGGCGACCGCCTTCTTGCTGGCGGCCTCGATCAGATGATGCGCCTCGCTCTTGCCGATTTTTTCGGCGAGCGCGAACGTCACCGCTTCGGCCATGACCAGCCCGTCGGTGGCGTCGAGATTGACGCGCATCCGCGCGGCGTCGACTTCCAGCCCTTCGGCGATATCGACGATCCCGGCAAGCGCGCCCGAGGTGACCAGCAGCAGCGCCGGCAGCGTCGGCCACTCCGCATGCCAGGGCCCGGCGCTGCGTTCGTGATCCTGTATTTGCGCTGCAAAAATCGTCGCCGCCAGGTTAGGTGCCATCATGGCGGCGCCGAGCGCGGTGGCGGCGGCCACGGGATTGCGCTTATGCGGCATGGTCGAGGAGCCGCCGCGGCCTTCGCCCGCGGGCTCGAAGGCCTCACCGACGTCGGTCTGCATCATCAGCTGGACGTCGCGGGCGATCTTGCCGCATGTGCCTGAGAGGATGGCGAACACGGAGGCTGCTTCCGCGATGCGGTCGCGATGGGTGTGCCAGGGCGCCTCGGGAAGCGTCAGTTCGAGTTCCTGCGCCAGCCGTTCGGCGACCTGCAACCCCGTGGTCCCGAGGGCGGCGAGCGTGCCGGCGGCGCCGCCGAATTGCAGCGCCAGCGTCTCGCGGCGCAACCTGAGCAGCCGCCCGCGTGAGCGATGCAGCGCTGCGGCATATTCGGCAAGCTTCAGCCCGAACGGCATCGGCAGCGCATGCTGCAGCCAGGTGCGGGCGACCACGGCCGTGTTGCGGTGCTGGCGCGCCAGTTTGGCAAAACCCGTGACGGCGCGGCCGGTGTCAGCCAGCAGCGCGTCGATGCCCGCGCGCAGGCCGAGCATGGTTGCGCTGTCGATTACGTCCTGGCTGGTCGCCCCCCAATGCACATAGCGCGCGGCGTCGGCATCGCTCTTGGCGACATCAGCGGTCAGCGCCTTGACGAGGGGGATCGCGAGATTGCCGGACCGCATTGCGGCCTCGGCCAGGGCGGCGAGGTCGAATGATTCGGCCCGGCAGGCGGCCGCGATCGGGCCGACGGCGCTCTCCGGAATCACGCCCACCGCGGCTTCGGCGCGGGCCAGCGCGGCCTCGAAATCGAGCATGTTTTGCAGGCATGCGACATCGTCGCACACCGCGCGCATCGCGGCGCTCGACAGCATTGGGGCAAGCAAGGGCGAGAGGAACGTGCTCATTTGTAGGCGACCTAACCATCCCCGGTTGGCTCTGCCAACCCCGGTTGGCTCTGCCAATGCCCGCGATCGGTTTACCGGTATTCTGGTCACAGGACCGGTGCCGAATTCCGGGATCATACGCGAGCCGGCTGCCGCGCGTGCGAATATGCATCGCTCATTATCCCAAGGCGGTCTTCCCTTATGCGCGGCCGTGTATTACTTGGGGGAACAGGCTTGCAGCGGTACAGGGAGGCTCATTCCATGGCTATGACGATGAATGGCGAAGTCCAGCTCGCGGCGCCGCGCGAGGCCGTATGGGCCAAATTGAACGACCCCGAAGTGCTGAAAGCCTGCATCCCCGGCTGCGAGGAACTGGAAAAGACCGACGACAACGGCTTCCGCGCCACCGCCAAAATGAAGGTCGGGCCGGTCTCCGCCCGCTTCAAGGGCAAGGTCATGCTGAGTGATCTCGACCCGCCCAATGGCTACAAGATATCGGGCGAAGGCGAGGGCGGCGTTGCCGGTTTCGCCAAGGGCGGTGCGACGGTGGGCCTCATCGAGAGGGATGGCGGCACCTTGCTGAGCTATAATGTCGAGGCGCAGATCGGCGGCAAACTGGCCCAGCTTGGACAGCGCCTGATCAACGGTACGGCCAAGAAACTGGCCGACGAATTCTTCGCCAATTTCGCCAAGGCGGTGCAAGGCTAAGGCGACGGCTAATTCCTGATCCCCGGCCGCCGCCGAGAGAGACGCGCAAAGTCGTATCGGGCCATGTCCCAAGCGAGTGACTGCTGAGGTTGCTCATTGCCGGGATGGCCCATATTATGGCATTGGAACGATTTTAAACGCCTGCGCGGCCGATATGCGGCAGTGCAGCTCAAGAGAGTGCTGATGGCCAAGATTTCCCTGACCGTGAACGGCAATCCCGTAAACGCCAACGTCGACTCCCGTACCCTCCTGGTCCAGTTTCTCCGCGAAAACCTGCGGCTGACCGGCACCCATGTTGGCTGCGACACCTCGCAATGCGGCGCCTGCGTCGTCCATGTCGACGGCAAGGCGGTCAAATCCTGCACCACGCTGGCGGTCATGGTCGACGGCCACGAGGTCCGGACCATCGAGGGCCTGGCTGCCGACGGCGCGCCGCTGCATCCGATGCAGGAAGCCTTCCGCGAGCACCACGGCCTGCAATGCGGTTTCTGCACCCCCGGCATGATCATGACCGCGGTCGATCTGGTGCAGCGCAAGGGCCACGACCTCTCCGACCACGTCATCCGCGAAGAGCTAGAAGGCAATCTGTGCCGCTGCACCGGCTATCAGAACATCGTGGTCTCAATCGCCGCCGGCGCCAAGGCGATGGCGAAATCCGACCTTGCTTAAGTCTGTCTTCTTAAATCTGACTTGGCTTAGATCTGACTTGGCTTAAATCTGACTTGGCTTAAGTCCGCCTCGCTTATTCGAATTCATCGCGACAGCGATCGGGAAGTTCTCATGTACGAATTCAAATATCATCGTCCGGCGACCGTGCGGCAGGCCGCCAATCTGCTGGTGAAGAACGAAGACGCCAAGGTGATCGCTGGCGGCCACACGCTGGTGCCGGTCATGAAGCAGCGGCTCGCCAGCCCGCCGCATCTGGTTGATCTCTCCCATATCGAAGGCCTTGATGGAATCGAGATGACGGGCCGCTCGCTGGTGATCGGGGCCACCGCCAAGCACGCCGCGGTCGCAACCTCCGCTGTCGTTGGCGAAGCTATTCCGGCGCTGGCCGAACTCGCAGGCATGATCGGCGACCCCGCGGTGCGCCACAAGGGCACCATCGGCGGTTCGCTCGCCAACAACGATCCGACCGCGGATTACCCGGCGGCCGTGCTCGCGCTGGGCGCCACCATCGTCACCAACAAGCGCCGGCTCAAGGCTGAAGAGTTCTTCCAGGGGATGTTCGCCACCGCGCTCGAAAGCGACGAGATCATCACCAAGGTGATGTTCCCGCTGCCGAAGAAGGCGGCCTATATCAAATTCCGCAATCAAGCCTCGCGCTACGCGCTGGTCGGCGTGTTCGTCGCCAAGCGTCCGTCGGACGTGCGGGTGGCCGTCACCGGCGCCGGCTCGGACGGCGTGTTCCGCGCCGAGCCGTTCGAGGAGGCGCTGAAGAAGCGCTTCTCGCACAAGGTGCTCGACGGCATTTCGGTGCCGGCAGAAGGGCTGAACAGCGATCTGCACGGCAGCGCCGAATATCGCGCCCATCTGATCGGGGTGCTGACGCGCCGCGCGGTCGAAGCCGCGACCGCCAAAGCGTGACGTTGCGAATTTCTGGTTCATCAAGACTGGCTTTTTCATGAGTACATCGGCGCTGCCCAAATCCGTCGATGCGATGGTCGAATTGCTGACCTCGCGCGGCTATCTCGCCGAGCGGTCGCTGGCGACGGTGACGTATCTTTCGCTGCGCATGGGACGGCCGCTGTTCCTCGAAGGCGAGGCCGGTGTCGGCAAGACCGAAATCGCAAAGGTGTTGTCGGCGGCGTTGGGGCGCAAGCTGATCCGGTTGCAATGCTATGAGGGCCTCGACGTCGCCTCCGCCGTTTACGAGTGGAACAGCGCGGCGCAGATGATCGCGATCCGCCTGGCGGAAGCCGGCGGTGAGACCGACCGGGACCAGCTTTCCAGCGACATTTTTGCCGAGCGCTTCCTGATCAAGCGGCCGCTGCTACAGGCGCTGGAGCCGGATGTCGGAGGCAGCCCGGTGCTCTTGATCGATGAACTCGATCGCGCCGACGAGGCGTTCGAGGCGTATCTTTTGGAAATCCTCTCGGACTTCCAGGTGACGATCCCCGAATTCGGCACCGTGAAGGCGCCGCAGCCGCCGATCGTCATCATCACCTCGAACCGAACCCGCGAGATCCACGACGCGCTGAAGCGCCGCTGTCTCTATCATTGGGTCGATTATCCCAATGCCGAACGCGAACTCGCCATCGTGAAATCGCGCGTGCCCGATATTTCCGCCAAGCTGTCGCAGCAGGTCGTCCGTTTCGTGCAGGCGCTGCGCGACCAGGATTTCTACAAGTCGCCAGGCGTTGCCGAAACCATCGACTGGGCCACCGCGCTGACCGAGTTGGACGCCCGTTCGCTGACGCCGCAAGTGGTCGGCGACACGCTCGGCGCGCTCCTGAAATACCAGGACGACATCGCGCGGATGCAGGGCGACACGCTGCAAAAGGTTTTGAAGGAAGCGACGAGCGACTAGTTCGCGCGCCTGTCGGTAACCGGGTCCCACGATGGCCATCAATCACCTCACGCCCCCGACGGGCCAAATGGCCGACAACGTCATCGGCTTTGCCCGTGCGCTGCGCGCTGCCGGCATTCCGGTCGGGCCGGGTGCGGTCATCGATGCCCTCAATGCGTTGCAGGTGATCGAGATCGGCAATCGCGCCGACGTCTACGCCACGCTGGAAGCGATTTTCGTCAAGCGTCACGAACACATGCTGATCTTCGCGCAGGCTTTTGATCTTTTCTTCCGAGCCGCCGAGGAGTGGAAACACATGCTGGATTCGGTGCCGCTGCCGGATCACGCCAAGAAGAAGCCGCCGCCGGCCTCGCGTCGGGTCCAGGAAGCGCTGGCGCAGCCTTCGATGCGGGAGGAGGCCTCGCAAGTCGAGGCACAGGAACTCCGGCTCTCGGTTTCCGACAAGGAGATCCTTCAGAAGAAAGATTTCGCGCAGATGAGCGCGGCCGAAATCGCCGAGGTCACGCGCGCCATTGCAGGCATGAACCTGCCGCAGGCCGAACTGCGCACCCGCCGTTATCAGCCTGATGCCAGGGGACTGCGACTCGACATGCGCCGGACGCTGCGTGGCTCCCTGCGCACCGGCGGCGAGATCATCGATATCCGAAAACTCGGCCGGATCGACAAGCCGGCGCCGATCGTGGCGCTGTTGGATATCTCCGGATCGATGAGCGAATATACCCGGCTGTTCCTGCATTTCCTCCATGCCATCACCGATGCCCGCAAGCGCGTCTCGGTGTTTTTGTTCGGCACGCGGCTGACCAATGTGACGCGGTCCTTGCGGGCGCGCGATCCCGACGAGGCGCTGGCGAGTTGTTCGTCGGCGGTGGAGGATTGGGCCGGCGGCACCCGGATCGCCACCTCGCTGCACTCTTTCAACAAATTGTGGGGCCGGCGCGTGCTCGGGCAGGGCGCCATCGTGCTCTTGATCTCCGACGGGCTGGAGCGCGAGGCCGATGACAAGCTCGCCTTCGAAATGGACCGGTTGCACCGGTCCTGCCGGCGCCTGATCTGGCTCAACCCGCTGCTGCGCTACAGCGGCTTCGAGGCCAAGGCGCAGGGAATCAAAATGATGCTGCCGCACGTTGACGAATTCCGCCCGGTACATAATTTGAGTTCCATGGAAGGGCTGATCGCGGCGCTTTCGGCGCCGCCTCCGGCTCATCATCGCAATGTAATCCGATCGGCAGCTTGAAAGAGGGTGCGAAAATGCTCAATCGCGACGAAGACATCCTGCAAGCGGCGGAAGCCTGGCAGAAGGCCGGCCATGGGGTAGCACTGGCGACGGTGGTCGAAACCTGGGGTTCGGCGCCGCGCCCGGCCGGTTCCAGCCTCGTCATCAATGACGACGGCACGTTCTTAGGCTCGGTTTCCGGCGGCTGCGTCGAGGGCGCGGTCGTCACCGAAGCGCTCGACGTGATCGCCAGCGGCCAGCCAAAAATGCTCGAATTCGGCGTCGCCGATGAGACCGCCTGGAATGTCGGTCTGTCCTGCGGCGGCACCATCCGCGTGTTCGTCGAGAAGGTGGCGCAGTCGTGAAACTCCAGACGCTGACGGAAGTGAACATCGAGCGCGCCGCGCGGCGCCCGGTGATCGTGATCACCGATACCGCCAATGGCGACCAACGCCTGGTGAAGGCAAAAGACATCGGGACCGATCCCCTGCGCGCTGAGCTGTCAAAGCAATTGCGCATGGGCAAGAGCGGCATGATCGAGACCGCCGGCAAAAAACTGTTTCTCAATGTCTACGCGCCGACCGCGCGGCTCGTCATCGTCGGCGCGGTTCATATCAGCCAGGCGCTGGCGCCTTTGGCGCGCTCGCTGGATTACGACGTGACGGTGATCGATCCGCGCACGGCGTTCGCAAGCCCAGAGCGGTTTCCGGATGTGCCGCTGATCGCCGAATGGCCCGAGGTGGCGCTGCCGCCGCTCAACATCGATCACTACACCGCGTTCGTCGCGGTTACGCATGATCCCAAGATCGACGATCCGGCGCTGCTGCACGCGTTTGCGCGCGACTGCTTCTATATCGGCGCGCTCGGCTCGCGGAAGACCCACGCCAAGCGCGGCGAACGCCTGAAGGCGCAGGGCGCATCGGATGCCAACATCGCGCGCATTCATGCGCCGATCGGCCTCAACATCGGCGCGGTGTCGCCGTCGGAAATCGCGGTCTCGATCATGGCCGAGATCACCGCCGAGCTGCGGCTGCCGAAAGAAAACGCAAAAGAGCAGGCGGCATGAAGTTCGGGCCCGCCAGTCCCACCGACGCGATTGGCGGCGTCACCGTGCATACGCTGCGCCAGGGCGCGCTGGTGCTCAAGAAAGGCACCACCATCGGGCCGGGCGAAGTCGAGGCGCTTACCAAAGCCGGCGTCAAGGAAGTCGTCGTGGTGCGGCTGGAGGAGGGCGACGTCTCCGAAGACGTCGCGGCCGCCAGCATCGCGCAGGCCGTGGCCGGTGACGGCGTCCATGTCGAGCGGGCCTTTACCGGCCGCGCCAATCTGTTCGCGGCCAAGGCCGGCGTGCTGGTTATCGACCGCGCCGCGGTCGACCGCATCAACGGCGTCGATGAAGCGATCACGTTTGCGACGCTATCCGCCTTCAAGCCGGTGGTCGAAGGCGAGATGATCGCGACCGTTAAGCTCATTCCATTCGGCGTCGAGGCCAAGCTGCGCGATGCGGCCGTGGCCGTCGCCGGCCAAAGCGCGCTGCAGATTGCGCCTTACACCATCAAGCGCGTCGGCGTGGTCTCGACCTTGCTGCCGGGGCTGGCGCCGAAGGTGATTGAGAAAACCTTGCGCGTCACCGCCGAGCGGCTGGCGCCGGCCGGCGCCACCATCATCGCCGAGCGCCGCGTGCCGCATGACGAGATGGTGCTCTCCGCATCGATCAAGGAATTGCTCGGCCTCGGCGCCGAACTCGTAATCGTGTTCGGCGCGTCGGCAATTGCCGACCGCCGCGACGTGATCCCGGCCGCGATCACCGAAATCGGCGGCGCGATCGAGCACTTTGGTATGCCGGTCGATCCCGGCAATCTGCTGCTGATCGGCAGCGCCGGCGGTGTGCCGGTGTTGGGCGCGCCCGGCTGCGCGCGCTCGCCGGTCGAGAATGGATTTGACTGGGTGCTGATGCGCCTGCTTGCCGGCCTGAAGGTCACGCGGACTGAACTCACCGGCATGGGCGTCGGCGGACTGTTGATGGAAATCGTGACGAGGCCGCAGCCGCGCACCGTTGCCGATTTGGAAGCCAGCCGCAACGTCGCCGCCATCGTGCTCGCGGCCGGGCGTTCGACCCGGATGGGTGGACCCAACAAGCTGCTCGCCGAACTCGACGGCAAAAAACTGGTGCGGATCGTGGCAGAACAGGCGCTGGCCTCGAGGGCGACTGACGTGATCGTCGTCACCGGCCATCAGGCCGACCTGGTCGAACAGGCGTTGGCCGGGCTCAAGGTAAAATTCGTCCGCAACCCGGATTTCGCCGGTGGGCTTGCCTCTTCCGTCAAGGCGGGCATCGGTGCGGTGCCGGCCAATGCCGACGGCGCGCTGGTCTGTCTCGGCGACATGCCGCTGATCGATGCCAAATTGATCGACCGGCTGATCGAGGCGTTCGAACCGGACCGCGGCCATCTCATCACGGTGCCCGTCAGCGACGGCCGCCGCGGCAATCCGGTGCTGTGGTCGCGACGTTTCTTCCGCGAATTGATGACGCTCGATGGCGATGTCGGCGCCCGCCATTTGATCGCCAAGCATTCGGAAGCCGTCGCCGAAGTCCCGGTCGAGGGCGAGAGCGCGTTCCTCGACATCGACACCCCGCAGGCGCTGGAAGCGGCGCGGCGCGGGTAGGAGCTCGTCGCCCGCGCGGGCCCTTTTTCAACCGTCCGTTCACCAAGTCTCAACTCCCTTAAGCCTAGATTCCGCCCCGACTGTCTTGATGGATAGTTCTTGGGGGATGGGATCTTGATCGTTTCGACCGCTGCCGCGCAGCGCCGCGCCTTGCTAATTCTTGTCCTGACTTTGCTGATTGGTGCCTCGCGATTCATCAGCGAAACCTGGGCGGCCGGCGCGTTCGCGGTAGGCAAATGCGGCGCCTATGGACAGGCCTATGACTATCCCGCCGAGGCGCCCGCGCGCGCCGCCGCCCTGAAGCAATGCAAGGGCGACTGCACGGCCGTCACCATGAAGCGTGCCTGTGCGGCGCTCGCGGTCGACATGGCCAATCCCTGCGGCGCCCATGGCTATGCGGTGAAGCCGAAAATATCGAGCTCGCTCAACGCCGCGACCAAAAAGTGCTATGAATTCGGCGGCAAGGAATGCGTGATCCGCGCCTGGGCCTGCGACGCCAAGGGGTAGTTTTACCTTTACGTCATTCCGGGGTGCGCCGCTTGGCGCGAGCTATGATGCGCAATTGCACATCATGGCTCGCGCGCCCGGAATGACGGCCATTGGAGACACCATGCAATTCGACACCAAAATCGCAGTCGTGATCCGGACCGATCTCGAAGTTTGGCAGAAGCTCAACGTGGCCGCGTTTCTGGCCGGCGGCATTGCCGCGGCGTTCCCAGAATGCATCGGCGAGAATTACGCTGACGGTTCCGGCACGCGATACCTGTCGCTGATAGGCCAGCCGATCCTGATCTATGGCGCCGATCGCGCCGCACTGTCGCGTGCGCTCGAACGCGCGCTGGCGCGCAACGTGACGCCTGCGGTCTATACCGAGGATATGTTCAAGACCACCCATGACGCCGCCAACCGCGAGGTGGTGAAAACCGTGATCCGCGACGAGCTCAACCTGGTGGGCCTCGCCATGCGCGCCGAGCGCAAGGTGGTCGACAAGATCATCGACGGGCTGAAGTTTCACAGCTAGCGCGTGGGCTGGCCCGCTTGCCGCCGCTGCGAGCGGGAGTATATTGCGCCGATGGCTGTCAGCTCACCCGATCTGAAAGCGTTCCTGCTCGCCACGCCTTTCTTCGGTGGCCTCCCGGAGGCAAGCCTCGATCTGTTGGTGTCGATGCTGGTCGAGCGCCGCTTCGACGTCGGAGCCACGGTGGTCGCGGAAGGAGAGCCGGGGCGCTCGATGTTCATTGTTCATGCCGGCGAGCTGGTGGTGAGCAAGCGGACGGATTCCGGGCGTGTCATTCGCATGTCGGGTCTCGCGCCAGGTGATTTTTTCGGCGAAATGACGCTGATCGAAATGCAAAACCGGTCGGCCACCGTCGTGGCGGAAAGCTCGACCGTGCTGTACGAGCTCACGGCCCGGGAACTCTACACCTGCTACAAGAAAGACATCCATGCCTATGTGATGGTGATGCAGAACATCAACCGCGAGCTATGCCGGCGGCTCCGCCGTGCCGACAACCGCATTGCCGAGCTACAGATGCTTCACGCGAATCAATGACGCAGATTTGCGCGCGTCATTCGTGCGCAATGACCCGATAGCCCGCCAACGACGGAGACCAACGACATGAGCGTGCGCGGCGGATGCCTTTGCGGAATTGTGGAATTCGAGGCCGACTTGCCATTCACCAAATTCGTGAGATGCCATTGTTCGCGATGCCGCGGGGCCACCGGCAGCGCGTTTTCGGCAAACGCCTATGTGTTGCCGCCGGCCTTCCGCTGGCTCTGCGGACAGGATCATGTGGCGCGCTTCGACTTGCCGCATGCAGCGAGCTTCTCAACGTCGTTCTGCCGTGCGTGTGGCTCGCCGCTGCCGCACGCCACGCGCAGCGGCCGCGAGATCATCATTCCGGCGGGATCGCTGCTGGATAATCCCGGCGTTTCACCTGATATCGACGCCTGCTGGCAATCGCGCGCGCGTTGGCTCTCCGACGCTATCGATTTGCCGACCTCCGATTAGATTGGGACAATCGGCGACGCCGGCCTGATCGAGGTGCCTTACCAGCTATACCGCGCCACGCCTTTGCCGGAATAGCTGTTGGTCACGTTGGAGAATTCACCGTCGAAGGTGCCAGCAACCGACCATCCCGAAGTCCACTTCACTTCGGCCGATGCCGTCACGAGGGCCGAATCGCGGGCCTGGGCGGCGCCATTGACGACGAACGAGGAGACCGGCAACGCCAGGAAGGACGGCGCGATAGTGCGGTCCACGTTATAGTCGTGCGCCCAGGCCGCACGGCCGCGCAAGGTCAGCACGGCGTCACGCATCGCGAACGACTTGTCGCTGCGAACGCCGAGTTCGCTTCTCGGGAACGTCACATCCTTGCCTGCATAGGCCAGTGCAAAAGCAGGCGTACCGACCAAAGCCTGTTCGGCATAGGCCGGCAGGCTGAGTGTCGTAAACTGTCCGGCGGCGTAAGGCGTGATCCCCATCCACGGCGTCAGGAAGCGATAGCCACCTTCGATTCGCCCTGAGACGGCGTTGCTCTGGAACCGCGCCCGCAACCGGTCGACGCCGGCGATGAAAAGGGTTCGGTCGGTGGTGACATCCTGCCAGCCATAGGCCAGTGCGCCCAAGACATAGGCCGGGCCGACCTCATGCCGCAGGAACGCGCCGGCCTGGAACAGGTCGGAACGGCCGCCGCCCAACCCGTTCGCGACCGA
>Ga0307516_10006056_pt1 | contig 14289 bp, 12 predicted proteins | sample 19_EM_MG_FD_203310 | JGI IMG/M metagenome (GOLD analysis project Ga0307516, IMG submission 203310) | Populus trichocarpa ectomycorrhiza microbial communities from riparian zone in the Pacific Northwest, United States - 19_EM | ecosystem: Host-associated > Plants > Roots > Unclassified | place... | reverse complement strand
AGGTCGATGTCCGCGAGGGTACGGACGGCGGTGCGCAGCCGTCCCATGGTGGCGGACGCGTGGATGCCGTGGCCGACGACATCGCCCACGACCAGCGCGACCCGGGCGCCGGAGAGCGGGATGACGTCGAACCAGTCACCGCCCACGCCGTAGCGGGAGTCGGCGGGCAGATACCGGCTGGCGAACTCGACGGCCGACTGCGCGGGCAGGCCCTGCGGGAGCAGGCTGCGCTGGAGGGCGACGGAGGTGTCGCGCTCGCGTGTGTAGCGGCGGGCGTTGTCGATGCAGACGGCCGCTCTGGCCGCCAATTGCTCGGCGAGGATCAGGTCGTCCTCGGTGAAGGTGTCCGGGTGCAGACGGCGGGAGAAGAGAGCCGCGCCGAGGGTGTTCCCGCGGGCGACCAGAGGTGCCGCCACGAGCGAGTGGACCCCGAAGTCGGTGCGCTTGGCGTTCCGTTTGGGGTCCCGGTCCATCCACCGGAAGTAGTCGGTGTCCCAGGGCCCGGTCAGCACCGCCCGGCCGGTGGCCAGGCAGCGGGCGGGTGGCGAGAACTCCGGGTAGGTGTCCGTCTCGCCGATGCCCACGGCGGCCTCGGGGGCGTCCTTCGCGTGTGCGGACGCGTGCGCGACGCGGCGCAGCCGGACATCGCCGGAGACCGGGCCTGGGGTCGGCTCGTCGCCTTGCAGCACGGAGTCCAGCAGGTCGACGCTGATGAAGTCGGCGAAGCGCGGCAGCGGCATACTCGCGAGCTCCTGGGCGGTGCGCGTGACGTCCAGGGTGGTGCCGATCTGGATGCTGGCCTCGTTCAGCAGGGCGAGACGCTCACGCGTCCGGTACAGCTCGCTGATTTCGAGCCCGGCGGCGGCGAGTGCGCGCACCCGGCCGGTCTCGTCCTTGAGAGGCGAGAGGGAAACGGCCCAGGCGTGGTCACGGGTCTCGCCCGCCGCGCGGATGAGGGTCTGGGCGTGCTCCGCCTCCCCCGTGCGTATCGCCTTCCGCATGGACTTCTCGACCTGCTGGTTCACGGGGTTCCCGGCCAGGAAGCCGGACCGCTGCCCGCGCATCTCGTCCTCCGTGAGGCCGACGACCCGGCACATCCGCGCGTTGGCGCGCAGCAATCGCAGCTCCGTGTCGTGGATCGCCATCGGCGAGGCACCTTGGGTGAACGAGCGCTCCGTCACCGCGCCGTCCTGGTCCGCGCCCGCCGGTGCCGCCATGGCCGCCATGGCCGCCAGCAGCCACTGGGCGCCGCCGTCGCTGTCCCGCAGTGGACAGGCCAGCAACTCCACCTCGAACGAGCCGCCGTCCCGGTGCCGCGCCGTCACCGTGCCGCTCCACGGCTCCCGACCTGCCAGCGACCGCCGGGCGGCGCTCGGCAGGGAGCCCTGACCGTCCCAGAGCAGTTCCGCGGCCGCCCGCCCCATCACGTCGGTGGGCGGGTAGCCCAGCAGCCACTCGGCGCCCGCGCTCCACCGCAGGATGGCTCCCTCCGCGTCGAGAACCACCGTGGCCCACCGCGCGGTGCGAAGAATCTCATCCTGCGCCCCATGGGAAGTCGCGTCCCGAGTGTCATCCATTCTGATCCGTCCGGTACGTGGAGATCGACCGAATGGGCCCCTCCACGTGGCATCCACCCAGAGTACATCTGCACCTATATCAGAATATTATCTGTATCGATGGCCGCATATGTCACCGCAGGTCCACGTCACCAGCTGGACTATCGCGGCCGAAGTCGGTGGCGCGCGAGTCGGCGTAGGCATCCCGTACGCGGATGTTCTCCGCCGTGCGCTCGCCGCGTCGGACACCCGGCCCGCGCGCTACGCCAGGCGTCCGCCCAGCGACGTACGCCACGCGGGAGACGGCACGGGTGCGCCGGATGCCGGCGAGCGGCGGCCGCCGTGCGAGAAGAAGTCGGCGAGCGGCAGGATCGCGGCGCCCACGGTCACCGCGTCCGGCCCGAGCCTGCCCAGCTCGATGCCGACGCGTCCTGCGGGGTACCGCAGCGCGTAGGCGAGGGCGTGGGTGCGTACCGACTCCAGGAATCGCGAGCCGAGTTGGAGGCCGGCCCAGCCGCCGATGAGGATGCGTTCGGGCTGGAAGAGGTTGATCAGGTCGGACAGGCCCGCGCCCAGATACTCCGCGGTCTCGGCGAGGACGGCCGCCGCCACCGGGTCCGGCGCACGGCCGTCCTCGGGATAGGCCGCCACCAGCATCGCCGTCAGCGCGGTCTCCTCGTCGGTGTCGTACGGCGGCTGCCCGCCCGCCTCCTGCCAGCGCGCGAGGAGCGCCTCGGCGCCCGCGTACGCCTCCAGACAACCCAGCGCCCCGCAGCGGCACCGCCGCCCCTGCACCCGCACGGTGAGGTGGCCCCATTCGACCGCTCTGCCGTGCTCCACCTCGTCCGTGACCACGCACGCGCCGACGCCCGAACCGAAGAGCACCACCACGGCGTTGCGCGCGCCGCGTCCCGCGCCGAACCACATCTCGGCCTGGCCCAGCGTCTTGGCGCCGTTGTCGATGAAGTACGGCACGTGCTCGGGGAGCAGATCCGACAGGCGCAGCATGCGCTCCAGTGGGACGGCGTCCCAGCCGATCGTCTGACCGTGGACGATCGCGCCGTCCTCGCCGGAACGCTCGACGATGCCGGGCATGCCGATGCCGACGCCGAGGAGTTCGTCGGCGGTGATCCCGGCTGCCTCGAGGACCTCGGCGACGCCGTCGCGGATGTGACCGACGATGACGCCCACGTCGTACGCCTGCCGACCCTTGTGTGCCAACGGGCGTTCGGTGCGGGCGAGTTCCGCCAGCGAGAGGTCGAACAGCTCCACACGTACCCGGGTCTCGCCGACGTCCACGCCGATCATGTGCCCGCTGCCGGGAACGACGCGCAGCAGGGTGCGCGGGCGGCCGCCGTCGGAGCCGACGCTGCCCGCCTCCTCCACCAGACCGTCGGCCAGCAGTTCGGCGACGACGTTGCTGATGGAACCCGAACTCAGCCCGGTGGCGGGCGCGAGCGAGTGGCGGCTCATCGGCCCGTCGAAATACAACCGTTGTAGAACGGCGGTGCGGTTCTCCCGTCGCAGGTCATGGACCGTCCGGCCGTTGCGCGCTGCCACCTGACCTCCTGATTTTCCGACGTCGCTCGGCAAGATACCCATGCCGGATCTCTTGACGCTTCTTTCTCTCGAGGTTTAACTCACGTTCTAAATTAAGCCATGAGGGGCTTCGGAAGTCGAACGGGGTGTCGTTCCGGAGCAGCCTCGGGTTCTCGACTCCCGGAAAGGGACACCTGGAGCCATGCGCAGCATCCGAGCCGCGGCCGTAGGCGCCGTCACCATGTCTCTCGCCCTTGCCGCCTCGGCCTGCGGAGGCGGTTCGTCGACCGGCGGGGGATCCAACGACTCGCCGAAGACGCTCACGTACTGGGCCTCCAACCAGGGCGCCAGCATCGCGGTGGACAAAAAGGTCCTCCAGCCCGAACTCGACAAGTTCGAGAAGCAGACGGGCATCAAGGTGAAGTTGGAGGTCGTGCCCTGGTCGGATCTGCTCAACCGGATCCTGACCGCGACCACGTCGGGCCAGGGACCGGACGTGCTGAACATCGGCAACACCTGGAGCGCCTCCCTCCAGGCCACCGGGGCGCTGCTGCCGTGGGACGCCGAGAACTTCGACAAGATCGGCGGCAAGGACCGCTTCGTCGACTCTGCCCTCGGCTCGACCGGCGCGCAAGGCAAGGACCCGGCCGCGGTGCCGCTGTACTCGATGGCGTACGCGCTCTACTACAACAAGAAGTTGTTCGCCGACGCGGGCATCGCCAAGCCGCCGGCCACCTGGGACGAGCTGATCGCCGACGGCAAGAAGCTCTCCAAGGGCGGTAAATGGGGCCTCGGAGCCGAGGGTGCGAGCCTGGCGGAGAACATCCACCACACCTTCGTCTTCGCCAAGCAGCACGGCGCCGACTTCTTCACCGCCGACGGGAAGCCGGACTTCACGAACGACGGCGTGGTCACCGCGGTCAAGCAGTACGTCGACCTGATGGCGAAAGACAAGATCATCGCGCCGGGCAACGCCGAGTACGCGCAGAACCAGTCCGTGAGCGACTTCGCCAAGGGCACGAACGCGATGCTGCTGTGGCAGTCCGCGTCCGCCAACCTCAAGTCGCAGGGCATGAGCGAGGACACGTACGGCATCGCTCCGATGCCCGTGCAGTCCGGCACTCCCGGAACCGGCACGAACGTCAACTCGATGGTCGCGGGCATCAACTTGGCCGTCTTCAAGAACACCGACAACCTCGACGGCGCCACGAAGTTCGCGAAGTTCATGACCGGCGACGCGGAGCAGAAGATCCTCAACACGGCGTACAGCACGATCCCGCCGGTCAAGACCGCCCAGTCGGAAGCCGCCTTCAACTCCCCGGCGAACGCGGTCCTGAAGGACACCCTCGCCAAGAGCGCCGTCGCGCTTCCGCAGGTCGCCGACGAGTCCCAGTTCGAGACGGCGGTCGGTACGGCCGTCAAGGAGCTGTTCGCCGAAGCGGCCGCCGGACGCCCGGTGACCACGGACTCGGTGAAGGCCAAGCTCGAGAAGGCCCAGCAGCAGATGCCGACGAAGTGAGCGCGAGTACCGACATGACCACCACCACCGCCTCCGCCGAGTCCGGCGAGCGGACGGTGCGCGAGAACTCCCCCGGTGCGGCGCGTGGCCCGCGCCGCACCGGGCGGATCAAGCGCATCGGACTGCCCTACCTGCTGCTTCTGCCGGCCCTGCTCCTCGAACTCCTGGTCCACCTGGTGCCGATGGTCATCGGCATCGTGATGAGCTTCAAGGAGCTCACGCAGTTCTACATCCGCGACTGGGGCACCGCGCCCTGGTCCGGCCTCGACAACTACCAGGTGTCGGTGGACTTCGACGCGCCCGTCGGCGAGGCGCTGCTCCACTCGTTTCTCGTCACCGTCGCCTTCACCCTGCTGTCCGTCGGTCTGTGCTGGCTGATCGGCACCGCGGCCGCGATCTACATGCAGGACACCTTCCGCGGCCGCGGCCTGCTGCGCGCCCTGTTCCTCGTCCCGTACGCGCTGCCCGTGTACGCGGCCGTCATCACCTGGGTCTTCATGTTCCAGCACGACAACGGCCTGGTGAACCACGTCCTGCACGACCAGCTGCACCTCACCGACAAGCCGTCATTCTGGCTCATCGGCGACAACAGCTTCGTCGCGCTGCTCACCGTGTCCGTGTGGAAGGGCTGGCCGTTCGCCTTCCTCATCGTCATGGCCGGCCTGCAGAACATCCCGGGTGAGCTGTACGAGGCGGCCGCCCTCGACGGGGCCGGCCTGTGGCAGCAGATCCGCCGCATCACCCTGCCGTCGCTGCGCCCCGTCAACCAGGTCCTGGTCCTGGTCCTGTTCCTGTGGACGTTCAACGACTTCAACACGCCGTTCGTCCTGTTCGGCAGATCGGCGCCGGAGGCCGCGGACCTCATCTCGGTCCACATCTACCAGGCGTCGTTCGTCACCTGGAACTTCGGCACCGGCTCCGCCATGTCCGTCCTGCTGCTGCTCTTCCTGCTCGTCGTGACGGGCGTCTACCTCCTGCTGACCTCCCGAGGAAGGAAGACGGCCGATGTCTAGCACCTCTTCGACGGCCCGCTCGCCGATGGCTCCGCCCCGGTCCTTCCTCTGGTCCCGCCGGATCTTCCTCACCCTGCTCACCGGCTTCGTCCTGCTGCCGGTGTACGTCATGGTCTCCAGCTCCCTGAAGCCGCTCGCGGACGTCTCGGGGAAGTTCCGGTGGCTGCCGAGCGGCCTGACGATCCGCCCGTACATCGACATCTGGTCCACGGTCCCGCTCGCGAGGTACTTCGTGAACTCGCTGATCGTGGCTGGGGCCGCGACGGTCTGCTCGGTGGTGATCGCGGTCTTCGCCGCGTACGCCGTCAGCCGCTACCAGTTCCGGGGCAAGCGCGTTTTCACGGTCACCGTGCTGTCCACCCAGATGTTCCCCGGCATCCTGTTCCTGCTGCCGCTGTTCCTGATCTACGTCAACATCGGCGACTCCACCGGCATCGCCCTGTTCGGGTCGCGCGCCGGGCTGATCCTGACGTATCTCACCTTCTCGCTGCCGTTCTCGATCTGGATGCTGATCGGGTACTTCGACTCGGTGCCGCGCGACCTGGACGAGGCGGCGCTGGTGGACGGCTGCGGACCGCTCGGCGCACTGCTGCGGGTCGTCGTGCCGGCCGCGATCCCCGGCATCGTCGCGGTCGCCGTCTACGCCTTCATGACCGCCTGGGGCGAGGTGCTGTTCGCGTCGGTGATGACCAACGACACCACCCGCACACTCGCCGTCGGGCTCCAGGGCTACTCCACGCTCAACAACGTGTACTGGAACCAGATCATGGCCGCCTCGCTCGTCGTCAGCGTCCCCGTGGTCGCGGGTTTCCTGCTCCTCCAGCGCTATCTCGTCGCCGGGCTGACGGCCGGAGCCGTCAAGTGACCGACTCCCCCCATTCCGAGAGGAATTCTGTGACCATCGACTTCGCGGCACTCCCGCACGACTTCCTGTGGGGTACCGCCACAGCGGCGTACCAGATCGAGGGAGCCGTCACCGAGGACGGCCGCGCGCCGTCGATCTGGGACACCTTCTCGCACACCCCCGGCAAGATCGACAACAACGACCACGGCGACGTCGCCTGCGACCACTACCACCGCTGGCGCGAGGACATCGGGCTGATGAAGCAGCTCGGCACCAACGCCTACCGGCTCTCCGTCGCCTGGCCGCGGGTGATCCCGGGCGGCGACGGGCCGGTGAACGCCAAGGGCCTCGCCTTCTACGACGAGTTGGTCGACGGTCTGCTGGAAGCGGGCATCACCCCGTCCGTCACCCTCTACCACTGGGACCTGCCCCAGGTCCTCCAGGACCGCGGCGGCTGGCCCGAGCGGGCGACCGCCGAGCACTTCGCCGCGTACGCATCGGTCGTCGCCGAACGCCTGGGCGACCGCGTCACCCACTGGGCCACCCTCAACGAACCCCTCTGCTCCGCCTGGATCGGCCACCTCGAAGGCAAGATGGCCCCCGGCCTCACCGACCTGACCGCCGCGATCCGGGCCTCGTACCACCTGCTCCTCGGGCACGGCCTGGCCGCCCAGGCGATCCGCGCCGCGGCCCCTGCCGCCGAGGTCGGCATCGTCAACAACCTCTCCACCATCCATGCCGCCACCGACCGCCCCGAGGACGTCGCGGCGGCCCGCCGCATGGACGGCCACGTCAACCGCTGGTGGCTGGACCCGGTCCACGGCCGCGGCTTCCCGGCCGACATGCGCGAGGTGTACGGCGTCGAACTGCCCGAGCAGCCAGGGGACTTGGAGACGATCGCCGCGCCGCTCGACTGGCTGGGCCTGAACTACTACTTCCCGGCCACCGTCGCCGACGACCCGACCGGACCGGCTCCGCGTGTCCGCTCGGTCCGCCGGCTCGGCGTCCCGCGCACCGGCATGGACTGGGAGATCGACGCCACCGGCATCGAGACTCTGCTGCTGCGCCTCACCGAGGAGTACGGGCCCCGCAAGCTGTACGTCACCGAGAACGGCTCCGCCTTCCCCGACGTGCTACGCCCCGACGGCACCGTCGACGACCCCGAGCGCCAGGACTACCTCGTAGGCCACCTGGCCGCGTGCGCCTCCGCGGCCCGCAAGGGAGCGCCGCTGGCCGGCTACTTCGCATGGTCGCTGCTCGACAACTTCGAGTGGGCGTACGGCTACGACAAGCGCTTCGGCCTGGTGCACGTCGACTACCGCACCCAGGCACGGACGATCAAGGGAACCGGCCATCGCTACGCGGACATCGTCCGCACCCACCAGGGCCGGGTGCGCCGGGCCGCCTGACGCGCGTCCCCCGCGGTGGGCGCGGGTGCGGGAGCCCGCGCCCACCGGCGTAGGACGGCACATCAGCAACACGGACGTATCACACACAGCCACATCGGCACTGGCACCTCAGCACCGGCACATCGGCACAGGCACATCGGCACAGGCACATCGGCACAGCACGTCAGCACAGCACAGCACGGCACAGCACGGCACGGGCACAGCCACACCTCACCGAGGAGAGCCGTATGCCATCCCGTACACCCCGCACGCTGCTGACCGCCCTCGCCACCGTCTCGACGGTGGCACTGCTGCCCACGGGCCCGGCGCTCGCCGCGCCCGTACCCCAAGCCACCGCCACCGCCGCCGCCGCGGCCTGGGACGCCGACCGGGCGGCCGCCGCCTACGCCGCGAACCCGGCCGCGGTCACCGCGTCCGGCAGCGAGAACGGCGGCGCCACGCCCGGCCTCGCCTTCGACGGCAACGCCTCGACGCGCTGGTCCAGCAACTTCGCCGACGACGCGTGGATCCGCCTCGACCTCGGCACCACCCTCCGCATCGACAGAGTCGTCCTCGACTGGGAGACCGCGTACGGCAGGAGATACGTCCTGGAGGTGTCGAAGAACGGCACCGACTGGGCCCCCTTCTACACCGAGACCGCCGGCACCGGAGGTTCCGTCACCGCGCACACCTACCCACAGGAGGTGACGGGCCGCTACGTCCGGATGCGCGGCGTCGAGCGCGCCACGCCCTACGGCTACTCCCTCTACTCCTTCAAGGTCTACGGCGGCGAACCCGCCCCCGCGTCGACGACCCGCACCAACCTCGCCCTCAACCACCCGGCGTACTCCAACTTCTACCAGCACGCGGGGAATTCACCCGCCTTCGTCACCGACGGCGGATGGCCCGCCAACTTCAAGGACGACGCGAGCAGATGGTCCAGCGACTGGAACGCCGACCGCTGGATCTCGGTGGACCTGGGCGCGACCTCGCGGATCGACACCGTCGACCTGTACTGGGAGGCGGCCTACGCCGTCGACTACCAGCTCCAGGTCTCGGACGACAACCGCACCTGGCGTACCGTCCACCAGCCGACCGCCGCCGAGGTCGCCGCCCGCCGCGCGGACGTCAAGTCACCCGGCGACGCGACGGGCCGGCACGACACGGTGACGCTGTCGCAGCCCGCCACCGGCCGCTACGTACGGATGCTCGGCAAGGAGCGCCGCTCCTTCTACAACCCCGCGCCCGCCACGGCCCAATTCGGCTACTCCCTCTACGAGTTCCAGGTCTGGGGCACCGGCGGCAGCGCCTCCGCGACCTATCCCGCACTTCCTGGCGACCAGTCGGGCACGTACCAGACCTCGTTCTTCGACGACTTCACCACGGCCGCACTCGACCGCTCCAAGTGGCGAGTCGTGCGCACCGGCACCGAGATGGGCTCGGTCAACGGCGAGTCGCAGGCGTATGTGGACTCCACCGACAACATCCGCACCGAGAACGGGAACCTGGTCCTGCGGGCCAAGTACTGCAAGGGCTGCACCCAGGCGGGAGGCGGCACCTACGACTTCACCTCCGGACGCATCGACACCAACACCAGGTTCGACTTCACGTACGGGAGGGTCAGCGCCCGTATGAAACTGCCGGTCGGCGACGGCTACTGGCCCGCGTTCTGGCTGCTGGGCAGCAACGTGGACGACCCGTCCGTGTCCTGGCCCGCCTCCGGTGAGACCGACATCATGGAGAACATCGGTTACTCGGACTGGACGAGCACCGCCCTGCACGGCCCCGGCTACTCGGCGGACGGCAACATAGGCGCCCGCCAGACATACCCGGGGGGTGGCACCGCCGACCAGTGGCACACCTACGCGGTGGAGTGGACGCCGACCGCGATGCGATTCCTGGTCGACGACCGTCTCGTCCAGGAGACGACCCGCAACAAGCTCGAATCGACCCGCGGACAGTGGGTCTACGACCACAACCAGTACGTCATCCTCAACCTCGCCCTCGGCGGCGCGTACCCGGCGGGCTGGAACAAGGTCACCAGCCCCTACTGGGGCCTGCCGCAATCCAGTGTGGACAGGATCGCGGCCGGAGGAGTGCAGGCGGAGGTGGACTGGGTGCGCGTCGAGCAGAAGAAGTGAACGCGTCGGTCGTGATGCGGATTTGACGGACCGTCAGGAACGGACTCGGGAGCCGTCACGCCGGGCGCGCGCCACTGACGTGGAGAAGAACGCGGTCCTTCCCGCCGACGCGGGCCCAGTGGACAGCTCCATGACGTACGTCCCGTGGGCGTCGGCCTCGACGAGACCCGGCGGCGGGCCGCCCTCACGCAGGGGCGTGAGGTAGCGGGTCGCGGTGACTTTCTTGAGCATCGTCCCAGGTTGCTGGGGTGCGGCTGAACAACAGGAACCCCGGGCCCGTACCTCTGGGCAGTTCACGAGGTATTCGTTGAAGGGATCGCCAGCATGGCCAGCGAATCGCACCACCCCGTTCCGGCCCCCAGCCGCCGTACCGTCGTGGCGAGTCTGGGCGCGGCGGGGCTCGCCGTCGCGCTGACCGCCTGCGGGTCGGACGACGACGCGTCCGGCTCGTCCACCGAACAGGGCGCCGACGCCAACACCGGCGCGGGTTCCGGCGCCAGTTCCGGTACCGGCGCCGCGCTCGCGAAGACCTCCGACATACCGGAGGGCGGCGGCAAGGTCTTCAGCGACGAGAAGGTGGTCGTCTCGCAGCCGACGGCCGGCGACTACAAGGCGTTCTCGACCATCTGCACCCACAGGGACTGCCCGATGACGGACCTCAAGGACGACGTTCTGTCCTGTTCCTGCCACGGTAGCCAGTTCTCCGTGACCGACGGCAGCGTGAAGAAGGGCCCCGCGACCGAGCCGCTGGCCGCCAAGCAGATCAGCGTGGACGGGGACTCGATCAAGCTCGCCTGACCCGGGGCGGGCTCTTCAGGCAGGCCAGCACCTCGTCCGTGGTCGCGACCGTGGCGACCAACGCGAGGGTGTTACGGATCATCGCCGGGGTGTAGTCGGAGGGCACCCCGGCGATGGCGTCCGTCGGTACGACGGCGGTGTAGCCGCGGTTGACGGCGTCGAAGACGGCGTTGGGTATCGCCACGTTGGCGGACACACCGGTCACGACCAGTGTCCGGCAGCCCAGGTTGCGCAGCAGTGCGTCGGCCTCGGTGCCCTGGATCGGCGACAGCCCGTGCAGCCGTCGTACGACCAGGTCCTGGTCGGCGACCTCGATCGGGGCCGCCACCCGGACCGCCGCGGTGCCCGACAGTTGCCGGACGGGCAGCCGTTCGGCGGCGCGGAAGAGCCGGGCGTTGCGGCTCGCGCCACGTCCGTCCGGGCGGCGTTCGGCGATCGCGTGGATCACCTGGACGCCGCTCCCGTGCGCGGCGGTGACCAGAAGGGCGACGTTGGCGAGGGCGCCCGAGGAGCGTGCCTCCTCGGCGAGTTCGGGCAGGGCGCTGCCGGGGCCGACGACGCCCTGCTGGCACTCGACGGTGAGCAGGACCGTGGTCGTCGGATCGAGGAGTTCGCTGAGCTGTTCGTGCGACGGCACGGCTCCCCTTGGTCGCCTGGGTGTGGGCGGGTGAGACTAGCCACCATTGCGTGGGGACGGAAGACGACCCATCCTTTTCTGACGTGATGTCAGAGGATCTCCTCTGACACGACGTGGGAGAAAGAGGGGGCCGAATGACCGTCACTCAGCGCCGCGGCCGGAAGATCATGATGACGCCGGGGGAGCTGGACGAGTTCCTGACCAGTCAGCGCACCTGCCGGGTGGCCACCGTGTCCGTGGACGGCGCGCCGCACGTGAGCACGCTCTGGTTCGCGTGGGACGGCACCTCGATGTGGCTGTACTCGGTGGTGCGCAGCAAGCGCTGGACCGATCTGCGGCGCGATCCGCGGGTCGCGATAGTGGTCGACACAGGTGAGGAGTACGACGAACTGCGCGGCGTGGAGCTGTCCGGGGCGGTGGACTTCGTCGGCGAGGCCCCGCGCACCGGGGAACTGTGCGCGGAACTCGACCTCCCGGAGACCTTGTTCGCCCGCAAGAACTTCCGCCTGGAGGAGATGCCGCACGACGGTCGGCACGCGTGGGTGCGGCTGACGCCGGAGAAGATCGTCTCCTGGGACTTCCGGAAGCTGGGCCCGGCGTAGCGCGGCGAAGTCCGCCGTCGCCCGACGAAGCCCGACGTAGCGCGGCATTTCTCGGGAGGAGCTTCTTCGGTGGCCTGTTCGGCGGCTTCCTCGACAGGCGTTCTCAGTCGATTTTCGAGGCCGCCGTCCGCAGCGCCTCGACTGCCGCCCGGATGGACGGGCGGCGGTCGGCGTCCGCGCGCCATACCGCGTAGATGTACCGGTGGACGCGATGCCGCACCGGGACCGCCCGCACTCCCTTCGGCATCGGGTCGCGGCCGAGGCGGGGCGCCACGCAGACGCCCAACCCGGCGGCGACCAGGGCGAGTTGGGTGTGGTGCTCCTCGGCGCGATGGGCGATCCGGGGCTCGATGCCCTTGGCGCGCAGCGTGTAGAGAAGCCACTCGTGACAGAACTCGCCCTCGTTCCAGGCGACCCACTCGTCGTCCGCGAAGTCCTCCAGGTCGATCTCGTCCCGGTCGGCGAGCGGATGTCCCTCGGCCATGGCGATCTCCACGGGATCGTCGAGGATCGACGCCTTGGCGAGCCCCTGGGGCATGGGCAGCGGTTTGTTGTACCAGTCCAGGACGACCGCGAGGTCGGCGTCGCCCCGGAGCACGGCATTCACCCCGGTCTCCGGTTCCAGCTCCCGCGAGCGCACGCGCAGCGCCGGATGGTCGGTGCGCAGCGCGGCGAGCGCCTCGGGGAACAGTCCCCGCAGTGCGGTGGGGAACGCCACCAGCCGCAGTTCGCCGACGACCTGTCCGCGCTGGGCCTCCAGATCGGACTGAGCGAGTTCGACCTGCGACAGGATGCGCGCCGCGTGCTCGGCGAGCAGCCGGCCCGCGTCCGTGAGCCGCACCCCCCGGCCGTTCTTGGCCAGCAGTTGCTGGCCGATCTCGCGCTCCAGTTTGGACATCTGCTGCGAGACGGCCGAGGTCGTGATGTGCAGCCCCTCGGCCGCGCCGCTGACCGAGCCGTGCCGGGCGAGGGCGTCGAGGGTGCGCAGGCGCTCCAGGTTCAACATGTAAGCAATGCTACGAGATACCGCTCGAAAAGTCTTGCTTGTGCTACGAGATCGGGCGGGCCATCGTTGCACCCATGACCACCGTCGACCCCACCCCGGCCCTCACCCCGACCGCCACCCCTGCCTCGACCGTCACCACTGCCACGGCCCCCGCCACGACCGTCTCCGGCCCGCGCCCCGCCCTGGACTGGCGGCTGCGCTTCGGCGGCCTCTCGCTGATCTGGGGTTTCAGCTTCCTGCTCATCAAGGTCGGCACGGAGGGCTACGCCCCCTTCCAGGTCACGCTCGGCCGGCTGGTGTTCGGCACGGCGGTGCTCGCCGCGGCGATGGCGGTCAGGCGGGAGCGGCTTCCGCGGGGCGCCCGCACATGGGCGCATCTGATGGTCGCCGCCTTCCTCCTCAACGCGCTGCCGTTCTCCCTGTTCGCGTACGCGGAGCTGACGATCCCGTCCACCCTCGCCGGCATCTGCAACGCGACCTCACCACTGTGGGGCATGGCGCTCTCCCTGGTCGCGCTCTCCGAGGACCGGCCGACCAGGACCCGGGTCGCGGGTCTCGGCCTCGGATTCGTGGGCGTCCTGACGGTGCTCGGCGCCTGGCAGGGCTTCCACGGCCTGGACGCCACGGGCACGGCGATGGCCCTGCTGGCCTCCCTCAGCTACCCGATCGGCTGGATCTACGTCCGTCGCACCCTGGCCGACTCCAGCCACTCGAACCTGTCGCTGACCGGCGCCCAGTTGCTGCTGGCCACGCTGCAACTGGCGGTCGTCACCCCGCTGTTCACCAGCACGCCGAGCCACTTCCCGGTCGTCCCGCTGCTGGCGACGGCCGCGTTGGGCGCGATCGGTACGGGACTGGCCGTACTCGTCCAGTACGGCCTGGTCTCCGAGGTCGGCCCGACGACCGCGCAGATGGTCACGTACTTCATCCCGGTCATCGCGACGGCCGCCGGTGTCGCGATCCTCGGCGAGTCGCTCAGCTGGTCGACACCGGTCGGCGCGGCGATCGTCCTGGCGGGAGCGGCGCTCACCCGGGCAAGGCCGAGGACCGGTCCCTGAATCGACAAAGAGACCCGATCCGGGGCCAGGACCAGCCCGAATCCGCACGGGTGGGAGCCGCATCAGGCATAGCTCCGGACCAGGCCCGGTCCGATGGCGGAGGCGATAGCGTCCGCCAGCGGTCCGGTCTCCTCCGGGGCGAGGGTCGCCACGGTGACCCGGATGCCGGGGGGCGCACCCAGCCGGAA
>Ga0307516_10006055_pt1 | contig 14289 bp, 15 predicted proteins | sample 19_EM_MG_FD_203310 | JGI IMG/M metagenome (GOLD analysis project Ga0307516, IMG submission 203310) | Populus trichocarpa ectomycorrhiza microbial communities from riparian zone in the Pacific Northwest, United States - 19_EM | ecosystem: Host-associated > Plants > Roots > Unclassified | place... | reverse complement strand
CATTCTCTCCTGTGTTCCTTTGCATCTTCCGTACGAGGGGAAGTGTCAGAATAAGGAGGCATCCGGAGATGAGGAGGCGTCCAGAGATGAGGAGGCGTCCGGAGATGAGGAGGCGTCCAGAGATGAGAAGGCGTCCGGACATGACTGAGTCCCCGAGCACCGGCTCGGGGGGACAGTCTTCCGTCCTTTGTCCTGACGGCCTTCCTGTATATAGATAGATCTTGTGCCCGCATAATACTGTAATACAATCTTCATGTTTATCGATCCATATATTCCAACAAACAGAATTGATATAATAGGGAATAATTGTGCATATGTAAACAGCAGGTTCTGGGGTATTGATGTCTAAGGGAGAGGAATTCACTGTTTTTGCGGATTGCGAGTGATTTCGCATGCAACTTGTAAGGTGCCAAGCATTTGCTAGCGCCTGCGCTTCCATAGGGTTTGGCTCGCTTAGCACAGCACGGTTTGCGGAATACGACGGCATGGGCCGCAACTCCACCCCTTTTATCTTCTACTTTCATCATATCATACGCACGACCAGCGCACTCCTCGTATCTTGCTATCATCCACACTGCCTGCATCAACCTCACCGCCATCCTCATTGACAACGTACTCGTCGCGTCGCATCGTATTATACAACTTCCCACTGTCCCTGTGAGTGCTGCGCTAACAATTCAGAAAGCTCGTTGATCTTCTCGCCGTGTCATATTTACAATCGTCCTTTCCGCCGGCATCCTCACCGCCATCCTCATTGACATCCTACTCCTCACATCGCGTCGTATTGTACAACTTCCAACTGTCCCTGTGAGTGCTGCGCTAACAATTCACGACGCTCATTGATCTTCTCGCTGCATCATATTTGCTATCCTCCTTGCTGCCACTAGCCCCACCGCCTTCCTCATGACATCGTACCTGTCGCGTCGCGTCGTATTATACAACTTCCCACTGTCCCTGTGAGTGCTGCGCTAACAATTCAGAAAGCTCGTTGATCTTCTCGCCGTGTCATATTTACAATCGTCCTTTCCGCCGGCATCCTCACCGCCATCCTCATTGACATCCTACTCACATCGCGTCGTATTGTACAACTACCTACTGTCCTTGTGAGTGCTGCGCTAACAATTCACAAAGCTCGTTGATCTTCTCGCCGCATCATATTTGCAATCGTCCTTGCCGCCGTTAGCCTCACTGCCATCCTCATTGACATCGTACTCCTCGTATCACGTTGTATTGTACAATTTCTAACTGTCCTTGTGAGTTTTGCGCTAACAATTCACGAAGCTTATTAATCTTCTCGCTGCATCATATTTGCTATCGTCCTTGCCGCCGCCAGCCTCACCGCCATCCTCATTGACATTGTACCTGTCGCGTCGCGTCGTATTGTACAACTTCCTACTGTCCTTGTGAGTGCTACACTAACAATTCACGAAGCTCGTGGATCTTCTCGCCGCATCATATTTGCTATTGTCTTTGCCGCCGTCAGCCTCACTGCCATCTTCATTGACATCGTCCTCGTCGCATCGTGTCTCATCTGAACGTAGAGCTATGCTGTCTACAGTGACGTGGTATATAGATGTAAATTCGATGTAATGAATAGAACTGGCTTGAGTCACAATGCCTGGAATCAAATGCGAGTTTAATAGTCTTCGCTGCAATGCACCGTGCCCTGATGGTTGCGTTTCGATGCTACCACCATGACCACTCTGTTATCTAGGCGTGGTGTGCCATCGTAAGCCTCGTCTGGATCCCATTTACCTTGACACTCTGCGTCTGTAAGACGCGCTGCGTCCAGATGGCGAAGACACTCCTTGTCCAGAAGGCAGATGCCGTGGCACACATCGTCCGGGCGACATTTACCTTGACACTCGGCATCCGGAAGAAATTTGCCTTAAGATTCTGCATCTGTAAGACACGTGCTGCGTTCAGAAGGCAAATGCCCTGACACTGCTCGTCTAAAAGGCTGATGCCATGGCATGCATCGTCCGGAAGACATTTGCCTTGACATTCTGCATCTGTAAGACACCTGCTGTGTTCAGAAGGCAAATGCGCTGACACTCCTTGTCCAGAAGGTAGATGCCGTGGCACTTGTCGTCCGGACGACATTTGCCTTGACTACCTATGTCGGTAAGACACTTACTACGTCCAGAAGGCAATTGCCCTGTCACTGCTTGTCTGGAAGGCCGATGCCGTGGCATGCATCGTCCGGAAGACATTTGCCTTGACATTCTGCGTCTGTAAGACATGCGCTGCGTTCAGAAGGCAAATGCGCTAACACTCCTCGTCCAGAAGGCAGATGCCGTGGCACTTGTCGTCACGACGACATTTGCCTTGACTACCTACATCGGTGAGACACACTCTGTGTCCAGAAGGGAAACGCCCTGACACTACTCGTCTAGACGCATAAGCCGTGGCCACTGCGTCCAGACTCACAGTGGCATGGCAAGTGTTGTCCGAGTTAAGCAGGTTGCGTCTGAAAGGTCTAGTGCGTCTCAAGCATCCGAACACTCAGGACGCAATTTTTTTTTCCCTGATGTACCAGCAATATGGGAAAGCAACGACCCCCAGGAGTCATTGATACGTATCAGTACATACTTTGGTACTGGTATATTGTGACACCTGGGTAGGCGAGTACGGAGGTGGAGGTAAAGATATCGTGGAGTCAGGTTTGTTTGGTCTTTATCCACAGCGGAATAATCTTAGGTTCGTCGTGTTGGGGTGGTTTGTGAGTCGGGAATGGATGGTAGTCTGGAGTTTTCGAGCGGTATATATACAACTCTTTTAGGGTCACGTGTTCTTTGTTTCTTCCTGCCGTCACGCCGAGGTTTCATTCTCAAGACGCGTGGCCCCAGAGGGTCAGGCGTGTGGGTTTGATTGATCCTGACTGGTTCTAGCGATAAGGGTGGGAGCTATCAGTCGTCGACCTCGTATTCCTCTGGACGCTAGTCTTTCAGAGTATGCCGGATTCCTATCAAGGTCCTAGTTGGAATGAGACGTGGTTCTTTCCGGAACGCATCATCCTCCTAGTTTGCTGCTGGCCCCTCTCCGGAGTTCTTCTTACGTCCACTCGTCTCGGCCGTAAGGTCCTAGCTCTGGGCCTTATCTCCCGTCTAGACTCTGTCAGACCTGTTTTGTGGCATGAACCCTGCTTATGGCATGTGACTTGCAGGAAGCTAGTGTTTTCCCCTTATCTCGTTCCCGTATGTAGCGGCTACAAGAGTCGGTAGTGCGTCGGGTCTACCCGGCTACGATGACGTAGTGGTATTGGACAGTTTGTGCCCTAGTATGCCACCCTAGCCATCGCTTATGCTGAGGTTACCATTACCCTACTTTCTCTTGCCAAACTGCTTTCCGGGGTTCCGAGATGTCTTTGGGTATTCCTAGTCCACGTGACTTACCGTTGCTACTTTTCTTCTTGTTCCTTATTCCCTTCGCTACCCTTGGGTGTAACACTACTCCCCCCCTTTCTTAGCTTTGGCCCGCAGCTAACTATCCTGACTCCTCCTCTTTCTTTACATTGAAAGTGGGATGCAGTCCTCCAACCCCTACATCCCTCCAATCGCCAGACTATAAGGAAAACCCTCCTTCAGGAAAAAACCCCATAGTCCTTTCGGCTGACGATTGGCCCTCGGTCTCGGGGTTCTGCCCGGAGACCTACATCGGAGTGCTGTGAAGGAAACCATTTGACGACAGTGTTCCCTCGAAGAGGTGATCAGAAGACAGGTTGACCTGGCACGCTGGTATAGCAGGGGATCAGGCTGGCTGTACAGTAGTCTCGCCACCAGAGCCGGTCAAAACCAGTGGCTCTCAACCAGTCCCCCACGCCTCACCACAGTTAAGGGACTACTGTCATCAGAATGGGATTACAATACCTTCACTCTTCTGCTCGTTGCGTGTGTTGTGGATGAAGTCCTTCTCCCCTTTATCCTACTACCCCCTGATCGTGCTTCAACCCCTTCGGCTTTGCTATGCGCCCAGGGCGGATCAGAGTTTAGCCCTCGGTGAGCCGGTAGTCCCTCGGGGCGTCTGGGTTCTTCCTGTGAAACTCACGGAGTTTCTCCAGACCTCCTACCGAAAAGTTGTCGTATGGCTCCTCCGTCCAGTCCTTCCAGTCTGGGTAGTCGAGCCATTTGACGAGGTACAGGATGCGGCGCCCCTTCTTGGTGCTCCCAAGGACCTCATCAACATCGTACTCCTCATTCTGTTCGATGTCGTTGGCCTCTCGGAGTACTTTTGAGGGGTCCGGCGACGCCCAGTGTTCGCTGAACCGATAGGGTTCGAGTAGTGATACATGGAAGACATTGTGAATCTTCCACTTCCAGGGAAGGGTGAGTCGAACGGTGAGGGGCGAGATGACTTTCTCCACCTGGAAGGGACCATGATTCTTGTGGTCCAATTTCCGGGACGGCCGGCACATTCTGATGTTGCACCCGTTGAGTATTCCAAGTCTCCGACCTTGTACTTCGGAGGCTCGGCGCGCTGGGGATCCGTGTAGCGGCGCATGCGTTCGTGCGCTGCCTCCAGTCGTTCGGCGGAAGCCTTGTGTACTGCATGCATCCAGTAAGCGTAGAGTATGCTGGCGGGGTTTAAGGGTCCCGAGGCGGCAGGGTCAGAGGACATGGGGTGAAAACCATAGTTGGCGTAGAACAGCGACATTCCGTTGCCCATGGTGACCGAGTTGTTGTACGCAAACTCCGCCATGGGGAGTAGGCTTACCCAGTTGTCCTGCGAGTCGTGTCCAACAAACGCTCTGAGGTATGCCTCGATGGTCTCGTTGAGACGCTCCCTTTGTCCGTCGATCTGGGGGTGGAAGGCTGTCGACATCCTCGGACGGATGCCGGACAGCCAGAGGAATTCTTGCCAAGTCACGGAGGTGAATCGGGAATCATGGTTGGAGACAATATCTGTGGGAAGCCCGTGGTACTTCCAGACTTCTCGCGCAAAACCCACCGCCAGGTCAGCCGCCATTTTCTTTTCCTTGTCGAGGGGAAGGAAGTGCGCCATCTTCGTGAATCGGTCAATAACCACCCTCAACTGGTCCCACCCTTCTGAGAGAGGCAGCTCTGTAATGAAGTCCATTGCAATGGACTGCCACAGGGTGTACGGGAGCTCCAAAGGGGAGGAGAGCCCGTATGGTTGATGCCGCACTGTCTTATTGTTCTGGCATTCGGGGCAGCTCCGGACAAAGTCGGCGATTCTGTCATTCATTTTTGGCCACCAGAACTTCCGTCAGATAAGTTCGATCATCTTATCCTGACCCATGTGTCCAGCGATTTTCGTGTTGTGTTCTGACTTGAGAATCATTTTTTTGAGGTTTCCATCCTCTGGGATCCAGAGCATACCCCTTCGGTAGAGTAGCCCGTCCTTGATCTCGAGGACCTCTTCTGTCCTGACCTTTCAGTCCTTCTGCCGCGCCGCACGAGGGCGGGCAGCTTCCTCCTCGAACTTTCAGTCATTCACTGCCACCTTCGCTGGTACTGCTTCCAGTTCCTTCACTGCGCCCTGGTAATCCTTGTCTTTCCTTCCCACTTTTCACACTTCTTCTGCAAATTCTTCCAACCATTGCCGTGGTGGGAGCGAAGCGAACCTTGCTGATGAGCAGATGAACGTACTTTCCCTCCTATCTGGTTCCGCGAAGTTATCCTTTCGCAAAACTGTCGTAATCGGCTGGTTTTCACTCCCTCCTTTTTCAGGGCGGTACTCCGAACGCCTTGAAAGAGCATCTGGTTTCCCGTTCCGGTTCCCTGGTCGGTAGTAGATCTGGAAGTCGATGTCGGCCAATTCCTGGGCCCACTGTGCTTGGTGTCAGTTGAGTATCTTCGTGGTCGTGAAGTACTCGAGGTTCTGGTGGTCACTGAACACCTGGACCTGATTCGTCGCCCCTTCGCAGTATCGGCACCAGTGCTTGAAGGCATCGACGATGGCCAGAAGTTCCTTGTCATGGATCTCATAGTTGATTTCCGCTGGCTGGAACTTCCGGGAGTGGAAGGCCACAGGGTGCAGCCTACCTTCCTCGTCTCTTTACGACAGGACGGCCCCAATCGCGAAGTCGGAAGTGTCTGTTTCGATAATCACGGGCTTGGTGGCGTCGAAATGGGCTAGTATCAGTGCCATCGTGAATCGCCGCTTCAGCTCTTGGAAGGCTTCCTCCGCCTGCGGGTTCCACTCCCATTCCTTTTTACCCCCTTTTGTCAGCTCCGTCAGGGGTCTGGCAACTCGGGAGTAATCCTTGATGAAGCATCAATAGAAGTTGGTGAATCCCAGGAAGGACTGTACTTCCGTTAGCGATGCCGGGGTCTTCCATTCCAGCACCACCTCCACTTTTCCTTCCCCCATTTTGATTCCATCTCGCCCGATAACGTATCCTAGGAATTCCACTTCCTGGGTTTTCCAAACGCACTTGTCTGGTGAGACTGCTAGTTGATTTTCCTGCAGTCTTTTCAATACTTCCTTAACCTGCTGATCGTGTTCCTCCTCGGTTTTTGCATAGATCAAGAAGTCATCCATGTAGACCAGGAGGCCCAAGTCAATCAGGTCGGAGAAGACGTAGTTCATCATGTCTTGGAAGGTTGACGGTGCGTTGGTCAATCCAAATGGCATAACTTGGAACTCGTACAGCCCATAACGAGTCCGAAAAGCTGTTTTCCATTCGTCTCCTTCTCGGATGCGGATCAGGTTGAATCCATTCTTTAGGTCCAGCTTGGTAAACCATTTGGCCCCCTGGACCCGATCCTGCAGTTCTTGCATGAGGGGGAGAGGGTATCGATTGCGAATCGTTATCCGGTTGAGGGCTCGGTAGTCGATGCAAAGTCGGAGTCCTCTTCCTCTTGGTTTGGTACAAATAGGATTGGAGATCCTGCCGGAGAGGTGGATCGTTGGATCTTGCCTGTTCGTAGCATTTCCTTAAGCCATTCTCGGAGTGTCTGAAGCTTGTTTTCCGAGAGGGGGTAGATTGGTCCCCAGGGGGCAGTTTCTCCCTCCTTGAGATCGATTTTGCAGTCATATGGTCGGTGTGCCCGCAGCGCCTCTGCTGCCTCCTGATCCATGATCCCCAGGTATTTCCTAAATTCCTCGGGGACTTGATATCGGGGGTCCTTTTGATTGATGGCTGAGACATACCCTATAATCCTGGCTTCCGAATCGAGGGTTACCATCTCGTCCAGAGACAGAGAAAATTCCGCAGCTTCGAATCGCGTACATTTTCCCAGACAACCGGGGCTGCCGAAGTGGAGTTCCTCTGAGTCCCACGCCCCTTGGGGGGGGGGCTTTGCAATCCACCAAAAGGGGAGGAAGATGTTGACCTCTGGTTCCAATGACGTGACTTCGAACACTTTCCGCGAGAAGTGTTTTCGATGTTGGAGCAGGAGGGGCTCGGTGTACTCCAGTCCTGCCCCCTTGACTTCTTCCCCCGAACAGTTCTGCAGTGGGGCAGCCCTGCACCTTCTTACTCGGGGTATGTCGTATTTCTTAGTAACCATTGTACTGATCAGGGGTACCGAGCAGCCAGTGTCGAGTAGGACCCTTACCGCGTATTGCGTCGGGCCCCATGAAACAATCATAGTGGTAATCGGTCTTTTGCCGCAACGTGGTTTGATCGGAGTTTTTTTGGGCGAAGCTGGATTAGGGTTCACCCTTCTTCGTTGTTCATCCTGCGAGGCTTCTGGTGCCTCCTGACCCTTTCGTTTCCGACTTGTTCCACAAATGATTTGGAAGGACTCAGGGTGCGGTGTGCCCCGTCCTTTCAAAAATCCGACTCATCCTGCCAGACCTGCTGCAGTGTGATTCCTGCAGCCTCCCGCATGTCCTCGTCTTCATTTTTGATGTGGACTGCCTTGGCTTGCTTGGGGGCCAGAGCCTCCTCGGCATCCTCCCCCCTTTTCCTTTTCCCCTCAATCGAGCTTGCCTGTTTCGGGGCCTCCGGTAGCACCGTGCCCTTGACCGATGTGTGGGCATAGCAGTCCTGAGTGGTGTGGCTGTCCCATCCACACCGCCTGCAATTTGCTTTGCTGTTTCTGAAGGAGTCGATTTCATTCTGGGGAACCCCTTTGTAGGCGTTGCCACCCCTTCCCAAGTGGCTCTCTGCCCACATTTTCCTTGGCTTTTCAGCCTTGCCCCCCGAGTCAGACTTCCCAGCCTGCTTGGGGCCACCACTCTCCTTGCCCTTTCGGGCCTTGCCGGGATTTTTCCCATCCGGGCCGTCCTTTCGTCCCCCACCGTTTCCTGGCTGCGCTTCGCGGGCCGCCTTCAGAGCCTTCCTTCGTTCCACGTGAAGACCAGAATTGTAGGTGGTCGTAAGGAAGTGTTCATCGTCTATGAATTCTTCCATGTAGTGGGTGAATCACATATCCAGGATACTGTCGGGCATGGCCTGGTCGATTTTTTCCCTTAATCCCTCACCGGTAGCTTGGGCGTATACGTTTAGCGCTCGGAATTCTGTGAAGTATGCTTTGATATCGGCCTTGTACCCGAGCTGGCTGAGCTTCAGTTGGGCGTTCGCTGCTTCCCTCGTGTCTGAGAATTCGGCCCGGATGGCGGCAGTGTATCGGGCCCAGGTATCCCGATCTGCCAGCGACCTTCGTCGATGCTGGTACCATGCTTTCACGGTGTCCGACAACAGGGTTCCGACCCAGGTGATTTTTTGTGCGTCGAGGGTCCCAGGATAGAACCCGATGTACTCGAGAACCGATTCCCACCAGACATTGAAGGCCGAAGTGGGTTTTCTGTCGAAGGGTTCTGGGTTCTTAAGGTTTAGCCGAGAGGTATTGATTCTTACCTCTGGGATCCTTTGGTCGATCTGGGCTGCCGCAATACCTTCTCCCACTAGCCGAGCAATTTCTTCTGGTGTGAGCATGGTGGCGATGTGTTCGGTCTGGAGTGGTGTGGCTCTTGGTGGGGGCCTTCCTGTCACCAGTTCTCGCCGTCTCTCCGGGATCATGTACATGTCGTCGTCGTTGTCAGGGCTTTCGTTACTTGTTTGCCCAACCGGATCTGGGGAGGGGGACCGGAGTACCAACCTCCTTCGGGGGTGTCTAGGGGGGTCTCCCCTGGATCCCCCTGCTACCACCTCTGGGGTTCCTTCCCTGGAAGCTGGGAGTGGGACGTCCTTTGGGAGGGTCAACTGTAGCTAAGTGCATCAGGAAAAAAAATGTACGTCCGGACAAACAGGCTGCGTCCTGATGCACCAGGCGCTCGGGACGCTCTGGACGCACCCTGGCAGCGCACATACCGCTCCCAACGCAAAACACACAGGCAATGTGAATTTGGACACAGCTCGCCACAGCACCATGCGTCCGGACGCAGCTCGCCACCGCATCTGCTTACCGGACGGAGCGTTGCAGGGCATTTTCGTTCTGGACGCATGCTGTCAGGGCATTTTCCTTCTGGACGCACGGTGTCAGGGCATTTTCCTTCTGGACGCAGCCGTGTCAGGGTATTTTCCTTCTGGACGCAGCCATGTCAGGGCATTTTCCTTCTGGACGCAGCCATGTCAGGGCATTTTCCTTCTGGACGCAGCCATGTCAGGGCATTTTCCTTCTGGACGCAGCCGTGTTAGGGCAAATGGCATCCGGACGACACGTATCATGGCACCTTGGTTATGCTGGCGGTCAAGGCACGGAACATCGCAGCAAATACTCGCGTCGTATTCACAAACACGTAGCAGGTTCCAGGCATAGTGACTCAGTCCAGTTCTATTCTTTATATCTAATGTACATCTATATATGCTACTACCACACTTCGTGTTTCCAGCACAAGCACCCAGCGTCACATCCATCGCCGCTGTTTTTGACACGCGTTGCATTGCTCTGAGTGTCGGAAACAAAGGAAAGTTGGCAAATACAACACGACGCAATGAGCCCGACGCAATGAGCCCGACGCAATGAGCACGATGCAATGAGCACGACGCAATGAGTACGACGACTATAAGGAGGATGGCAATGAGGACGCCGGTGGCGTGGACGATAGCGAGTAGGACGCGGTGAGTATGAGAGCGAGTAAGATGTGACGAGTATGGAAGCGAGTAGGACACGGCGAGGACGATAGCGAGTAAGACGCAGCAAGGATGATAGCGAGTATGACGCGGCAGGATGATAGCGAGTAAGACGCGGTGAGGATGATACCGAGTAGGATGCGGCGAGTATGATGGCGAGCTTTATGGCATGGTTAGCACAGCTCTCAGAGTGACAGAGACACCGAGAAGTTGTAGAATACACAGTGACGAGTCGATGTCAATGAGGGTGCCGGCGGCGAGGGCGATAGGTAGTAGGAGACGGCGAGCACGATGGCGAGCTTTGTGGCATGGTTAGCACAGCTCTCCAAGTGACAGGAACAGTGGCGCGGAGTGGTACAATATGAGGTGAGGAGTACGATGTCAATGAGATTGCTGGCGGTGAGAACGATAGATACCGAGTAGGACGCGGTGTGTATGATGTCAATGCAAAGCGCCAAGCCATTACCAACACTTGCGCTTACGCAAGGTTCGGCGTCCTCATCGCTCCTAGACCCATTTTTTCTTCTCCTTTCACCTGATCCTAGATACTCGTCGTCGTCCTTCGCATTGCCATCATACTCGCCGCCATCAAACTAATGATATCTTATTCGTCAACATTTTCCTCATCAACATTTTCCTCATCAACATTTTCCTCATCAACATCTTACTCGTCGCGCCATTCTTGCTACGTTACTCACTGCCATCCTCACTGCCATCAAACACATCGACATCCTCCTCAACGACATCATACTCGTCACATCACATTGTGTGACACTGGGGTTATATCGTAACCGGAGTGCTGGGAAATCAAAGGTAATCAGGCTACTTTCGATAATTCACAACGGAATAATCTTAGATCTTGGGTGTGGGTTCGGTGGTAGTGTTGGTGAGGATGTTCGTGCTGTTTTTCCTCTGTTTGCCGAGAGAAAACCTCTTCTTTTTATGGTAGAGTCCGTAGCGTGAGATTTTGATGAACCAGCGTGAGCGCTGATGACTCGGGCTTGGATTCCCCCGAGGTGCAGGACCCCGTGGGTGACTTCATTGGTCCTAGCAGGGTGTAGATAAGGGGAGATGAGGTTTTATGCACCTTTGCGGCACCCTAGGCTCAGAGTCCTCCATCTCTCCCTGAGGCGAGAGCTCCCTGGGGAGCCACGTACTGCATGAGAGCCATGCAGTCGTGCGGGGTCTAAGCTCTAGAGCCTGTCGATCACCCTGAGGTGACGCAATCTCCTTCTGGGAAGAGATCCGTTCGTTTGCACTCACCCCCTCATCTCCGGAGTTAGCCTAGGTCCGGTTTTCTCGGCCGACAGCTAATCTCCGCCTCCTCGATCTCCTACCTAGACTCTCCGACATCATTACCCGTGCTTCAGAGGCCGCTAGTGCCCTTCTGAAGGCCCGTGATGAGTCTCCCTTGCTACGTTCTCTAGCTAATTTGCTGCGGTGTGACACTACCTCCCCTCTCCCTTAGCCTCGTCCCGAGCGCTTAACTATTTCAAGTAGCCCGTCTCTTTTGGTCGTAGGATTCTTTCAACGCTGAGTTCCTTTCAACGTCACGGACTGCAGTCCTCCTCCCCTGCAGCCCTCCCAGCCACCGGATCAGGGCATCTTTCTCTGTAATCCGTCGGAGTGGCTGGGCCCTCAGAGCAGGCCGGTGCGTGCTCTTACTGATCGTGTCATGTTGAATCGTACTCGCCACCGCGCTGCGTCAAGGCTTTGGCCGGCTCGGTGGGGTTCCGGGGTCGCAGCGGGACCAGGGAATCGGGAGAGGTATGGTGTCCTTCGTGCTAGTGACCCGTATGCTCGGCAGTGACCGCGCCCACGTCCTTCCGGGGGGAGACTAGTATGCTAGAGCAGTGACAGCGCTGTCGGGGACTCACTTCACCGATTATGGGCTCGCTGCGCCAGTTCCGCCGGTCCGAGTCGGTCGCCGAGAGGTCGATACGTCTGTTCTGAACGGTTTTCCTGATTCTCAACAAGTTCGGTCGCGTGCACTCCTCGCCGGGCGCCCGGCCGGCGGCTTCTCTGGGTGGCCTGTGAAGCGGGTCTTTTTGTCGGGTCGTACTGTGGTACTGACGTCCTCCGCCGCATCAGCCCCCTACCGCCAGCTCCCCGGGGGAACTGGTCTTAGCCCTCGCTGAGCCGGTAGTCCCTCGGCGCGTCTGGATTTCGTCGATGAAACTCCCGGAGTTTCTCCAGACCGCCTACTGAAAAGTTGTCGAATGGCTCCTCTGTTTTCTCGTCGTAACCGAGCCATTTGACGAGGTATAGGATTCTTTTCCGATTCCCTCTCCCGTGTTCCCGTGATGCCTCTACTGCTTCGACGTCGTATTCCTCGGACTGTTCGACGTCGTCGGCCTCCCAGAGTATTTTGGCCGGATCGCGAGGGGCCCGTTTTTCGCTAGTTCGGTAAGGTTCGAAGAGCGAGACGTGGAAGACGTTGTGGATTTTCCATTTTCTGGGCAGAGTCAGCCGTACTGCAACAGGGGTAATTATCCTCTCGACTTGGAAGGGCCCATGGTTCTTGTGGTCCATCTTTCTCGAGGGTCGGCGCGTTTTGATGTTGCGGCCGCTAAGCATTACCAAGTCTCCTACTTGGTATGCCGGAGGGGTTTTCCGGTTCGGTTCCCCGTAACGCCGCATTCGCTCCTGTGCTGCCTCCAGTCCTTCCCGTGCTTCCTTATGCACCGCCTGCATCCAGTGAGCATAAGCCGTGCTCGCCGGGTTAAGGGGTTCTTCGTTTTCATTTGGTGGGTCTAACGTCCTTGGGTGGAAGCCGTAGTTGGCGTAAAACGGTGAGATTCCGTTTCCCACGGTGACTGAGTTATTGTAGGCGAACTCCGCCATTGGTAATAGGCGCACCCAGTCGTCCTGCTCATGGTTGACGAAGCTTCTGAGGTATGCCTCGATGGTCTGGTTGAGGCGCTCGGTTTGTCCGTTGGTTTGGGGGTGAAACGCGGTGGACATTCGTGGGCGGATCCCCAACTTCTTCAATAGTTCCTGCCATACTTCCGACGTGAAACGCGAGTCTCGATCTGACACGATGTCAGTTGGCAGCCCGTGGAACCTCCATATTTCTCGGGCGAATATTTTTGCCAGATCCGCCGCGCCCTTTTCTCGGAGCGGGACGAAGTGTGCCATTTTGGTGAACCTGTCGATAACCACCCATAACTGATCACAGCCTTCCGAGACTGGGAGTTCCGTGATGAAATCCATGGCTATGGACTGCCATGGGGCATAGGGTAGTTCCAGCGGTGAGGGCAGGCCGTACGGTTGGTGCCGGGATGCCTTGTTTTGCTGGCATTTTGGGCAGCTTCGGACGAAGTCGATGATTCGATCATTCATCTTAGGCCACCAGAAGTTTCGTCGGATGAGTTCGATGGTTTTATCCTGCCCCATGTGACCGGCTACCTTGGTGTCGTGCTCCGATTCCAATACTGCGTTTATGACTTCTCCTGTGATCCATAGTAATCCTTTTCTGTAAAGTACCCCGTCCCGGAGTTCGAGGAATCCTTCTTTGACCGCTTCCTGTTTTGCTTGCTGATAAGCCGGGTCTTTTCCCGCCGCTTCTTGGACCTTTTTTATAAACTCCGGGTTCCATTTTCGCGCTGGGAGCGAGGTTAGCCTGGCTGAAGAGACAATAAACGAGCTCGTTTTTCTGGTTTCGAGTTTTCCGAAGTGTTTTTCTCCCAAAACCGTTGTTATGGGCTGGTTTTCTATCCCCCCTTTTTCAGGGCGGTACTCCGAACGCCTAGACAATGCGTCTGGTTTACCGTTTTGGGTGCCTGGACGATAATAAATCCTGAAGTTGATGCCGGCCAATTCCTGAGCCCAACGGGCCTGCCGTCTGTTGAGTATTTTTGTCATCGTAAAGTATTCCAGATTCTGATGGTCAGAGAATACCTGTATTTGGTGTTCGGCTCCTTCGCAGTATCGTCGCCAGTGCTTGAATGCATCCACCACGGCCAGGAGTTCTTTATCGCGGATTTCGTAATATATCTCTGCTGGGGAGAACTTCCTCGAATGGAAGGCAACTGGATGCAGACGATATTCTTAGTCACGTTGTGAGAGGACGGCGCCGATGGCGAAATCCGATGCATCTGTTTCGATAATGACCGGCCGCGTTGGATCGTAATGGCTTAGAATCGGTGCCATCGTAAATCGTTTTTTTTAGCTCCTGAAAGGCTTTTTCTGCTTCCGGGTTCCAGGTCCAGTGCCCCTCCCCCTTTTTCTTTGTGAGCTCCGTCATGGGTCTGGCTATCTGGGAGTAGCCTTGTATGAAGCGTCGGTAGAAGTTAGCGAAACCC
>Ga0307516_10006054_pt1 | contig 14295 bp, 12 predicted proteins | sample 19_EM_MG_FD_203310 | JGI IMG/M metagenome (GOLD analysis project Ga0307516, IMG submission 203310) | Populus trichocarpa ectomycorrhiza microbial communities from riparian zone in the Pacific Northwest, United States - 19_EM | ecosystem: Host-associated > Plants > Roots > Unclassified | place... | reverse complement strand
CTCCGGCTTCCCTGGATCTATCTTTGTTGTTTCTACGAGATCCTTTGCCCTGGCCGTGATCTTTGCAAGGGCAATGTGCCCTCGATGAAAGTGATCACGACCTCCGCCCATGCGAAGGCAACGACACGCGATCCTGGCCTGAGCTCAACGGTCGGTGGACGCACCCGGCAGGGGTTGGTGAAGTCCTGGACGTAAACGACTCCACGTCGAAGTTGATGGGGCTGGGTAAAACTCGTGAGTCGACTCCGCCAATTTCGGTGATTGCGTCCCGCTTCGTCTTGCCGTCGAACTTCCTGTTATTTGTGAAGAAATCTTCGCCGCACTCGCTCTCCGAGCACTCAGCACTCAGCAGGAACGCGTAAGTTGATCGCAGGCCCGAAGTGGAGGACGACGTGTGCGACGGCTGTGACTCGTTCTGAATCGGGCTCCTCATCTGAGCGGACGCGAGAGCCGAGGCGCCGCCATAGAAGCTTGTATCGACCAAGCGGTGCACATCGTGGTCGGGTGTGAGGGTATCGGACAACAACCTTTCGATCTGGTTGTTCCCGGCTTTGGGCAACCCCCCTTACTACCTGTCACGAACGCGCAGGAACTCTTTTCGATGCCGAATGTAGCGCGCTCTCAGGGTGAAGATCTGGGGAGCTCGCATCCCCAACAAATACCACAATCTTTCGGATGACAGAATGCGCACCGGGAGCGACCTTAGGGATGCTATTCTGGGGGTTATCAGTGGTCCTCTGATATCCCCGCCACAACAGGTAGCGGCGAGTAGGTTTTGCGTGCGCAGGGACCAACAACACAAGAGAGCCCGGACGAACAAGAGACCGCCCCGCTCAGTGCGAGACCCATGCCATCGGATGTCCGCCGATGACTCTGGATAACGCCGAGATCGGACGTCCCCGTCAGAGCCAGTGAGATAGTTTGATACTTTTTGTTTTTGTTTGTGGCAACGACACCTTAGGCCTCAGGCTTTACAGCGGGATTCGTCACGGGTTGCCGAAAGGAACGATCGAATCGCAAGGTGGACGATCCTCACCAGGCCCACCGGTGTTGAGGAAATGAGGTAACCTGCAACACACCTTTAGCTATCGCATGGATCACGGAGAAGCGCGACGATAAAATAAAGACAGGTAGACAGCCCCAACGGCACATCCATAAATTCAACATTCAGAAACCCGGCACCAGCAAAAAACAAAACAAGACAAGACCTGCTGTATAAGACAAGCTATATACAGTGTTCACAAATGACAGCGAAAATCTGCATCGATAATCCACGAAAAATGAGAAATGGAGCATATAAAACTCGGAACCCATCCCTACCTCCTCCGAGTCACCGGGGGGTTGTGAGAAAGGTGAGAGGGAGGTCCCCCGGTAGAAGCTCCCTTCTGGATCACGTTTGGGTTGTAATCTAGCCTCGAGGACCGTCCATCGGCTCGCGATCCAGCATCGCTCCCATAATCGTGGCGCGTAGAACCGCGCCGAGGCTCCCCCTCGTCCCGCCTCCGGTCCCGGTCTCTGTTCTTGTCAGTGTGATGCGAGGTTGAGCCATTCGAACTCGCAGTCTGAGTATTTCCCGGAGTTCACCACGGGCCCAACGCACGATGGAGTTGGGGTTATTGTAAGGGATCAATGCGCCAGGACGCGATGCATCCCCAGGGCCATAGTCCGAACCCGGGCGTGACTCATCGGACCGACTGCGGGGCATTCTTTGGTGGGAAGAAGGGGGTGGATGATGGGTGACACCAGGGTAAACGATCGAACGAGTCGGTTGGTGGGAAGGTGTTGGGTGCGGTTCGTCCGATGGTTCGTAATCAGATTCCTCCGGGATTACTGGAATCACCGGAGGGGAGGTGTAACCGATTACTCGCGGGGACATTCCCTGAAGGTTGTAATGTGCCGTCGAGCCTCGGTGATACTGAACCTCCTCTACCTCTTCGAATACGGTGGTGATAACTAAAGCGCTGTGTTAGAATCTATCGCGGAACGTGGATATAAACGGTTGGAGAACGAACCTCGTCCGTCGTTGTGGGAAATACCCCTTCTGGCACGTGTCATTTGCATTGGGATGGTACGAGGGGCGGTGAGAGGGTACGACACACCCCTGCCCTCTTTATATACGTCTGGCCAGCGCTGGACTCGAGCAGCTGTTATGAGACGAGCCGCGATAGACCTATTTGCCTCTGGCGCAGCAACCTATGAGGTCCATGCGTAGGACGGTGCCCACGAGGGCCGTGAGTGTTACATCGTGGCCGTTTTCCTGAACTCGGGCCAAAGGCAGCACTGGTGCATCGTAGTTTGGTAGGAACGTGGGTCATACACAATCCGGAGGTCGGAACTCAAGGACGCACCACTTGGATCCTTGTAACTTAGGCCATGCCGAGGGTTGAATGTGTACGGCGAACGGGGAACGTCCCGACGCCAGGTACGCCCGGGCGAATTGCGCGTCGCCATCGTAGTACGTGCTGCAAAAGGTGATGAAGGATGAGCTTCTGGACAATCAGTAACATGGCGAAGACCCACACATGTCTTCCGTCCCCAGATGAAGCATGACCGAGCTCTCTCCTCATCAGACGGCGGGTTATTTGAGGCGGAAGTGCCATACGATGGTGGTTGTGATGCTGACGAAGATGCGTCTCAACAATTGCGGTACTTCCAGTTCCAGAACATTGAGGGCCGTGGTGCCAACCGATAACAAATAGGCCGGAGTCGGGTGTTTCGAAGCAGACGAGGAGATCAACGGAGGGAAAAGGAGAATGCATAATCCCAGAAAGATATCGATTCGATGGACTAATCAACCGCTACAGCAGCTTTTGTTTCCAATTGGCTTGAACCTCTGTCTTCGGCCTATCCACCTTCGTACCCCTTCATTTCCGATAACGTCACCTTCACGAGGTCAACCATAGCCGCAGATTGCGGTTCCAAACTACTGTTGAGGATGCGTTAGTGCACGGCAGAAGATACTTTTCCTCTCTTCCAGAACGAGAGGGGCAGTGAGAAGGAATGACACATCCAGACGGGATACAGAAGCGCGTCGCGTTGTGAGGGGGATATGCGACTAGACCAATGCGGCTTCATTGGGGAAAGAATTGCCATGAAAACCCTGGGGACCCCCGGGATTTGCCCTCTGAGGAGTTTCGTTGAACCGCTCAGCAGAGCGTACAGGGCGGATAGAGGTCCAGAGTAAGGGGGGGGATGGATGCAACGAACGTTTGAGAATCTGAGATCTGAGAGCGAAGACGCAGGACCACCGCACGTGACCGGCTGGTTGCGAATCCGCAGTGTCGTGCACGTTTTGACAAAGGTCCCTATGAGTACCGGTCTCGCCTCGTTACGGACGGACTCATCTGTTGGTTTCGACAATATACACTGGGAGGATGTTTACTGGTACGATCTCGTCACGAGCCATTGATGGCCTGACTCGTGGTCTCCGCGTTCCCGATTGCGTGATGGTGCCGACATGGGCGGATATTAACGCTGCCTCGTGAACTGGTCGCCGTCCAGTTCCCCCTCACCTTTCCCCTTCGTCCTACCACCTACCGTCAGTATCCCAGTGAGTTACAGTGGCATTCCCCAGTATGGCGGGTCTGGAAGAGATTTCAGTCGAGGGGTGGGTCTCTTGGGGCTCCATCGGTTCATTTTTCTAACTCTCGCTTGTCCCCATAGTCGGGAACACGGAAATAATGGAACTGGACGTCCAATCGAAAAAGAACCAAACCCCAGTAAACGGGTGGATACAAACCGAAGGCGGTCCGCGTATGTTTTTTTTCAAGCACCAGTTCGTTGGCTGAATCGGACCTTAGATCCAAGAAGCGTCAGGGAACCAATGGTTTAAACCACGTTGAAAACAGCGCTTCGGAGTACGGTTTCGAATCCCACCAGTGACATCTCGTTGACTAACATCTGACAATAGCCAGGACCCTGGGAGAGGGTTGAAGGAGGAAGCTGACAAAGAAAATCGGAAACTGGGAGATGGGTAGGATCCTGTTTCACATCTCTCTCGAATTCCACTGAACTTCCCCCACAGTCCGGAACCAGACACTCACTCTACCGAGGAAGATATTCGTTCTCAATTCTACAAAAATTACCACAAGGTGGCTGAAGATTATGACAAGGAATTCAACAAGAGATATGAGGAGGATTTAAGCACAACCCTAATATTTGTGAGTCTTGCAAGTTCATTGGAGACATACATACTGAATCAGGTCACAGGCTGGTCTATTCTCTGCAGTCACTTCTGCCTTCATCATTGAGATCAACTCGCAGCTCCAGCCAGACCCAAATGAGGAGACTGCTGCTCTCCTCCGTGTTCTTATCCACCAGATGAACAACTCCATTTTTGGTGACCATGTTCCAACTGTCCCACAATGGACTGGTCCTCCACATAAAATTGTTTATGTTCAAGCCATGCTGTATGCCAGCCTTGCTACTTCCCTCTTCTCTGCATTCCTGGCAATGCTTGGCAAGCAGTGGCTGAATCAATATGTCTCAACTGAGCTGCAAGGGACTCCCATTGAACAAAGTCAGAATCGGCAGAGGAAACACAATGGCATTGTTGTTTGGCATTTTCACCATGTAATGGAGTCATTGCCACTGATGCTGCAGTTTGCACTCTTGCTACTTGGTAGTGCACTTTCTCTCTTCATCTGGGGGATTGATAGGACCATTGCATCAGTGGTCCTTGGGATCACTGTGTTTGGTGTCACATGCTATACTTTTGTCATAATTGCAGGGGCAATTTCTATGGATTGTCCATACCAAACCCCTGGTGCTCTGATCCTGCGCTACCTCTGGCAAAAGTTTCCAAGTCATGCTATGCTATCACATGCTTGGGGGTTGGTGGCACAACATCCTGTGAAACCTGGTACAAGACAGCCACCAGATCAACATGTGGCTGTCATGGACTTCCACTGCATCTTGTGGATGCTGCAAACTTCATCACACAGCAGCATCAACCAGATGACCCTCAGATATCTCTCATCTATTCCCACATCCCCTGGATTCAAGGCAACAATCACTGCAGACTGCTTCAAGCTCCTCACCACTTCCATCAGCATTACCAAGGACAACCAAGTAATGGTACTCAAAGGGCTAGAGCAGCTTGCAGAAAGAGCTGCTGCATGCCTTCTTAGCACCATTTCTCACACATTAATTGTGGACCCAAAATCAAAAGTCCTAAAAGAAGTATATGAGCAGTACAACAACACTTTTCCATATGCTGTAGATTTGCAGGGCCTCCCTTTCTGCTACACAATCAGTGGAGTTCACAGCTTGTTTAGCAGAGGTGATTACCCAGAGGGTCTGAACTGGGAAGGGGTTGACCCTTCTACTCCAGAGAACGTCTTACTTGCACATAGCCTGGTCAAGGTTGCTTCATTGTGTTCCCAGGGTTTAGCATTAGGGCAAGGGGGGCAAGAGAATGTACCCGATTGGGTGCTCCAATTCTCACTCCACTGTCTGTTATGGAGTCCTAAGCCCCCTGTGTCAGTCATCACTGACTGCTTGTCAATTGTTGCAATTGAATTGGGATGTGAGATACCAGATGATTACATCAGAAGCCTGGACAAGAGGTATGTATGCATGTGTGTGTGTAATCCAGCTGTATAACTAATCACCCCATTAGTGTATATCTTGCAAACATTATCTCCAGGATAAACCAGCAGCTTGAACAGATTGGTGGAAATGCTCAGACCATTTCTCTCAAGCACCAGGCTATCACTACATGGTACTTATGGGCAATCCCTGTTGAACTTCTCAATGGACCACGCTTCACTCAGCAAACATCACTTGAGCTCTGTGATAAAATCCATATTGCCAATCCTGCACTGGCTAAAACCTATCTGGATGCCCTCCTTGGCTGTATCACTGTGAATGGCCAGAAGGTGATAGGTGGTCCAGGTACAGAACAGGCTATAGTAGCAGCCTCTCTGTGTTTATTATGTGCACTCTCAGTCAGGGACCCAACATCAATTGTGGATCAAGACATACATCAGTGCTATGTCAAGGCAATTCCATATGATGCTAATTTTGATGGTCTCCTGTGTTACCATGTAATCAATGTGATCCATACTCTGTTCACCAGTGGGCAGCTGTACCAGGATTTTGGATGGATGGACTATAACCCTTCTCCTCAGGAGCGTGCTATTGTTGCAAAAACTTTGGTCCAAGCTGTACACAGGGGAAAAGAGCGCCAGAGGAATCTACCTGATTGGGCAAGAGAACGCCAATGGAAGCTAGCTGATTGGGCTGGGGGGCACTGGGGGGGAGCATCTGATTGGGCCCTCCACTTTGTGATTCAGTCCCTCTCTCTGGATCCCCCACCCCCTCCACAAGTTGTCAGCTGTTGCTTGTCAATCTTTGCAATTAGCCTGGGATGGAACATGCCAAGTACTGGAGCTATGGTTTTGGATGGGAGGTGTGTTTGTTTATACCTAATAAATGTTGATCTCTCTAACTTAAGATCAGTGCACAAATGGATGAAGCTGGAGGCAGCAATCAAAACCCAATCCAATCTGCTCATAAGGCCATTGCTGCATTTTTTCCATCTACAGTCTGGGAAGAACAGAGTGGGGAACATGAGCTGCTTGGTACCTTTATGCAGGCTGCATGCCTGGCTGCACGGTGGTCAGGTCCCTTCAAAAATCTACTTGAGCCATTGGTCATCATGCTGCTAAAAGAGGAGAGTCCTATTTCCTGGAAGCAAGCTGCTATACTTGCATTACCCCACTGGCCATGGTGGAATCCCACAAATAGTGGGGAATTGATCCAATTATGGGCAGCAGCAACCTCAGTAGTCCCACACACAGACAATATTTGTTTGAGTGTTGTTGATACACTGTTACAAATTGCATCTATGCCTTCCTTACAACAATTCATACCTCCTGGAATGTGGGTGTGGTTAAACAAACGGCCTCTTCTTCCTCCTATATGTGTAGGCCGTAACAGGGGAAGCACAGCACCTGTAGTACAGATTGTTTGGGAATCTGGTGATGTTGAAATAATTACATCATACCTGCTTCTCATCTGGTCACCATGGGACGGTTTATCTATTGGAGGCTTAGGTGAGATGCTCATCTCACTTAGGAAAGGCTTCTCTGGGATTGGGATGGCACGTCACCGGAAAGCCCTCCTCCAGCGACTTGATCGCATTTTATGGGGGTTGGGCCCAGATTGGGTCATAGTCAAACAATACAAGCCAAGTATCACTAGACAGGTTGCTTGGGAAAGGAGAATGCAATATAACCAACTTATGGGGGAGGTACTTGAGATAGCTAAGGAAGCAGTTGATGAACATATTTGTGAGCCTCCCAGACTAACCATCCTCTTTGTCATACTAACTCCCATGAACAATCACAGGGCGCAACAGATTCATGTGTGCAATTCCTCTTCCCTGTCCATAGTTGTATATCTAGAACATTTCCCCCACCCCACTCTTTACCCAACCCCAATGCCCTCCCTGTATTTTTATACAGATTATCTTTTTTTTTTCCCTTCTTGGACTTTATACTCCTGTGTACTATTTATCTTGGGTTCAATACATCTTCTATTCCACCAGTCACCACCAGATCCCTTACACTGCCTATGAACCTTCATACACTCCCACTGCCAGTGCAGTGTTGATGAAGGTGGCCATAGGTTTGGTCTACACAAGGATACTTGCAAAGAATGCCCGTGGCATAGGTGAGTGGAGCCCCTTGTGCAATACCATTTCGTGGTAGTATTCGTGAGCTCAGCAACCAAGATATCAACCTGGTTAGGGTAACAGTTCCAACAACTTTTCCATTGCAGGCAAGACATCCATGAATTAGATTCAGCAATCAGACACTTGGTACTGGCAACCAAACTTATGTACAATGTCTATCAGGGATAGTGAAAACCCTTGTCGGTAATCCACGAAAAATGAAAAGAATTGAGCATATAAAACCCGGAACCCATCCCTACCTCCTCCGAGTCACCGGGGGGTTAGGAGAAAGGTGAGAGGGAGGTCCTCGGGTAGAAGATCCCTTCCGGATCACATTTGGGTTGTGACCTAGCCTCGAGGACCGTCCGTCATCTCGCGACCCAACATCGCTCCCATAATCGTGGCGCGTAGAACCACGCCGAGGCTTTCCCTCGTCCCACCTACGGTCCCGGTCCCTAGTCTTGTCGGTGCGATGCGAGGTTGAACCATCCGAACTCGCAGCCTGGGTATTTCCCGGAGTTACACCACGAGCCCAACGCTCGATGGAGTTGGGGTTATTGTAAGGGATCAATGCGCCAGGGCGCGAGGCATCCCCATGGCCATAGTCCGAACCTATACGTGACCCATTGGACCGACTGCGAGGCATTCTTTGGTGAGAAGAGGGGGGTGGATGATGGGCAACATCAGGGTAAACAATCGAACGAGGCGGTTGGTGGGAAGGTGGTGGGTGCGATTCGTCCGATGATTCGTATTCAAATTCCTCCGGGATTACTGGGATCACCGGAGGGGAGGTGTAACCGATTACTCGCGGGGATGTTCCCTGAATGTTGTAGTGTGCCGTCGAGCCTCGGTGATACTGAACCTCCTCTACCTCTTCGAATACGGTGGTGATAACTAAAGTGCTGTTTTAGAATCTGTCGCGGAATGTAGATATTGGAGAACGAACCTCGTCCGTCGTTGTGGGAGATACCCCTTCTGGCACGTGTCATTTGCATTGGGATTGTATGAGGGCCGGTGAGAGGGTACGACACACCCCTGCCCTCTTTATATACGCCTGGCCAGCGCTAGACTCGAGCAGCTGCTATGGGAAAGACGAGCCGCGATAGATGTATTTGCCTTTGGCGCAGTAACCTATGAGGTCCATGGCCCACGAGGGCCGTGGGTGTTACGCCGTGGCCATTTTCCTGAACTCGGGCCAAAGGCAGCACTGGTACATCGTAGGTTGGTAGCAACGTGGGTCACACACAGTCCGGAGGTCGGAACCGAAGGACACACCACTGGGATCCTCGTAACTTGGGCCATGCCGAGGGTTGAAGGTACACGGCGAGCGGGGAACGTCCCGACTCCCGATACGCCCGGGGCGAATTACGTGTCGCCATGGTGGTACAGTGCTGTAAAAAGGGGTGAAAGGATGAGCCTCTGGACAATCAATAACATGGCGAAGAACCACACACGCGAAGCGGGACGACCGAGCTCTCTCCTCGTCAGAAGGTGGGTTATTTGAGGCGGAAGAGCCGTACGATGGAGGTCATGATGCGCCGCTGTGTGAACGTGATGTTCTTTGGTGACCGATGGCCATCCTTGACCTTCGCAACGACCACGTCCGATCAAAGGCAGCCATCACTGAAAAGTCGGACCGCCAGTTGCCGGTTGATCCCGGCCCAGCCAGTGGGACAGAGTTTGCAGAGAATGCGCAAGTCGGGCAGAGAGTTGCCGCAACGTCCATTCACTATTGGGACTATGTCAGATGATATTCCACCACACAAGACACTCAACCCCACTGCTGATATGACCTCGAGCGCATTAACCTGTGAGGTCCGTGTAGGCCATAGTTATCACACATTGTTCCGCGCCCGAACGCAAGGTAACACTAGCGTATCATAGGTTAGCAAGAATGCAGCTTACATCGCCCTGAAGGACGCACTACAGAGATCCTGGTGATTTCGGCCATGCCGAGGTTTGAATGTGTGCCACGAGTCTGGAACGTCCTGGCACGTCTTTGGGGAGATCCTGGATCACCACCCTAGCGCCGCGCTGCAATAGGGAGGGAATGATAAGAGTCTGTGGCCGTCCATAACATGGCGAATTGTCTCACATGCCCCTGTACCCGGTTGAAACAGAGTGACCGTGCTCTCTCCTCACCGGGAGCTGGCGGTTACTGGCAGGCGGAAATATCATGCGATAGAGGTCGTGATGCGCCACCGGTTCATCCATAAGATTCTGTCTCGATGTCCACCCTCGACGTTCTGTCACGTCCAATCAAAGGCGTCCATCACAGAAGAGTTGAACCGTCGGATAATCCTAGGCCCAGATGGTCCAGGAGGAAAACTTGGGAGAACCCGCATGAGACCCTTGACGTAACGGCGTGCTCGTGACAAGCTATGATGGTCGATGGCGGCCCCAGAGGATGGCGGCGGTAGGTAGCGGGGATGCAAGATAAGGAGAATGTGTATGACGGAAGGTGGAAGTGAGTTGGTGATTGAAATATGTATGTTGATGGACGAATTCATTGGAGGCGATCGCGTTTGAGACACAGACGTATGGACTCGGTCTCCGGAGAGATCCAATGGGCGACCATCGATATCCCTCTTATCGATTCCCCGTACGTGTATAAAGGAGAGAGAGAGAGAACCTCACAGTCGGGTTCTGCCTGGACGAGAACCGCGGTTGAACGAGGTGAGTCATAGTTTGGTGGTGAATGACAAAGGACGCTCACGTTCGGGTCTAGCTGCAAGTCCACTTATAGCCTCCTCGGATTCCAATCCAACCTCACCCTCTCTCCCTCACCCCCACCATGGTTAATTCCCAATCCCAAAGACCCGCCGAGAAGTCGGGAGACCTCATATTTCGAATTCGGGACACCTCGCGTACAGAGTTTCTCAGTCAGTCTACCCCGACAGCTCACTCGTGTGGCCCGCGCTGATATCTCATCTGCTATCCAGTTGACTACGCCACAGACCTCACAGTGGCGGTAGTCGAGCGCTGTATGGAATCCTCGTCAGACACCAAACCAAGGATCTCAAAGGAAGAACGCGACGCTCTCAAGCTCTTGATCCAGAACGTGGGCCGGGTTTACCCCCCTAGGCGATTCGCCGCATTACTCGTCGCGACGTTGATTTACGTCGAGCGCATTGAGGGGAGAACACACATGAAGGAGGGAGTGAACATGACTTGTTCTGTGTTCATCGGTGGAGTGATACTGGCATCCCGGGTACGTTCCACCCGTTCGGCTCTATCAACTTAGGCTCACCCGCCCTTCCGACAGATCATGCAAGACCAAAAGGTCTCGTATCAAGTTTGGGGCCAATGTACCAACATCCCGTCCCAAAAGACTCTGATGAAAGCCGAACGGGCCATGCGGGGTATCCTAAACAAGAGTTTCTCCCTTCCAGATTCTCGCGTCCAGTACCATCTCGATGTCGTCGACTCGATGTACATGGACAAGACCGTTGTCCCACTCAGGCTTAGTCCATCATCAATGTCTCGAATCGCCTCGGATTCATCCGACCTCTCTGTTCGTTAATCACCTACGTCAGGCTCTCCCTATCATGTTCGGCACCCGTAATCATCCCCCTCATCCTGTACCTTTACCATCCGCCCGCCCACTTGTAATACCACTCATGAAGTGTGAAGCCCTTTCGGCTTGTTGGATCTACATAGAGACGTAGACGTTCGTGGTTTATCCTGCATATATCAACGGAATCGGAATGACATTTACCCTCGTCGGCAGCCAGCTCTCAACCCCATGACCGATCGACAACTTCACCCTTGCCGTAATCAAGTTCTTGCGATGACGCAGGCGGGCGCCGACCGTGCTTGTTTTAACCGCTCTTCCACTGCCGGTTTTTTCCGGGTAAACTGCTTAGGACGTCCGACACTGCGAAGCTTGTTGGGGAGGTCTGGGAATGACCGCAGGTGATTCTTAGCATTCCGTATCCTCCAGCAATTTCTGACGCCCATGGTCAGACCTACTTACACGTATCCCAATGCTCGCAGCCCCCACCCGCGACGTAGGACGCGCCCCAAAAGCAAAGCAACAACCAATTCTCCGCGGGAAACGCGTAAGATACTTTGACGACGCGTGGTCCCGAACCCAGCCCACATTGACAACAATCAATCTTACCTTCTCCCGTAGGTGGAATCCCGGGTGTGATTTTCATGCGCGTGCGTGGGTGTCCGCTAATGCGCACACTATAAAAAATCGGGCTTCGCCAACGGATGGCCTCTCGTTCCCTCTGGATCCTTCGCAGCGATTACCCCAATGGCCGTCGGTGCTGCTTTCGTTGCTCTTGCCTGTTCGTTTGGTTTGGTCTTGGCCGCCCCTTCAAAGAGATGGAGTCCGACGGTACGCGTATAGTTTGAAATCATAGAAGCGCCATTCACTTACGAGAGACTGTACGGTGGATAGGACCCAATCAGCACAGACCTCACTTGGGGCAGTTGCACCAACTTTGGTATTGCAGAACCGGACCCCAACCTCAGCTGCGGATACTATGAGGTTCCCATGGATTATTTCGACTCTACCGCGGGCAAGGCTCGTTTAGCTCTCGTCAAATACCAAGCTACCGTGCCAGTTAAGAAGGGGACCCTCTTCACAAACCCTGGTACGATCATAACGTGCCGTGGCTTCGGTGAAATGGCTTATGTTAAAACCCTAAAGGCGGCCCTGGGGGTTCTGGGTTTGAACTTCTATCTATATTGGGGGCCGAGATTAGTGCGAACGTTCAAGGGCAGTACGATATCATTTCTTGGGATCCACGCGGCGTCGGCTCCTACACGTTGTGAGTTTATTCCCTCCCACGACTCGATGAAACTCCCAAGTTGACCAAGACCTTAACCTTAAATCTGGGGCGCGATCTGCCGTATCTAATATGCGAACGTTCGTCCCCAACTTGTCTGATAATTTTCTTCTCCTCTCCCGACACTCCGGCCACCCGAACCCCGATTCTCCTACCCCCGATAAAGCCCCGGCGACGTGATCTGCTTCACCACATCCACGGAAGAGGCTGCGTTTTGGGATAACACCGTCGTGAGATCGATCAACGAGACCATCTCCACCAAGTTTAGCGATCCAAAGGAACTCGTAGAGTTTTACTCTCGTGTGTCAGAGACGGATGCAAAGTTGGAGGCGTTTGGGAAGAAGTGTTTGAGGTCGAAGAGTGGGCCGTACCTCAAGTATGTTGGCACGAGTTCGACGATTCGGGACCTGGTTTCGTTGGCGGATAGGATCGTTGGACCTGGGAAGCCGATTGATTATTATGGGTATTCGTACGGGACGGTTATTGGGTTCCATTTCCTCACTCGTGAGTGAACCGCGTCTCCCCAGATTATTGGACGGGTGATGCTAACTCCTACTCGAACCCTAGTGTTCTCCAACGTGAGTTTTCCACCCCGCTTAGGCCCCAGATTGGATATCTAAGTATCTGATCTTTCCTAAAGCGCGTCGGTCATGTTGTCCTCGACGGTGTTGAAGACCCGATCAAATGGGGAAGCTACGATGTGCGTTACGGACGATCCTGATGCACAATCCCTCCTCTGACACCGTTACATAGTCGAATTCTTTGGACTTGGTCGATTCCGAGGTGGTATTCACCGCCTTTGCGAACGCGTGCGCCCAAGCCGGCGCGAAAAAGTGTCTTCTGGCTGCTATGATCAAGGGAACCGCGACTGGATCTGATGTCAGCACGCTTGTTACTTCGACCATCGATGTGAGCTGTCCGTTCCTATCGCCTAATCTGGCTAGGGTTCTGACCTCGAAAAGCTCGCCTTGAAGTTACAGAGAGTCGGATACGCCGGGTTGCAACCCGGAGAGCTCAAAGGTTGCTGATCGTCTTACTCCCTACCTTCAGAGGGAATCTGACATGGCGCCAGCGTCGATCTTCCGTGGCCTCTATTTCGCTCGAAACTGGCAGGCCGTCGCAAACCAACAGATCTACCCCACCCTTACCACGCTGTTGACAGCTGGTCGCGCTCACGGGTTCACAGATCCATACGTTCTTCCGCACACCACCGTCACGCCGCCCCCGGTAACCGGTTCCGACCCTCCTGGAAGTTATCCAGTTGAGGCTATCTCTGGAGCGGACGGGGTCGCGTCGAACGGTGTTCCGTTGAAGAGCGCGTTTGATGATCTTGTCAAGACGACGAGAGATCATGCCCCTACTTGTATGTCCCTCGATTCCCGACCTTTTGGAGATCGTTGGGCTGACTGAGGACTGTAGTTGGTGCCGTGTGGTCTGGTTTGTAAGTGATGGGCTTTCCTCTCACTCCGTTGTATACCGCTGACGTGGATGGACGATATCAGGTCGACGACTCCGAAGTGGCCAGTTCGTTCTGTCGAGGCATTGCCAGCCTTCACGCGTAAGGCTCTGAGCAACAAGATCCTGATCATCGGAAACACGGTAAGTCCATCGCTCCCTCTGAATTCCGTTCAGGCTTGATGGTTGACCTGCTGTACCACGACAGTTCGACCTCACCACTCCGTTCAGGGGCTCGAAGTATGTCGCTCAGCTTCTTGGAAGTGAGAACGCGGTGCTGCTTGAGAATCAGGCCGTGGGACATACGACCGTGTCGCAGTCTTCGGCTTGCACCAAGGCCATCGTGTCGAACTATTTGTTGAA
>Ga0307516_10006053_pt1 | contig 14296 bp, 19 predicted proteins | sample 19_EM_MG_FD_203310 | JGI IMG/M metagenome (GOLD analysis project Ga0307516, IMG submission 203310) | Populus trichocarpa ectomycorrhiza microbial communities from riparian zone in the Pacific Northwest, United States - 19_EM | ecosystem: Host-associated > Plants > Roots > Unclassified | place... | reverse complement strand
ACGGAACCGAGAACAATTCCGGAACTATCGAAAGCTGCATATGGCTCAAGATACAAATGGGCAAAAAGAAGATCAGTACCAGATTCCTTGTCACGGAATTGGGAAAAGACAAGATGATTTTGGGGCTCCCTTGGTTGAAGCAATACAACCCAAAAATAGATTGGAACACCAGAAAAGTTGATATTGACTCCATACATGTGGAAAACACCTTCAGCAGAATGTTTATGTGAAGTGTAGAACTGGCAAGAATGGAGGTCATCAAACCCCGACCCAGACCTGACATGGAAGAAGTTTTTGAAACTCTTCCAGACAATAGACCCATTCTAGAAGGCCTACTAGAAAGTTCTTTAGAAAACGAAGAAATATGGATTCAAGCAAAAACATCCATATCTCAAGGATTGGCTCACCAACACATTGATGACAAAGCCAAAGTCGAACTCCCAGAAGTTTATGCCAAATATAGAACCGTGTTTGAAAAAGAAGCTTCAGAACGAATGCTGGAACGAAAACCATGGGATCATGCCATTGATCTCAAAACCAATTTCATCCCCAAAGATTGTAAAATCTACCCTTTATCACCTGAAGAACAGAAAGAACAAGACAAGTTCCTTGAAGAAAACCTCAGAAAAGGATATATCCGACCCTCGAAATCCTCCCCAATGGCATCACCATTTTTCTTTGTTTCAAAGAAAGACTCAAAGAAACTTAGACCATGCCAAGATTATAGACGTCTAAATGAGGGAACAATCAAAAACACCTATCCTTTACCACAAGTTGACAAACTCCTAGACAAACTCAAAGGAGCAAAATACTTCACGAAACTCGATCTTTGATGGGGATACAACAATGTTCGGATCAAAGAAGGTGATGAATGGAAAGCGGCATTCAAAACAAACAAAGGCCTTTTTGAACCATTGGTAATGTTTTTTGGTTTATGCAATTCCCCAGCGATGTTCCAGAACATGATGAACGACATTTTCATCATGGAAACCAATGAAGGATGGATCTTAATCTATATCAACGACATCTTGATATTCTCGAAAAGAAAAGAAGAACTCCAGAAACTCACATTACGAGTTCTGAAGAAACTCCAAGAAAATGATCTCTTTGCAAATCTAGATAAGTGCACTTTTGAAGCAACAGAAGTTGACTATCTAGGAATGATCATCAGTGAAGATCAAATCAAAATGGATTCAGCAAAACTAGAAGGAATCAAGAACTGGCTGTCACCAATGACCGTGAAACAAGTCCGATCCTTTTTAGGATTTGGAAACTTCTATAGAAAATTCATTAGTCACTACACCAACATCGCCTGACCCTTGAACAATTTGACAAAGAAAGATCTAACATGGAATTGGACAGATGCTTGTCAAGAACCGTTTGAAAAGTTGAAAGAAGAATTCCAGAAAGCATCAGTGCTTCTGATGCCCAATTCGATGAAACCATTCATCATTGAATCCAATGCCTCCAAGTTTGCCACTGGAGTGGTCATATGACAAAAAGACATGAATGGAGACTGGCACCCCTGTGGATACATTTCCCACTTCTTTAATGCGACACAATGGAACTACGAGATTTACGACAGAGAACTAATAAATATAGTTCATGCCTTGGAAACCTGGCGACACTACCTCCAAGGATCCCCATTTCCCACAGTCATCCTATCAGATCACAAAAATCTGACATATTTCTGAACCGCCCAAAAGTTAAACAGACGACAAATTTGTTGGAGCTTATTCCTATCAGAATTCGACTTAAAACTCATCCATACCTCCAGATCCAAAATGATCCAATCAGACGCCCTCTTCTGATGATCCGATCACATCACCAATGAAATTGACAATGATGACATAATTGTCTTACCTGATAACATTTTCATCAAAATGATCGACCTTGAACTCCAGAATGAAGTACGAGAAGAAACCGCAAAAGATGATTTTTTTGCGAAAGCATTACTCGCTGTAAAAGAAAACGGCCCTCTACCAATTAGATCAAAATTGGAAGACTGGAAAACTGAAGAAGGATTATTATTCTTCAAAGACAGATGCTATATCCCTCCACATGAAAAACTACGTCGAGAAATTGTGAAACAATACCATGACTCCTTAACTGGAGGACACCCAGGGCACTTCAAAACCCTAGAACTGATCCGCCGAAACTACTGGTGGCCTGGAATGACAGTTTTTGTCAAAAACTACATCATGGGATGCGCTGTTTGTCAACAGATGAAGGTTAACACACACCCTTAATCCTCTGGTTTAATACCAATAAAAGGACAAGAAAACGCGACATCATTTTTCCAGGTCACTTGTGACTTCATAGCCGACCTACCAGAAACAGAAGGATTTGACAGCCTCATGGTCGTGGTAGACCATGGATCTACAAAGGGGATAATTTCTATTCCCTGCAACAAAATGATCGACGCCACCCTCACCACACAAAACTACATCGATTATGTATACCAACACTTCGGACTCCCCAACTTGTTCCTCTCAGATAGAGGCCCACAATTCTCTTCCCAAGTATTCAGAGAAATGGCACGACTTTTAGGAATCAAAACACTGAGAAGCACAGCATACCACCTTCAAACCAATGGAGAAACAGAACAGGTCAACCAAGAGCTGGAAATCTATTTCAGAATCTTCTGTTTCAACAACTCCAAAATGTGGAAACAATTCAATCCCCTCATGGAGTTCAGCCACAATCAGAAGATTCACTTCACCACAAAACAGACCCCGTTCTACCTTATGATGGAGTATGAACCTAAAGATATCCTCTTGGTGTTTGATAGGACAAATGCTCTGACTGTGGAACAATGAGTGAAAACCCTCCACAAGGCCAGAAACGAAGCTGCTGTGGCACATGAACTGGCGAGACAAATGGTCGCCGAAAGAATGACATGAGGTTTTACCCCATTCAAGAAAGGAGAACAGGTGTGGCTTGACAGACAGAACTTGAAAATAGGCTACCAATCTAGAAAGCTAGCCCCAAAAAGAGAAGGACCCTTCACAATAACAGAAGTCTTGGAACCAGTGACCTATCACCTACAACTCCCGAACCAATGGCGAATTCACGATATCTTCCATGCATCACTCTTATCACCTTATCATGAAACCGAAGCCCATGGTCCAAACTTCGTGAAACCACCTCCTGACCTTATCAAAGGAGAAGAAGAATATGAGATAGAAGCTATCACGAGTCACAAGAAATGGGGTAGAGGATACCTTTATCTTGTCAAGTGGAAAGGATACCCCATTAGTGACAACACATGGGAACCACCGAGCAACCTTAAAAATGCTCGAGAAATCTTGAACGACTACCAACTCACCCACCACATCCTCTAAACGACAATCTCCCTCGAAAACCTCATCCTCATGTCTTCTTCTACCCAGAAAGCCACCATCCCCAATGTCCAAGAACACCTCAAAAAACTCTGTCGTTCACGCATGCAGGAACTTCTTGATCATGAACCCCTCCAAACTACCATTCTTTCTTGTATTATCGACCCTCTTGACTCGAACATTGTCAAGAACACTTATACCCTTCTAGGGCTACGAAAGATCCACTCAGAAGCCATAAAAAGGATCGACTCCTCACTCAATGAAAACGTCGACCTTCTTCTAAATACCAATGCCGACCAACTCCTAAATCATCTCCCCACCCCATTGAAACCAACCATCGCATACCCTTCAAAACTTGTCATTACACCAGAAGAACTGATCTCCATTAGACACTTTTCCCCTCTCAACAACAAATCACCATCTCCTGTCGTTTTTAAACAAACCCGACAAACCGAACAAAGAAACCCTTACCCCTCCACCCGATCCCCTTTGGTCAAACAAATATTCCTGAAGAAACCACCTGCAAACAGAAGAACCGTCATTAACCTCTCTGATGATTCCGATAAACCCATCGAACATATACCAACCAAACTCTTCATCACCAGAGAAACCAGACGATGAGCAAAAACCCATGACTGTACCGTCTGTAACAAACGAGGACATGACAAAGTACATTGTCACTGCTATCAATGCAAATTCTGTCACAACAACGCCCCTGGACATTTACCATCCGAATGTCTCAAAAACCCCACTCCATTTCATCATCACCACATTACTTGATTACGACCAAGATGCACTCTTTGTGGAAAGATAGGACACCATTGGACGAAATGTCGAGATTACCAATGTATCTCTTGTCATAAAGACGCACCAGGGCACAAAACTAGCAATTGCCCTGAAGACTATTGAAACCAATATGCTGCAGCGAACAGTATTACGGTTAATCACCCCATCTTTCCTCCCGGGATGATTTCCAATGAACCATTTGACAATGAAGACTATTATAATGAAGATGCCGAACACAATTTGGCGACATAAGAAAGTTCAAATTTGGTGATTTTGAACATAAGAAGGGGGTAATGTTATGATTTTCTATCTTTGAACAATGACTAAATACCTTTTACTCATAACTCTGATCCAATCGCTATCGACTCATTACCTATGACACATTTACTGTGGAGCTCAGTCAGCTCTACTGCACCTTACTGCAGAGCTCAGTCAGCTTATCCCTCTTTTAGATTATTCTTCTCATGATTACTCAGCTTTACTGATCATGACACATTATGATTGACTCATTACACTTACCCATTTTACTATATAAACCCTAGGATAACCCTGTATTCTGTAGCTTTGACCTAGGCAATCCACCTTCCTCTTTGCTCACTGAACAATCTCAAACCAAGTGTCTTGATAAAGACTTGGCTCATCAGAACGCTTGATCGACCTTGAAGAGGGACAAGCACAGACATCATATACTGACCTTACAGAGGGGGTACGACAAAACAGAACAGACAGATAGAGTAAGACTTGCCATTGTGACATAGGATCAAACTCTTGTCATAACAATAATTACACTGCCAAAGCTCGTCGAAGAGCATTTTGAAGTTGGGCATTAGGCACGCATTCTTCAAGGTTCATACAAGGATGACATTGGCCTTGTAGCTAGTATACAGACATGGGGTGTCATCCTCCTTCTGATCCCCTGCTTGCCGCCAGCTTGAGACGATTGCAATTTGACTACCACCAGAAAGTGAAAGAGACATCAACAAAACCCCCCACCCTCTGCCTGCCCTTTTCAATGTTTTTCAGTTTGTCACCTCTCGGAGTGGTTCTTTTGCTATGCTGCCACATGAAGAACTGAGATTCACCATTGGAACTCTACTCTTTGAGTGTGGACTACTACAGAAGGACTTCGACTACCACACAATTTCTTCCTGTATCATCTTTCTTCTCACCTCCTTAGAATCAGCCTTTTATGAATCTGGCCACCCTAACCTGAAGAACGTGACCTTCCCCCCACCACATGAATGGGAGTTCTACAAGGAGGAATTGGTTACATGCCTTGGTACCTCTCATCAGGAAGAGGTAGGAATGATTTGGGTTGTTGGGAGGGACTTCCTGACTGTTTCTTTCATAACAGGAGACACAATCAACATTCCATGGGCCAACACATGGAAATTACACCTTGAGGGCAATTTTGTCTACATTTTGAATGGTCATCATCAAGGGTGTTTGGGATAGGTAACTGGTATGACTGGACTTCAAGTTCTCTGCCTCAACCTGCATCTCTCCCCACCATGATAGATGAGGTGTATGGTAATGGCAGTGTCTGACATCGAATAGTGAGCCTCTCACTCCATTCCTGCATCTTTTTGCTGACCATTCCTCCTACCATTCCCCTCGGGCACCTTACACCAACGAGACATCCATCAAGCACCCAGGCTTTCCAGCTCCTGCGGTCTCTGTTACCTTGTCACTACATGTACCACCCACGCAGTTTATGGTCCATTTCGACATCAATGAGCCCTCCTCCCCACTGAACTCCATATCTATCTAACACCTCCCACTCTAGAACTGTCCTGCTGTCGACCGTCTTCCCCTCAACCACCACATCCTCAGCTACCATGAGCCGCCCTCCATTTCTGTCCTCCCCCAGCCACTCCTCCATCTACATTGAACCTCTCCTTACCAGAACAAGGACCAGTGGACTGCCATCTCCTCCACACTTCAGTAACCTGACAGAATAATGTCCCATGCATGCCCACTCCTGCACCTCCCAGGCTCTCTCATGAGCATTGTTGGCGGATGGCCAGCCCTCATAGACTCATCAAGAAAGAACCATGCCTTCCATCAAGACCATGTCCCACCCCCCTACTCTCCATATGGATGGGGTTTCCCCAGTTTTGAGCACTCTGAAATCAAAGTGAGCCATACACATGCAAACACAACCTCAAGCTGAATGGCATCGAGTTAGGGCAATGAATAGAGGTGGTGATTGCAGTAATGGAGATGGATCCTATAATAGCAATAAGAGTGAACTGATAGATAGCTTGCAGTCCGGTAGCTACCATTAAGTACCTGATTCATAAATGTAGAACCTTCAAATGTAAAATTATTGTCATCCAAACCTCCAGCCCTGCCAGTTGGCTGGGGCATATTCATCTTGGCCATTTAGTATGAGCATCAGGGTTTTGGCAGGAGCCTGGTATAACTAGATGGATAAAATAAGCACTTGCAACTTTGCAAGGACTAAACAAGACATGACAATAGATTACAACTGCCTGAAAGTCAGGCAGTATAGTAGAAATGTCCTGTGGCCACAGAACACCGGATGGCCAAAATGTCCTGTGGTGACAGGCCAGCTGAGACCTGTGAATAACAGATAAGCTAATAGACATAAATATATATTGCACCACCATAATAGCATTGACCCACCCTCTCAATGAAAAGGTTGTCTACTACCTGTTAGCTCCAATGTGAAGCAGGGATGGAAACTGGCAGTTTCCTCCAGTTCAACATATCAAGTGGAAGCCTTGGATATCTAGAAAATCAGAGAGGAAGCAGTATGGAACATTGGAAACATGGAACAAGTGAAAACTAGTGATATTGTGGAAAGGAGATAAAGAGAAATCCAGCAGAGGAGATTGGGGATATGTGGGAAACAGTGAGAAGGTTTCCAGGTGAGTGCCAGTTTCCACAAGTTCTATATTGCCAGGGAAAACTGTTATAGCTCGGAAAATATAAAAGGTTTCAAGGACATCTGGAGGTTCCCCCCACAATCCCCAGTTTCTCCTAACAATGTGGAAGTAGTGGAAACAGCAGATATCTTGAAAGGCCTCAGTCTTTTTGGCCGGCTTCGTGTTTGTATGTCTCTATGATGCAGTCTCAATTTACTCTGTAAGTACATCCATGTTTTCAGAGTTTGGTTTGAGACAAACTATGGTATTAGAATGTCCTGCATGAGATCTTGACAAAACCCAGTTTTCCCTGGGAATATGGAACTGGTGGAAACTGGAAACCCTTTCACAATAGCCGAGATAGCTCAGTCCCCTCTGCCAGCTCCGCATTGCCAGAATGCTCTTTCTCTATTTGTTGAGATATCACGTTGTGATTAGATTATCAATGACTTCGGTGGCAAAGTCTAGGGACAAAATGATCACAAAATTTTATCATTGGTGTGCACCCTTTCCAACCGCCATGTCTTTGGAAAACCCCATACTTGACTGTGAATGTCTGATGAATACCTTTGTGGGCCGAAGTCTAGTGAATATCAATTGGAGTATCATGCTGATAGTTACCATTTCTCCGTGGTACAGGGAAGGGTACAGGATGTGCCGGATGTACCCTCATCAGGTTCTCCAGAAGATCAAGAGTGGGTGACAGGAGAAGAAGCCAGAGACAACCAATGCGAATGGAACAAACACTTCATGTCATGTATTCCATGCCATCAGGCAGACCAAGACTGTAGCGAGACAATTTCCCAAAGGGCCTGGCATTGGGCTCAAACAATCACCCATCTCGTTGAGGAAGCCAGAGAGCCTCAATCACACGATGAGTATCTACCACATTGGATTTTCAAAATAGGAAATAATGAGGATTTAGATCATAACTGAATTTTGGAGACCATCAAGCAGTTACAACTGCTTGCAGACAGCATTGTGGGCGTATATGAGAGCCATCCAGATGAATTCAAGGATCTTGTGGACAAATTGGATAATATCTTGGATGAGATGGAGTTGCTGGCAATGACAAAGATGGCACTGGGTTTGTAGAAAAACAGAACATTGAACAATGTATGGTACACATGTCATTTGGCCAGAGACCGCCGCTCTGACAAAAACTCAGAATGTCCAGAGAAATTGTAGAAAAGCATTCTGGGAATCCATGCTTCTCCCGCCTGCTGGGCATTCCCCATTAGTGGCGATCCGCTTACTGGATGTTCTTGTTATTGAAATCAAATAGTATAAGGATTTATGACCCAAGATAAATAATGGAACTGTGGTCATATTTGAAAAGTGGAAGTGATAATGATGGATGCAGAGCCGGCGGAGGGATTTAGTGACCAGAATATTCTTCTGCCGGGTTGTGGAGGAACTGGACAAGGGTGGCAAACACACAACAGTAGAAATATCCTCGGGAAGGACTTGGATCCATATTGATAACCTGGCTTTTGGGCAAATGTTCGTGTGAATCCCTGACACAGATTGTGGATCTAGAAGCATCAATAAAAACTCCGATCCAATGATGGCCTTTCTCATGCAGACCTTAAAAAGCTAGTGGAGAGATGATGAGAGTCGGTAAAGTAATGGGTGGCACTGTGGGGCCAGTGGAGAAATCCACGGAATAATGGAATATTAGCCGGTTCTAGAATTCTCACTTATCCCATGCTGAGAATTTCTCAGCATGGGATAATATTATGATATTCCGGGAGGCTTAATTATAGGACCTGTTCAGTTACCCGCTATATTAACTGCCTCAACATATAGATCAGTTCCACTCTTGGGGACCCCATCAATATCATCGGCAACTGGTGGAAACTGGGGATATCCAGGGTAAAGGGGGGAAAAGCATTCTGAAATGCAGAGCCGGTGGGGGAAACTGGAGATATCTGGAAAACATTCTGGGAATGTGGAGCTAATGGGGGAAACAGAGAAGGAGACGCACAATAAAAAGAGCAACCACCATTGTCCAGCTCATGTCTCCTCCACTGGCTCTGCATTCCCAGAATGCTTTTTCTCCATTTCTCCAGACAATATCCCAGGCATTCCTGAGTATCAGTTCTCTACATCCCGGCAAATGGAAATATGTATTGCGGAGCCAGCGGAATTAGTGTCAAACGTGAATCCTTCTGGCAAGGCTGGCAGAATTAGCATAAGATATACCTGGGGTCAACAATTCAACGATTCCACTTGCCCACTAACACAAACAAATAAATTTTTTTTTTTCATTTTGGAGCAAAGCTCCCAAGTTCTACTAATAAAGGAGGGTTGGGGGGGAGCATCTATTACAATGAGAAAAAGAAATTGCGGCACAACTGAAAAAGCCGAGGCAATGCAGCACCAAATCCCTACCTCAGTTTGGACAACAATCAGTGTTTCTTGGCAGGCTCGAAAGAGATGATGGGGGCTGTAACTTTGCCTATGAGATTCATCCCATCCCGAGAGTACAGGTGCCCAGTCGTCATCTCATGCTGCCCTTCAAGTCAAGGGACAGAAGAAGGGAGACCACTGCCCCCAAGATCAGATGACGATGGTCCAGGAAGGGGGGAAGCTGGAGAGTGAGTCTTGCTTGAGGGCTTTTTGCGAGGACCTCAGGCTTGTGGATTGCCAATCAACAAGTAATCGATTCCTGGAGTCCGCTGTAACAGCCGAGCTGTTATAGCAACAGTGGCTTCATCCTTCGTCTCATCATCACCACTGGGGGATGGGGGGGTATCAGTATCTTTAATGGAGAATAGGACCTACAAGTTGGGGGTTACCATGAAGTCAGTGATTTAATGTGAACATCACTCACTATATGTCCTCTATCTTTTGCAACCCCTAGCAAGCCAGCTGTCTCATCAGATGGAGAACAAGACCTCCTTTCAATTCCACCATTGGTGGAATGAAGGGCAGAAGGAATTTATAGCAGCGCACAAACCTGAGCCGTTTGACAGCAATACAGATGACAATGGGGATCTTTCAGAAAACTCGGAGGACAGGGGGGAAGGACAAAGTAGGAAACAATGCAGGAAAGAAAAACCACTCAGCAAGATCAGAAAGCAAAAGAACCAGTCTGTGGCTCGAGATGAAAGATCCAAGCAGGACAAACGAGAGAAGCATAGCATGAATGGGAATGCATCTATAGCAAAGAAAGAACAGAAGAAGAAACATGAAAAGATGGTAGACTATTCCCCAAGTATCAGAGAGGGGCATGGTGATGACCTGGGTGAATCCCCACCAGAGAAGGCTAGGAACCCAGTGGTGATAGGATTAATATCACCAGAAACATATCAAGATGACTTGGTTCAGAACAACATTTCATCTGAGCATGAACCAACCAGGGTATGAATATTTCTGTTACAATGAAGATTGTAATTTGCTTAACTTCATATTTCAGACTGCTAAAAATATTACCTCGCCTCTAACTGCCATCCCTCCCCCAGACTTATCAATTCCTATTGATCCCATTCCCAGTGGCTTCCCCACTCAAGGCCCAAATGATGATGTCCCACAGGACTTTCACACTGTGCCATATTCAATGATTCTGTTCCTCCTGACAACTCAGAGTATGCCTGGTACCTCAAACGCTGGGCTCCCTTCCAGAGGACCTTTCACAATAGAAACCTTAGCGACCATGTTGTTATCCATTGAGAAAAAAATAATACTGCAGGAAACTCAGAGGAACATCACAAATCAAGAATCTAGAGATCCAAACATGGATACCAGTGCTCATGCGCCATCCATGCCCAAAGAGCAGTTGACAATGGAGCCCAGACCAAGGACATGGCCTGATCAGACGACATCACCCCAGACTCATTGTAAAACAATCCAGCAAGCGGCCGAGGCAACTTATGAGCAGGAAGCAGATATAAATGACAAGAATATGTGAGTCTAGAAATATTCCTCTTGCCAAGTGTTCCTTAAACACTTTCACCACAATAGCCCCAACCGAGCACCAAAACAGAAGGTCGAGGAAGCTGACCACTCCACCACTTCAAGGAACACCTGGAAGAAAATCAAGATAGCAGAGACTGAAGATGAGATGACAATAAAGAGCAAGGGAGTGAGGTCTCGGGCATCAGCAATAAAGAAATTGGTGATACCCTGGCCAGCAACATGGGGGGCGAGAAAGGAGCTTGCAGATGAAGATGACCATTTCAGAGTCCTCCAAAGTCATAAACGGGCATAGATTACAGTATGGACAAATATATATAACACTGTGGGACGGATTGCAGATTTGAGCTTTGTGGAATTCATCATTTTGTCTCCCCGCCGGCCGTGCAGCCATTGGTTTCTGGAGACACATACCACCCCCAGCTCTTCGGAACACTTTGGCATTCTCTATTGAACCAGACATCTTGATGACTACGTTGGAAGGGGGAACCAATGTAGATGGATTGGTTAACCACGAGCTCAGCCTCCTGCCTTTCTAGTTACCATTTTACAGCATTTACTCTCCAGTGTCAAGAAGAGTTAACCTTTGTAGATGGGTTGATAAATTATGAGTGGTCTCATCACAATTGGGCAGAACCTACTTTGTTGGAAACATTGGTAAAGGATAACATATTTCGGTTTTGAATCTTATTAGCCCTGAATATAACTCTCTGGTCACCTTAGTCTCCCTGTCAGCCCCACACCTGGGGCTATGCAAACACATTCTTCCACTGGCTTGTCACGTCAACTGGGCATTTGCTATTTAACCAGGCATCTTGAAGACTAGGTTGGCAGGGCAAACAATTGTAGATGCATTTGTTAATCACAAGCTCAGCACTGTGTCTTCCTAGCTACTATTTTATAACATTTACTCTCTGGCATCGATACTTCAGTCGGGTATCTGTAATCCGACAGCTTGCAGTACCAGAAAGCACTTGCAGACCCACCCCTCATGTCCCTTTACTGTTGCCACTCTTCTTTCATAAAACGCTGCAATCTATGCCAATAAGGCCGCTGATCCCTCAATCATCTCCTCTTCTGTTATTATTGATTGACCTGCCTGCCAGGTTGATGGGGAACCATGCCCAGCCGCAAGCCTGGTGCTGAATGCGGTAGATGAGGCTGATCCTTATTGATGTCCCCATCTCTCTACTTCATATGATATAGTATTAATACATACATCCATTGAGACAGGCTCCCATGGCTTTAACCAACTTATCAGAAGCTTCCATAACAAGCAATATGACTTTATATTCCCCATTTAGAAGATGTTTCCCACTGTTTTTGTAAAATATCCAAAACTTGAATTTAAATTCTGGTACAATGGATCACAGTTCCGGCGTTGACTCCAGTCTGAACCCCAAAGGTTGATCCCCAGTAGGAAGTCTGCCAATTACCAAAGATTTAGATGACTGCCATAAATTTCTAGATTGACAATAATTGGACAACAATTATTTTTGTCCACGATTTGCTGTGGTGTCTACCTAAACTCATTTGAATTGTGATGCTCCTTGTTTGACTTGCTTTGATATCATGCAAGTCCAACCAACTACAAGTTGACAAAACTTTGTCTTGTTCAGTCAATAATGTCACTCACATGAAGTTTTGATCCCGATTCCCACATCTCCACATCCTCTCGTTTGATATCTCTCCAGCAGCTGTCTTTGCATCCTTCCTCATTGCTTCATGTCCTTCTTTCCTCCTCTTTTGTGCATCATGGTCCGAGTTGTCTCTTCTTACATGTAGGCAATGTCTCGCAGCATCTGGTATCTGTCATGGCGTGTTTTTTTGTTGGATTCATCATTGCATCTTTGGATAACACCCATTGATCACAATATCATCATTGTCAGATCGGGACTCTATAACCATTGCATTGACTCTGAGAAATCTTGCATCCTGTCTCTCCCTCAGTACTGAACTCTCTTTTATGTTTCATTCCTCTGATGTCATTTACATGGCAGGCAGGCGCTGCGGTAAGATACAGCACATTTCTTAATCCTAACTGACATGCCTGTTCTACAGAAAGAAGCCAAGAAAGCGACTAAAAAAACAACATGATGGATAGAACTGCTATGGTAAGTCCAACCTTCGACTGGATCAATCTTTGCCTTTCTAATGCGCTTCCAGTTTCTCATCTGCCCTCTCTCGACTTAACTTCATGTCATATCACATCGTTCTTGCAGGGCATAACATCCTCAACTCCCTCTTGTATGACATGGTGCCACATCATCCCCGCTCTGCATCAGATTGCTTTCATATCACTGTCGCAAGACTCATGGAGGAATAATGGCTCTCGCCAGCACATCATGTCACTTTTATGTCGTTTGTTTTCAATTCAGTTTGGACTTCAGGGATGGGGACAAGAGAAATCAGTGGAAATCAATGGCCTGCTACAATAGATAGATATTTACAATGTAATTGATAGAAATCAATCAATAAATTTGATGTATATTTGTACCGATTCAAAATGAGAAAAATGGGAACCTGAGCAAGGTTATTTTCATTGATCATATTCGAGCAGGATAGATTTCGAAAGATTGGATCTATGGCAATCTATGAAGCTCGATACAAATAGCTGCTCATATAGTATAGTGCAAGAATTTGAGTTGGAAAGATTTTCAATGATTATCATCATTGCAATCTACTGGACTCTACATAAATCTTTGGTAATCTGGGGACTTCCTGCTGGGGTTGATCTCCCACATGCTGCTCCTGTTTGTGCATCATCTTGTTATTTAACTCGTTCACTGACGCTGATTTCTTGCCATAATACCACACCCCCAGCTGCATTTTTCGCATACCCACCCTACATCCCTTACTAGTATCCATCCAACAAACTTGTTTTCATTTTTCCATAATAATTCTACTTTCTTTTTGAATTTGTAATGCCTTTGTTTCTTTATTAGTAAATAGGAAGCATAGCTAACTGACCATTTATTTTGGCTTTAGATTTCCAATTCCCAGATTATATCTGCCGGACCAACTTATTCCACCCGCCGGCCCCGCACACACTGGGCGATGCAAACACATTCCTCCACCAGCTCTTCACATCCCTCCAGCATTCTATATTTAAAATCTCGGCACCTCCCCTCCCCACAACTCTCACATTCCCACTGCTTGATATGATGTGTTGGCAGCTGTGCTGACAAAAACGATTCTCCGTAGTTTCATATTGTGACAAGCGAATTGACTGGCAATTGCATAATTTTGCCATTGAAAGCTACAGAGACATTTGCAATAAGGGGTTCTGCAAAATCAATAGCCCCTTAGGCATTATGGTACTTACATTGAGCTTCTTCCAAATCTCCTCTTTCCGATCTC
>Ga0307516_10006052_pt1 | contig 14297 bp, 26 predicted proteins | sample 19_EM_MG_FD_203310 | JGI IMG/M metagenome (GOLD analysis project Ga0307516, IMG submission 203310) | Populus trichocarpa ectomycorrhiza microbial communities from riparian zone in the Pacific Northwest, United States - 19_EM | ecosystem: Host-associated > Plants > Roots > Unclassified | place... | reverse complement strand
GGGATAGTAGAGTTCGTGGGCGTGAATGATTCATACAAGATACACACATCTGGGAGATCGTTACCTTGAGTAGCAACGTGGTGAGAGAGAACATGAGGACAGACCGTTGACGTTACTCTGCGCCTTCCCCAAGTTCACCGCTTATCACCAATAAACCACGATAGCTGCACGCTTCCAACGCCAACAATGAATACTTTGGCGCGTAACCGACATACCTATGATTGTCAGTCAGCTTTGAGGGCGGAGAGATGCTGCAAATATTCCTACAGTATCAGCCACTTCTGGAAGACGGAAGTGAACGTGCAGGTCTCCGTTGGGCATTCTCACAATCTGGCTCACTTCACCAAAGCTCTGTGAATTAAGATTCAGGATCTTGGTCGGGAACAACAAGGGGAGGGGGGAATCACCTCACACCAGCGCTTGACACCGTCGAATTTTCTGGGTTCGTTGAAGCCAATACCACTGATGACAAGTTTTTTCTTTTTCCGTTGACGTGAACTGAGCGACGCAAACCCAACACGAGTTAAAGTGCCACTGGCAGAGTAAGCGACCTGGGGACGACTGGGACGGTATTGTTTGGGAGCCTGTCTGTCAGAATGGGCGCTGTCATCGTCGTCGTCATCAAGATCATCTTCGTCCACCTGAGTGATCGGTGGATTCGGCAACTGTGTGCTGGATATCATAGCAAGAGGCAGTCGTGAACGAAGCGACTTTTGAGAAAGAACAGAGGTGGATGTCGAGAAGGGCCCAGCTCTAAGAGGGCCAGGGCTAGATGGACTGGGGGTGGCTACGCGCTTCTGGGACCAGAGGGAACTCGACGACGCAAAACCAGCTTTGGACTTGAAGACTGAACTGGAAGAGCGTGTCGGGTCCATCAACGTTACATTAGAAGGAGTTTGAAGAAAGTCGGTCTCGATGGTAGTTGGGGATGCGGAAGCGCATGTATCGGCGGAGGAAACGCTTGGACGGGATCGGTCAAAAATTGAATCGCAAGGGGTGACAGATGTCTGGGACAGAGAAAAATGGTCCAGAACGGATGGACGCCATTTTGAGGGTGTCACGCTTTGGAGTTCGCTTTGGAGCTTCGCATTTAATGTCGAGAGGCTCGACGATCTGTTGTGCCGTTTATGAGTGGCGATGGAAGAAGTAGTGTCGGTACTATTGCGCGGGCTGCGTGGGAGAAAAGAAAAATGGGATAGACGCGGGGACCCTCCTTCCGGAGGAATTGTGTTCGCCGGAGATGCCGAGCGAAATGGATTTCGGAAGGATGAGGGGGTAAGTCTGGAGGCGCGCCGAGGGGCGCGTGTACTTGGCGGTGTGGAGGGGACCTGTCTTGTGCAGTAAAAATCAGGTTTTAGATGAGACGAATGGGGGACGCACGTCGGGATCGCATGGGGTGGTTTGTGGGATGTCGTCGTCGTCGAGAAGGTCGTAGCCGTCGAGGGTGGCAGGGGTGGGCTGGTTGTGCTGTTCTTGGATCCACTTGGTGAGGAGGCTGGAGCGGCGGAGGGGTTGTACGCGGAAGGGGTCTTCTTCTGGGGTTGTGTAGGGGACGTCGTGCATCGTGGGGGGTCGTTAACGCATGAAAGAACGGAGGAGAGGGGGAAGACTTCCTATTTGGGCAATTCGAACATGAACGAGGCAGGCTAACGTTGTTTGTACGATAAAATACGGTCCATCATCTCCCCAAACAGCCGCGCAGACGCCGTCGCCTGGTATCGACCCGTCTCCCCACCGTCGAGCACACCCACCAGCTCCGTGTCCACCGGCAGACTTCCCAAGAACGTCAGCCCCTCCCGCCGCGCCATCTCCTTCCCTCCACCAACCGAAAACACGTTGCTCACCTCCCCACAGCACGGGCACACGTACCCGCTCATGTTCTCAATCAGCCCAAGCACGGGGAGGTTCACCGTTCGCGTGAACGAAAGACACTTCATCGCATCCATCAGCGCCACCGCTTGTGGCGTCGTCACAATCACCGCCGACAGCCGAGAGTGTACCGGAGCCAGGTGTTCCATCAATGACAGATGCTCGTCCGACGTACCTACGTGAAAGAGGTGTCAATGCCCGAGTCGCCGCAAATGGAAGGCCCCCAACCTGGTGGCGTGTCTATCACCAGATAGTCAAGATCACCCCACCGCACATCGCTCAAGAACTGCCTGATCATTCCATTCTTCTTTGGCCCTCTCCACACCACCGACTCTCCCTTCCTTTTCAAGAGGAACCCAACACTCATGCAAGCTAGTCTCGCCTCTGGTCCATCTGCGTACACAGGCACCCAGCCATCAGTGCTCTGGTGAACGCTCTGGCCGTCTACGCCGAGCATTCTTGGGATAGACGGCCCAGTCAGATCCACGTCCAGGATTCCCACCTTCATGGTTGGCGATGAGGCATGTAGATTGAGTGCAAGTTGCGTCGACACCGATGACTTTCCGACACCACCTTTTCCCGATAGAACGATGATGATATTCTTTACGCTTTCGAGCCTCCTCGATACTGCCGTTCCTTGCTGGACCATGGTATTGGGGGAGTAGTTCGGGTCACGCTTCCTGTCACGACAATGTACATGTGATTATAAAGCTGTCTAAGTCTTGAAAAGATCTTGCTTCATATTCTGGCAGACGAGATTGATCACTTTCAGTATAACAAAGGGAAAAAAACAATTACCAATCTACAGAGCCGGGCAACTAGTCCAGCAAGCTGTATCAGTGTACCCACTCCTTCCAGTATCCGCATGTGCGTGAAACCAATCTCCTTTATCAAGTTGCAGCGCAATTTCATGGTTTGGAGAGCAATCGCACCTTTATGTATTCCAGTTTTGTATATTCGGCCATGCTAGCTCCGCGTCAGTAGCATTCAGAGCAAGACGAATCAAGCTCACTCATCAAAAGTTTTTACAACGCGGAAAATAGTCACCACAATGTCGACCGCACTATAACCTTGATCCCACAGCTCTTGCAGTCTCTCCATTGCCCCATCAATATCCCCCTTCATGCACGAACGAATCGCAGCCTGAACAACGATCGGGTGTGGCTGGTCGCACACTTTAAACACATTGTCGCCCGATATAAACCCGAACCCAGAATGGGTGGACTGAAGGTTGTTGATCGCTTGCCGCATGTCGCCCTCCGAAGTGAATATGAGCGCAGTCAGCCCATCATCATTGTACTCCACCTGTTTTCCAGGTAACGGACACCTGACACAAAGCATCAAAAGGACAAGGACGTGCCTTCTCCATTTCGCAAATCTCCAAGAGACGTTTCAAGATCTCCTGGTCCCGTAGCTTGGCATACCGAAGGATCGCACAGCGACTTTGAATCGGTTCAATGATTTTATTACTCATGTTACAGGCAAGGCAGAACCGCGTCGTGTTCGAATAGATCTCCATTGTACGTCTGAGAGCTTGTTGAGCGCCTGCGGTCATGCTGCTCAACAGCGTGAGTCAGTCATGTCATTCTAGACAACAAATAATCACCTGTCCGCTTCGTCAAGAATGATTATTTTATGTCGTCCAGGAGGCAGAGTGACCTTCTTTTGGGCGAATTGCTTGATTTTGTTACGAACAACGTCGATACCCCTTGTAAGATCAAGCCTCGAGCCAGAGGAAATTTGTGGAAAACGTACCGCTCGTCGGATGCGTTCAATTCCAAAACACCTTCCTTGTAGGCATCCCCAAGTAACTGATGAGCGAGACAATGTATGCTCGTTGTTTTTCCAATCCCAGGCAACCCCTGTCAGAATGAGAACGAAGAAACCAACGTTACAGGTAGACGAGACTCACTGAAAGTATTATATGGGGACAGTTTCCGTCGCGCGCGATGACTTTGAGGCGGTCAATCGTCTCGTTATTGCCAACGACGTCGTCTAGAATTGTTGGTCTGTATTTCTCGACCCTGTTTCTATGAGGTAAATCCCTTGACGATGGCCGCGTTAAACATACCAAGGCAATTCATATGGATTCTCCGCCGCCTTGGTCTTGGAGGATGAATCCATGGTTTGAACGCGTCAAGTCACGGTCACGCGGCGCTACTTCAAACCGCAATGCTAGCTCGTCCCTCAGTCTCATTTTCCTTTGCCCGACTACCTGGTGAGCTGCTGTTGTCTTTGTCGATAATCCTCCTGTCTTGACTGAGAGTTCGAGTCAAGAGAAATCGCAGGCACACTCATTTCAAAGTCTCGACCACTACCCTACCCCATCCTCGGCTGGACTACAAAGGAATCGCTAAAAACGTCGTCGAAAAGTCTGCGAATGCAATAGCTCGTAAAGCCCCCATCCCCTCCGGCGCAGTCGAGGATGTCGCTCGGACGTATGGAGAACACAAGCGCATCCAAAATTCCCTGAACAGCAAACGAAACGAGCGCTCCGAAATCGGAGAGATCATCCGGCGCAGTGCAGAACGGGGAGATATACCAGCAAAGAAAGCTGCTCTCACAGAGGCTACCCAGCTGAAAACCCAAGTCGCCCATTTGGAAACTGAGCTCGCTGAGCTGGAGAATCAGCTTCTTTCCCTTGCCTTGGCGATACCGAACGACACCCACCCAGACTCCCCACCTGGCCCAGAATCTTCTGCGATCATCCTGTCCACTCATGGGCCTGAGCCCACCTCCGCCCACCCTGCTCGCGACCACGTCGCGATATGTCAAAAATTCGGCCTTCTCGACCTCGAGAGTGCATCCACGGTGACAGGCTCGTCGTGGTATTACCTCTTGAACGAAGCCGCCTTGCTAGAAATAGCCTTGACGAACTACGCCATGTCCGTGGCCCTTCAATATGGGTTCACACCCGTCCTCACGCCAGATGTTGTACGTTCTGACATTGCGAGCCGTTGCGGCTTCCAACCTCGCGACAACTGTGACCCTCCCATGGCACAAATGTACCACATAGAAACCGCACCTGCGTCGCCCGAGCTCGTACTCTCGGGGACGTCAGAAATTCCGTTGGCGGGTATGTTTGCTAATAAAGTGTTTCCGTCAACAAGTCTCCCCATGAAGGTCGTCGGCCTTGGACACTCATTTAGAGCAGAGGCGGGTGCACGTGGAGTTGACACACGGGGCTTGTATCGTGTCCACCAGTTCACAAAGGTGGAATTATTTTCTGTCACAACAGCGGAGGGAAGCGAGCAAATGATGAAAGATATGCTCAGAGTGCAAAGGACTATAATGGACGGCCTGGGTCTCCCTTTCAGGTCCGTTATCCTCTGATCTAACGATAATTATGCCGTTCTTGACGTTAGTCAAGGGTTCTCAATATGCCAACCGAGGAACTTGGCGCCAGCGCATACCAAAAGTATGACATTGAAGCATGGATGCCTGGAAGAGGGACTTGGGGCGAGGTCTCCTCTCTATCAAACTGCACTGACTATCAGGCGCGGCGACTCCACGTTCGGTACTCCCAGCAAGCTTCGATCGCCCATCCGGAACCTGAGAAACCTTCGACTCTAAGACAAGCCCTTCCATTTACCCATACTCTGAACGGAACCGCGGCCGCGATCCCGCGTTTGATTGTTGCTCTACTCGAGAATGGGGCAATCTTGAATCACAAGCACGAACCTACGGGTATCCGACTACCAAGTACTCTGAAACCCTTCTGGATTCACACCAATAACGAAAGACGGTTCCTCGAATGGAAATAATCAAAGCGTGGAACATCTATTGCTGTCACAGATATCCGTTGTATGCTACTTGGGCTAAGAATAAATAGCAATATGTCGAGTGCAGATAGAGGTACAATTATGGCTACAGCCTTGATAACATGTGCGCGTCCACCGAAAGTAATAGAAATACATTTTTTACACGAAACAATCATTACCATTTTTTCGTCGAGCCCACGGCGGCTTCATCGGCAAATGGATCAGCGAAAGGGTCAGCTTCTACTGGATAATCGTCATCGGGATTATCGGAGACATGGAAATATTCCTTTCCTCCACGTTTCCTCGATGAGGCAGCATGTGCTTCTTCATCTGAAGATTCATAATCACTGAAATCCGAGAGGGATCCTTGGCGCCCTCGATCATCCTCAGAACGCATGGCACTGGAAGGGCGGAGGGGGGGTGGAAGGCTGGTCGCCCCGAGCGGCCCAAAGCTCAGATGTTCCAAGTCGGGATGGACTGCCGTATTTTGTTCCTGATGGTTATGGCCTCGTCCAGATCGCTGTTGCGAGCCGTGGACCGCGGTTTCAATGGTGGGACTGGTGGGACTATCGGACCCCGAAGCACCAGTTACAGGCTTATGTTCTTGCGTGTTCAAGTCATCATACATTTGAATAGCAGCCATTGCACGTTCGTTAGTTTCGATCAGAGTGCCAATGAGTTCCTCATTTTCCACCAACTGGATCGAGATTAGCGAAACGAAAAGAAAAGAAAGGTACGATGCTAACCTGTATGTAACGCACGATGACTTTCTTCACTTTTGTTGCCGTTTGGAGACAATCTTGAACTCGTTCATTGTTTTCAAGGCTGTCGTTTTCTGTGTTGACGAGCTGGAACAAGTATTAATAAACAAGGCAGAACGCGTCAGTGGAGGTGCTTACCTTGATCGCGTTGATGAGGTTGCTCGAGGCTTGGGAGGCGTCGACGATGCTGGCTAAAACTTTAGGCTTTTCCTATTCCCGGCTGTCAAAGAGCATCCCTTTTATCAATCTAGGGCACGGACCTTCTCAAAGACAAAAGGAACACGAGGTTGGCGAAGGCGATTGCGATTGCGTTCTGCCTGAAGTCTCTCTACTTCTCTACGAGCCTTTTCCTTTGCTTCTTCCTTCTCCTGCCGAGCTTTCCTCTTTGCCTCTTCCTTTTCTGTCCTTTTTTTCTCCTCGTTCGGCGGCACCGCGACGACCTCGTCGTGATTAGTACCCCTGCTCGATCTGTTGCACTGCCTGTAGAGACCAGCCACCAAAGACATGGAAGGATCCGTTTTGAATTGGTCTCGCCACGACGCAAGGACATGCAAAAGCTTCTTCTTCACTTTCTTATCAGCACTGGCATCGCTGGCTAAATGCCTGATGGCATCGGTGAGTTGTCCATCCGCAAAGGTGGCTAGATCATGAAGATCAATCAGGAGCCGATGACTGAACGCGAAACTGATGTACTTTGAAATTTGGGACCGCAGTTCTCCACGAGTGCTTTCAAAAGCTAAGGAGAACCGTGAGCTTGCATCACGCAAGTATCCAAAAGAGACACGGACAACTAAGGCACGGTATTGCTGGTGTGGGTTCCCGTGCTTGAGCTTCTTCCGGATCGCCCGTGAAGCCTCGGCCGGGCTAATATGAAGCGTCAGTGACAGTCCTATTATCCGGAACGGATCATAACTACCCTCCAGCTTGAAGATTAATAGAGTCGACGAGTTCCGGGATCCTGAGAAGCCCTAATTGGGTGTAGTCAGGCGTTATGAAATGGAGACATACCCATCATAGGCCTCTTCTTCGACATTGTTTGCGGTGAGGATATCGATCCAGTCCGTTGTAGACGACTTGGAGATGTCTGAGATGCGATATGCAGAGCGGAAGAGGGGGGCCTACGTGGGGCTTTTCACGACCAAATGCATTCTTTGCAAAGGCGAGAGCGGACATGATGATGGATAGTGTCTCCGCAGGCGAGTTATCTGAGTGTCGATGTCGATCACGTGTTATACAGAGTATGCTACTCTTCAAGGCTATCTGACGAAGTACTCCATCCTGTAGACACGCTCGCTTGTGCGCCATTGCGAGCCGTGTGCGACGCTGTGTTTTGGAGTGCTGTACTATTCTGCACGACCGCAGCTATCGCAGGCTGCGCACCAATTCCAACGTTCACAGGACTCTCCAAGTACATTCTGATCAAGATCGTTTCGAGTGCTGCTACGCTGACCGCCGGATATTCGTACGCGCGGGCATGATCGCGAATGGAATGGAAGAGCGTTGTCATGTTCTCCCACCTGTCTTGCGACACGCCGGGCTGGATATGCGGCGGGGGCGGGGGCGCCGCATAATGTGGTGCAGGCGAGTAGCTGTAGGGCTGAGGGGGCGGTTGTAGTTGCGGTTGCGGCGGTCGAAACGTAGGTTGCCCCGGCGGCGGTGCAAGGATCGAAACAGAAGGTGTAAACATACTGGCTGGTTGTAAGGTAGACGAGGGGCCGGCTTGGGCATTGGTTACATTTATCACCGCCGGCGTTGGGCCTGGACCTTGTCCTGGGCTCGTAATATCGCCAGCCTGCTCGTTGAGACGTGTTCTTTCCTTGTCTCGTTGGACCGTAGCCTTGCGTCCCCGTCGGGTGAATGGTAGGTTCGCGAGGCCGATCTCATGAGAATGGTGTGAGACATCTGTCGATGCAAATCATGGATAAGCAGTCCTGCCATTGAACAACAGCAGGTCGTACAGCAAGCACGGACTTCGTCCGTGTCGAAATATGTTTTGTAGCTGATGGAGGCTGGACACCCGATGCCTTCCAGCTGAATCATCCTCAGCACGATGCCAATGTATCAAGATAACAGATTGATCACCTTACGACTCGGCACCTTTCTCACCCTGTCCGGATGCTTCTTTACGTATTTTTTCCTGCCGCTGCGAGAGTGTCTTGCACAGACCAACTTGGTGTGATCCTTGAACCGCGGTGGTACGGCTTTACTTCCATGTGTATCGCCCTGTGTCCCGATTAGCCTGGCCGGTAGGAGGTGAAAATACCGCGACCTTGACAAATTCAACAGACTGGCGCTCCTCTTCGGCTGCGCGCCAGGCCTGGAAGGCGTCGATATTCGGGAAGATCAAAGTATACCCATCATCTGAATCACCGGAGCCATAAGGCTGCTTGGGGTGTTTGCCCGGGCTAGTTGGAGGGAGGTTATCGGCGGCAGGATGTGCAGAGAAAGTGGTGGTGGTGGCGCCGGCGAGATGAGGAGGGAGGGGTTGATGGAGCGTCAGTTCCCCTAGACGGAAATGCTGAAAGCTCATCTTTGGGACCAAGGGTCAAATTTTGAGCAGGAAAGTGTCGTCGTTTTTAGAGTCGATTGTCACACATCCTGTCACACTCCTCGACATGACTTCGTCCCTTCGAAATTCAATCCACCGCCGCAACCACAAGGAGCGGTCGCAGCTTGCCCATCGCTCCAGGCTTGGAATTCTAGAGAAGCATGCGGATTATGTCAAGCGAGCGAGGGACTACCATTCCAAGCAGGACAGGTTGAACCGGCTGAAGCAGAAGGCTGCTGAGAGAAACAAGGATGAATTCTACTTTTCCATGCGAAATGAAAAAACCAAGGTAACAATCAGAGCCACGAACCTGTCTGATATCTCGCTGATATCTCCTTTTTCTAGAATGGCGTGCATGTCAAGGACAGAGGCAATGTCGCCCTTCCGATTGACATTGTCAAGGTTCTCAAGACACAGGACGAAAACTACATCCGTACCATGCGTTTGGCGAACCTCAAGGTCTATTCAATGGTTTCTCTGCTGAATGTTCGTTCTGTTGACATGCAGGTGCCCAGAAAATCGACAAACTCAAGAGTCAAATAATGGCCATGGCAGACCTGCTAAAGTCCGACTTATTGGGAGAGGCTATTGATCATCTTGACGAGGAGGAATGTCAAATTCTCGGCGACGCTGGCATTATCTCTCAACGGAAACCAAAAGGAAGGAGAAAGTCCAATCATATTGTTTTCGTCGAGAACGAGGAAGAGGGTATGATACCGTCGTTGCATGAATGTTAAAGCTAACCAGATTGATAGCGCGTCGTTATCAACCTCCCAAAGTTCGCTGCAACGCGGCGGATGCCGACTCTGATATGCCAGAGGAAGAAGTGGATCTAGGGTGGATAACACAGAAATCCAAGGCGTCGAAAACCGTTAATCGTTCCGTCGGAAACTCCACCTCGGAAACTGCGAGCGATCCAGAGGAACTGGGAGAAAATCGACGTCGACTATTGAAAGAACTTTCGGCGCGCCTAGCACGAGACAAGCAGATGCGATATGCGCAACGAGAATTTGAAATGCAACGACTCATGATGGGGAAAGGTGCTCGAAAGAAACTGCGAGGAGCAGAAAAGGTCGAGGGACCTTCTGACGAGGAAAAAGAGGATGAGGATGAGGTGGACGCCCGTAAGGGAAAGCGACGGAGTCTAGTGCAGAAAGTCGATGAAAAGACGTACAAACCGAGGGTTTATAAATGGCGTTTGGAACGCAAACGATGAAAACGGGATAGATTGATTGTGTGGGTTGAACGACATTTTCGAGATAATGATGAGTATATTGATGCTACATGGAGCAAGAGCCACGAGTCTCGCAAGGCTGGTTTGTTGGAGATCCGGTACTTGGCCATACCAAGACGGTCCACGTCTCTAGGGCAAGAGGACTTTGATATGCTTGGCTCGGTGGAATGCACACGTTTGTCAAGTACGATGGTCGCGGACGAGATGACTGGCAGTGAAATTAGGATAGTACACACGTCGGAGGACCCAGGTAATCAGGGACGAATGACATCTTGTGTATGCCAGAGTTTGACTCGGGCTTGGCAGCGGGAAGCCTTCTCACCAACATGTTCCGTGTCGTTCTAGTGACTGGATGCTCCACAGGAGGCATTGGTTTTGCTCTGTAAGTTCTCCCTGATCTCGTGCCTGGCTGAACATCGGTTATTTAAAACGCATAGGTGTGATGAATTTGCCAGACAGGGCTGTAAAGTGTATGCCACGTCGCGCAATGTCGGAACGATCGGAGAGTTCCAGCATGACACTGTTGAGAAGTTGGCTCTTGATGTGACAAGCGACGAGGATGTTCAGAGGGCTGTTGAACACGTCGTGGAGGTGGAGGGAAAGATTGACATTGTCGTCAACAATGCGGGATTGTTCTATGCAGGTGAGATAACACGGGCCTCCGCATCCCTGGGGCACGCGGTTGATGATGGGACAGGCGCTCTTATCGACCAATCGATTGACAAGGTGAAGAATATTTTCGACACGAATACATTTGGAGTGCTACGTCTGGCAAAAGTGGCCATCCCACATATGGCGAAACGCCGCAGTGGCTTGATCGTCAACATTGGTTCTGTTGTGGCAGACAGGCTAGTAGATTGCTTTTTGTGGACATTGCAGGTACTGATGGACGTCTCTGTTAGCGCTACGCCCTGGAACGGTCTTTATTGCGCGACAAAGGCAGCGATGCAGAGCATCAGTGACGTGCTCTCGATGGAGTGCAGGCCATTCAACATTTCCGTTCTTCACGTGGCGCCTGCGGCGGTAAAATCGAATATTTCTGCCAACGGTGCGGCACAGTTCAGGCTCCCGGATGAATCATTGTATTCTGCGTTCCTGCCCAACATCCTGAAACGAATCCACATGAGCCAATCGATGGGAGCAATGGAAACCGATGAATTTGCGAGGCAGGTCGTTTCCACGGCGTTGAGAAGAAAACCACCGCTGTATTTGTATGCTGGTGGGAAATCGTGGCTGTTCCAGCTTTTCAGATGGCTGCCGAAACCTTGGGTGTTGTCCTTCATTTGGAAGGAATATTCACAGAAGATCAAGGGGTGACAGCTTCCCGCGAGAGTACTATAGAAACTCAGCATATAGTCACGTGTGGGGCACGGCAGTTCTTCAGAGCAACAACGATGTCGCGATATCCAGAGTACCTGTCGGCGATGCCTAAAGGGCCAAAGTCTCGGGCGAGGCGTGAACCGTCTGGGGTGTTTTCGCTGTTTCAAGCACCCCAGGTACAGCAATTCAAGGAGGCGTTCCAGCTGATTGATCACGACAAGGACGGGTGGGTGAACGAGAGCGACCTGAGAGAGATCTTTGGGAGTCTTGGTGGGTGACGAGCTATGGATGGTGTTTCAAGGCTGACAGACTCGCAGGGATAACGCCTACGAAGCAGATGATGGAGGATCTTCTGAGCGCTCGACCGGGTGGACTGCATGTTGACGAGGGGCGTGGGATCAACTTTACGATGTTCCTGACGATGATGAGCGAACGGCTGTTCGAGTTTGACACGGAGCATGAGCTGGTGGAGGCGTTTTCGTCGTTTGACGAGAATGACACAGGGTTTGTCAAGGTGGAGGAGATGCGCAAGTGGCTTGGGGAGGTGGGGGAGCGGATGGGCGAACGAGAGGTGAGGGTGATGATGACGATGACGAGTACTGACTGTTGTTGTTGGCAGATGGACCGTTTATTGAAGGGACCGTTTACGGACCGACAGGGTAATTTCAATTACCGAGAGTGGGTGAAGGTGCTGGGAATGAACGAGTAGATCTCGATCGCTTTGCTTGGCAATGCCAAGACAGGCTTGGCCAAGCTTGGCTTTGCTTGGCGTGATATTTATTTATTTAAACGAGAGTTGGTTATTTTCTGCCCCCCCAATGGACTGTCTGTGGGTGGACTGTACGCTCGGATTCGCCGACCCAGAGTCGCTCTACAACCATCTCTGCAACGACCACATTGGCAGGAAGAGCACCAACAACCTCTGTCTCACCTGCAAGTGGAGGGACTGCGGCACCTCCTGTGCAAAACGTGATCATATCACCAGTCACCTCAGAGGTACGTAGCCCCCCCTCCCCCCCCGCATCGCTCACAACCCCCGTTCCAGTGCACACCCCTCTCAAACCCCATCTCTGCGACGTAACCCCCTCCCCCTCCTCCCCCTGCGTCTCTCACTTACCCCCATAGATCTGCAGCAAGTCCTTCAAACGACCCCAGGACCTCAAGAAACATGAAAAGATCCACACCGAGGAGCACCACCTCCAGCACAAGCACTCCAAGGCCATCACCGTCGTCGATCCCACCTACATCTCCAAGGTCCGTCCTCCTTCCGACCTAAAAACAACATCACACCGCTCCAACGGTCCGTTTCTCCCTCCCCCCCTCCCCCCCAATCTTACCTCCCTTTGCCCAGATCCCTCCCGTTCGCCTCATATCTATTCCCAGCCATCCCCCTGGCAAACCGGCTCAAAGAGGTCACATGATGACTATACCGTCGACGACTTTGTCTTTGACGTCAAGAAACGTCGCGTCAACCCCTCCTACGATCCTCGTACGTACCCTCATTCCACCCTTGACTCCAATCTAACCTCTCCTCAAGCCATGGCCGAACGGCTCAACAATCTCGTTTACAACCAATACACCTCGAATCGCACTGACAGTCACTCTAATTTTAATCCACGCTCCGTCTCTCTCGACATCCGCACCCCAGAAGAGCTCGCCGCTGTAAACGAGTTTCTTGTAACTCTTGGCCGTGATGTTTCTTTAAACCCCATACGCAACCATTACAGCCCCCCAACCCAAACCAATCTCTCTCACGACACCTTTTTCGACGCTACCAACTTTAGCCAGTTGGGTCTCACCGGCATGCCAGGCATCCCTACCAACAACTTCACTCCCAATTATCCCTCTTCCAGCCCGACCTCCTCTCACTACAATCCCTCGAGATCTACTCACCCTTCTGTACAACTCGACCACTATAACGACATATACCGCCCCATGCCTGACTCCGTCACCTATCCTGATTATCCCTCCTATCAGCGACGTCAGCAACCAAAGTATACCAATTATCACCAGCCCACTCCTCCTCTCGATACCAGTTCTCCCCACTCAACCATCTCCACTCCTTTGAACGCCACCCCTCCTCAGCTCACCTTGTCGATGCCGGAGACAGTCAACTTTGACTATCTCCATAGTTCCAGAGGTCCTCCCCCCGTCCCTCAACTTGCTCGACAAGATTATCACTCCAAATCTCTCCGATCAATCGTCCCCTTGAAGACTGTCCCAGGGACTGAACCCCCCGTCAAAGACTCTACCCCACCACCCGACTCACCCCCCCGTCGTAGCCCTCTCCCGCCTTCGGGTTCTCCCTCAACCTTGTCAAAGAACAGCACCTTATACCCTCTCCTCACCGCAGGTGATGCCAAGTTTAAACTCCCTCCAATGCAGCTTTGCCACCGGCCCGCCTCTCCCCCCTCCCGCGAATCAACCCCCAGCGTTCCCTCGGCACAGTCTTCGCCACGCGCACTGCCCTTGGTCCTTCCCAGTCTCCGCTCCATCACTGGCTCACCTGCTCTCGACGCTGATGACATGGTCCAGGACATTAGCAGGATCAAGCTTGAGAATCGCTTGCATCCGGAGGATCGGGAGCGTCATGCAAAGTGGATTCTCGAGCTCATTGTATCCATCAACTCCAAGTTTAAAGACGAACATCCCTCGTTGTGCTCATGAAATCTCTTGTACTCATTCACTGTTGTCCAATTCTTTTTGATATTTATTCATGTAATTACAATCCTACTACTTGGTCCGAGGGTGAGATGTCGTCCTATGAATTAAATGTACATTGCTTGGTCTACGTGCGTTTCAGC
>Ga0307516_10006051_pt1 | contig 14298 bp, 13 predicted proteins | sample 19_EM_MG_FD_203310 | JGI IMG/M metagenome (GOLD analysis project Ga0307516, IMG submission 203310) | Populus trichocarpa ectomycorrhiza microbial communities from riparian zone in the Pacific Northwest, United States - 19_EM | ecosystem: Host-associated > Plants > Roots > Unclassified | place... | reverse complement strand
GAACTTGCGGCCCTTGGTGTAGACCTCGACCGAACCGGTGTGGCGGTTGGCCCAGCGGTTGCCGATGCCGAGCACGAAGTCGCTCGCGAGCATGGTGGCGTTGCCGTAGCGGTGGCTGGTCTGAAGGCCGCACATGCCGGCCATCAGCGGGTGGTTGTCGGGAATGGCGCCCCAGCCCATCAGCGTAGGGATCACCGGCACGCCAAGGATCTCGGCAAACTGCACCAGCAGCTCCGACGCATCGGCGTTGATGACACCGCCGCCGGCCACGAGCAGCGGGCGGTCTGATGCGTTGAGCATCTCGAGCGCCTTCTCGACCTGCCTGCGGCTGGCAGCCGGCTTGTAGACCGGCAGCGGCTCGTAGGTGTCGATGTCGAATTCGATCTCGGCCATCTGCACGTCGAACGGCAGGTCGATCAGCACCGGGCCCGGCCGGCCGGAGCGCATCAGATGGAAGGCCTGCTGGAACGCACGCGGCACCTGTGCCGGCTCCAGCACGGTTGTGGCCCACTTGGTGACGGGCTTGGCGATCGACTGGATGTCGACCGCCTGGAAGTCTTCCTTGTGCATGCGCGCACGCGGCGCCTGGCCGGTGATGCACAGGATGGGAATCGAGTCGGCCTGAGCCGAGTAGAGCCCGGTGATCATGTCGGTGCCGGCGGGGCCGGAGGTGCCGATGCACACACCGATGTTGCCGGCCTTCGCGCGGGTGTAGCCCTCGGCCATGTGTGACGCGCCTTCGACGTGGCGGGCCAGCACGTGGGCGATGGATTCGCGTTCGCGCAGGGCGGAGTAGAGCGGGTTGATCGCCGCGCCGGGGATGCCGAAGGCCTGCGAAATGCCCTCCTTCTCCATCACGAGCACAGCAGCCATCACGGCTTTCATTCGGGCCATATCAGTCTCCTTTTTGACCACCGAAAAGTCGGTGGCGACTTGTCTTGAAATCGTCGAGGCCATGGTCGGCGCTGGGTTCGACTCTGTGAATCCAAGTCAGGGGATATCTGATATTCCGTGCAGGAATGGCCTTCGCGTTTGCGCCTACATTGCGCGCATGGACCGTGTTCAAGGCATTCGCCTCTTCATCCGTGTCGTCGAAACGGGCTCGTTCAGCAAGGCCGCATCGGACCTTGGGCTAACGCAGCCCACCGCGACGAAACACGTGGCCGAACTCGAGCAGCGGCTCGGCTCGCGCCTCTTTCATCGCAGCACACGCGGCGTCACGCCCACCGAAATCGGCACGCTGTATTACGAAAAGTGCTGCGTGATCGCACGCGAGCTCGAAGAGGCGGACAACCTCGCTGCGCTACTTCAATCGCGCGTGCGAGGCACCTTGCGCATCAGCACCTCGGTGGCCTTCGGGCGGCGCGTGATGGTGCCGCTGGTGCTGCGCTTCATGCGCGAGCACCCCGACATCCAGGTGGACCTGAGCTTCGACGACCGCTACGTCAACCTCATCGAACAGGGCATCGACGTGGCCCTGCGCATGGGCCGCCTGGCCGACTCATCGCTGGGTGCGCGCTACCTCGGCGCGAACCCGTGGGTGATGGTCGCAACACCGGCCTACCTGGCGCTGCGTGGTACGCCGAAGACGCCGCATGATCTTGCGCAGCACGACGCGCTGATCTACAGCACCGTGCAAGGCGACGAACGCTGGCACTTCACCGGTGCCGACGGCCAGCCCATGCCCATCCCGGTGAAAGGCCCGCTGCGATCGAACAACCTCTCGGCGCTGCTGGCCGCCACGCGCGCGGACCTGGGCCTGGCCACACTGCCCTGGTATGTCGCGCATGACTCGGTACAAGAAGGCGTCGTGGTGCCGGTGCTGGCCGACTGGGCTTTGCCGGCTCAGGAGATCCATGCCGTGTACCCGTCGCCTCGCCTCGTGCCCACCAAGGTCAGCGGCTTCGTGAAGTGGCTGGAGGGGCAATTCCCGGAATCATGGTGGAGCCGCGCGCATTGAGCGAGCAAGTGGACAGAGCGCGAGTGGCACAGTCGACAACCCGAACCCGAAGGAGCTTTGCATGACGATCACGGTGACGCGCGACACAAGCGCGAAGATGAAGCACACGGTGGCGATACGCCAGCACGCGTTCGCGGTCGACGAACCCGCGTCGAACGGTGGCGAAGACTTCGGGCCCACGCCGCACGAGCTCTACGACAGCGCGCTGGGCGCGTGCAAGGCGCTGACCACGCTCTGGTACGCCAAGCGCAAGAACATTCCGGTCGACGGCATCGAGGTGAGCATCGAGCGCGATGACAGCGAAGAGCGCCAGGGCAAGTACCGCTTGAAAGCGGTGATGACGCTGACTGGCTCGCTCACCGAGGCGCAGCGCCAGGAGCTGCTCAACGTCGCGTCGAAGTGCCCGGTGCACCGGTTGATGACGACGGTGACGACCGAGATCCAGACCGAGCTGAGCCCGCTGCCCGTTTGAAGCCGAGCGGCGCGCGGTTCAGCCGCGCCGCTTCTTCGCAACCGGCGTTTGCAGCGCCTCGAAGGCTTCGTCCAGCTCGATGACGGTTCCGCAGTCGCGGGCTTCGTAGCCGGGCAGTCGGTCGACGGACTGCTTGAACTCGTCGCCACGCAGGATCTCGAGCATCTGCTGCATCACCGGCGCGTCGAGCGAACGCTCGTCGCACAGCAGGAAGTAGCGCTCGCTCTGGCTCGGCACGAAGTCGAGCTTGAACTGGCGTGCAGGCGTTTCGACGCCATAGCCCACATCGGCCATGCCGCTGGCCACGAAGGCCGCCACGGCAGCGTGCGTGAACTCGCACTGCTCGTAGCCCTTGATCCGCGCCGGGTCGATGCCTTCCTTGCGCAGCAACATGTCGAGCAGCAGACGCGTGCCCGAGCCGGCCTGCCGGTTGATGAAGCGCACGCCGGGCCGCAGTAGGTCCTTCAGCCCGTAGATCTTCTTGGGGTTGCCCGGCGCGACCATCATCCCCTGGTGGCGCCAGGCGATGTTGATGAGCTTCTGCGAGCCGACGCTCAGCCACTGGCGGTAGAACTCGACGACGGGTGTTTCGAACTCGCCCTGCGGCACATGGAAGCCGGCGGCATCGCAGGTGGCGTTGTGCAGCGAGGCCAGCGCTTCGACGCTGCTGCAGTACTTGAGATCGTTCGGCAGCTCGGCCGCAACCAGGGCGTGGTGCAGCGTCTGCATCGCAAAGCCGTGGCTCGCATGGATGCGCAACAGCGAAGGTACGCGCGCCAGCACCTTCTGGATCTCGGCGCCCAACTCCGACGCCAGCGAGTCCAGCACCGGCGACAAGCGCGCGGTGATGCGCTTGTCGGCCCACACGAGTCGCTCGCCCAGCGGCGTCAGCTTGGAGCCCTTGCCACGCTCCATCACCATCAGCGGCTCGCCGAACATGGCCTCGCCCTGGCGGATCAGCTCCCACGCGTGACGGTACGAAACCCCGAGGCTGGTGCAGGCACTGGCCAGGCTACCCTGCTCATGAACGCCGACCAAAAGGCTGATGGCGCGCGGTGCCAGGGCGGTTCCACCGGCTTGGCGGATGGTCCATTGCTGCTTGATCGTGACTTCGTGCATGAATCGGGGTAAATATGTCCGCCACAGCATATTACAACGACCCTCTGCGCCATATTGCGGCGCAGGAGGCGCGTCCATAGACTCCGCCGAACTTGCCCTCAGAGGCTCCACCGAGACATGCCCACAACAGCCTATGAATGACAGCACCGAGATTGCGCGATCGATCGCCGCCACCCATAAGAATGTGCCCGGTGGGCTGATGCCTGCCCTGCATGGAATCCAGGACGCGCTGGGCCATATTCCCAAGGATGCGGTCGCCGCGATCGCGGGCGAATTCAATCTGTCACGCGCCGAAGTGCATGGGGTAATCACTTATTACCACCACTTCCGCAGCGAGCCTGCGGGTAAACATGTAGTCCATATTTGCCGCGCCGAAGCGTGCCAGTCAATGGGCGCCGACGCGTTGCTCGCGCATGCCAGCAAAACGCTGGGCTGCGGCGTTCACGGCACCTCTGCAGACGGTGTGTTCACGCTGGAACCGGCGTACTGTCTCGGCATGTGCGCATCGTCGCCCGCCGCACTCATCGACGACGAGCTGCATGCGCGCCTCACACCGCAATCCTTCGACGAACTGGTGGCGCAAGCCCGGAGCGCAACATGAGCGACAGCATCACCGTCTACGTCCCCCGCGACTCGGCCGCCCTGGCTGTGGGCGCCGATCGTGTCGCACGCGCCATTGCGGCCGAAGCGACAGCGCGTGGCCTGTCCGTGAACCTGGTGCGCAATGGCTCGCGCGGCATGTTCTGGCTGGAGCCGCTGGTTGAAGTGCTAACGCCTTCCGGCCGTGTGGCCTACGGCCCGGTGACGACGAAAGACGTGGGGGCGTTGTTCGACAGCGGCTTCCTGCAAGGCAACGCGCATGCCTTGCAACTCGGCCTCACCGACGAGATTCCGTACCTGAAGAAGCAGGAGCGCCTGACCTTCGCGCGCATGGGCATCACCGACCCGCTGTCTCTCGCCGACTATCAGGCTCACGAGGGCTTCGCCGGCCTGCGCCGCGCGCTAACGCTCGCCCCGACAGAAGTCGTGCAACAGGTGCTCGACGCCGGCCTTCGCGGTCGCGGCGGCGCGGCGTTCCCGGCTGGCATCAAGTGGAAGACAGTGGCCGCCACGCCGGCCGAGCAGAAGTACATCGTCTGCAACGCCGACGAGGGCGACTCGGGCACTTTCTCCGATCGCATGACGATGGAAGGCGACCCGTACATGCTGATCGAAGGCATGACGATCGCCGGCATCGCGACCGGCGCCACCATGGGCTACATCTACGTTCGCTCGGAGTACCCACACGCCATTGCCGTGCTGAACGCGGCGATCGGCCATGCCGAGGCGGCCGGCTTCCTGGGTGCGGACGTGCTCGGTTCTGGCAAGCGCTTCAGCCTCGAAGTGCGCAAGGCCGCCGGCTCCTACGTCTGCGGCGAAGAGACCGCCTTGCTCGAAAGCCTGGAAGGCCGCCGCGGCATCGTGCGTGCCAAGCCGCCGCTGCCGGCCATCGAAGGCCTGTTCGGCAAGCCGACCGTCATCAACAACGTGATCACGCTGGCCACCGTGCCCATCATCCTCGCGCGTGGTGCCGACTTCTACAAGAACTTCGGCATGGGCCGCTCGCGCGGCACGCTGCCCTTCCAGCTCGCCGGCAACATCCTGCAAGGCGGCCTGGTCGAGAAGGCCTTCGGCCTCACGCTGCGCGAGTTGCTGTATGACTTCGGCGGTGGCAGTGCATCTGGCCGGCCGATCAAGACGGTGCAGGTGGGCGGGCCGCTCGGTGCCTACGTGCCCGAATCGCAGTGGGACATCCCGCTCGACTACGAGGCCTATGCCGCTGTCGGCGCGGTGGTCGGCCACGGCGGGCTGGTGGTGCACGACGACACGGCCGACATGTCCAAGCTCGCGCGTTACGCGATGGAGTTCTGCGCCATCGAGAGCTGCGGCAAGTGCACGCCCTGCCGCATCGGCTCGACGCGTGGCGTCGAAGTCATCGACAAGATCACACTGAACCAAAACCGCCCGCAGCAGGAGAAGCTGTTGCGCGACCTGTGCGACACCATGCTCTACGGCTCGCTCTGCGCCATGGGGGGCATGACGCCCTACCCGGTGCTGTCGGCGCTCAACTACTACCCGCAAGACTTCGGTCTTGAGACGCCTGCCGAAAAAGCGGCCTGAAGGAAACACCATGCTGGATCATCTGAAAGAGACCGACTACGGCACACCGCGCCGCGAATCGGAACAGGAAGTCACGCTCGAGATCGACGGCAACGAGGTGACGGTGCCCAAGGGCACCTCGCTGATGCGCGCAGCCGTCGATGCGGGCATTCAAGTGCCCAAGCTCTGCGCGACCGACAGCCTGGAGCCCTTCGGCTCGTGCCGGCTGTGCCTGGTCGAGATCGATGGCCGCAAGGGCTTCCCGGCCTCGTGCACCACGCCGGCCGAAGCGGGCATGAAAGTCCGCACCCAGACGCCAAAGCTGCAAGAGCTGCGCAAGGGCGTGATGGAGCTGTACATCAGCGACCACCCGCTTGATTGCCTCACTTGCTCGGCCAACGGCAACTGCGAGCTGCAAGACATGGCGGGCGTCACCGGCCTGCGCAACGTGCGTTACGGCTTCGACGGCGCCAACCACCTGAAGGACCAGAAGGACGAGTCGAACCCGTACTTCACCTACGACCCCAGCAAGTGCATCGTCTGCAACCGCTGCGTGCGGGCCTGCGAAGAAACGCAAGGCACCTTCGCGCTGACGATCAGCGGGCGCGGCTTCGAATCGCGCGTGTCGGCCGGCCAGAACGAATCGTTCATGGAATCGGAGTGCGTGAGCTGCGGCGCCTGCGTCGAAGCCTGCCCCACCGCCACGCTGCAAGAGAAGTCCGTCATCTGGATGGGCCAGGGCGAGCACAGCGTGACCACCACCTGCGCCTACTGCGGCGTCGGCTGCGGTTTCAAGGCCGAGATGAAGGGCAATGAGGTCGTGCGCATGGTGCCGTGGAAAGACGGCAAGGCGAATGAAGGCCACTCGTGCGTGAAGGGCCGCTTCGCCTGGGGTTACGCCTCGCACAAGGACCGCATCACCACGCCGATGATCCGCAAGAGCATCAGCGACCCGTGGCAAGAAGTGAGCTGGGACGAAGCCATCAACTACGCCGCCAGCGAGTTCAAGCGCATCCAGGCGAAGTACGGTCGTGACTCCATCGGTGGCATCGTCTCGTCACGTTGCACCAACGAAGAGGGTTACCTGGTCCAGAAGCTGGTGCGCGCGGCCTTCGGCAACAACAACGTCGACACCTGTGCCCGTGTATGCCATTCGCCCACCGGTTATGGCTTGAAGCAGACGCTGGGTGAATCGGCCGGCACGCAGACCTTCAAGTCGGTCGAGAAGGCCGACGTGATTGTCGTCATCGGTGCCAACCCGACCGACGGCCACCCGGTGTTCGCCTCGCGCATGAAGAAGCGCCTGCGCCAAGGTGCGAAGCTGATCGTCGTCGACCCACGCAAGATCGACTTGGTGAAGTCGCCGCACGTGCAGGCCGATCTGCACCTGCCGCTGCGTCCGGGCACCAACGTGGCCGTGGTCACAGCGATGGCGCACGTGATCGCGACCGAAGGCTTGCTTGCGAACGAGTTCATCGCCGAGCGTTGCGAAGACAAGGCCTTCCGCGAATGGCTGGAGTTCGTGTCGCGCCCCATCAACTCGCCTGAGATGATGGAAGAGATCACCGGCGTGCCGGCCGCCGACATGCGCAGCGCCGCACGGCTCTATGCCACCGGCAACATCGAAGGCAAGCTGACCGGCAAGCGCCCGAACGGCGCGATCTATTACGGCCTGGGCGTGACCGAGCACAGCCAGGGATCAACGATGGTGATGGGCATTGCGAACCTGGCGATGGCCACCGGCAACGTCGGCCGCGAAGGCGTGGGTGTAAACCCGTTGCGAGGCCAGAACAACGTGCAGGGCTCTTGCGACATCGGCTCATTCCCGCATGAGCTGCCGGGCTACCGCCACGTGTCGGACACGACCACGCGCACTCAGTTCGAACAGGCGTGGAACGTGGAACTGCAGGCCGAGCCGGGCCTGCGCATCCCGAACATGTTCGACGCCGCACTGGCCGGCACCTTCATGGGCCTGTATTGCGAAGGTGAAGACATCGTCCAGTCGGACCCGAACACGCAGCACGTCGCACACGCGCTGTCGTCGATGGAATGCATCGTCGTTCAAGACCTTTTCCTGAACGAGACGGCGAAGTACGCGCACGTGTTCTTGCCGGGCTCGTCGTTCCTCGAGAAGGACGGCACCTTCACGAATGCCGAACGCCGCATCTCGCGCGTGCGCAAGGTCATGCCACCGAAGGCTGGCCTCGGCGACTGGGAAGTGACGGTCAAGCTGTCGAACGCGCTCGGCTACCCGATGAACTACACGCATCCCGAGCAGATCATGGCCGAGATCGCGGCGCTCACGCCGACCTTCACCGGCGTGAGCTACAAGAAGATCGACGAACTCGGCAGCGTGCAATGGCCATGCAACGACGCAGCCCCTGAAGGCACGCCCACGATGCACATCGACAAGTTCGTGCGCGGCAAGGGCAAGTTCATCATCACGCAGTACGTGGCCACCGATGAGAAGGTCACACGCAAGTTCCCACTGCTGCTGACGACGGGGCGCATCCTGTCGCAGTACAACGTAGGCGCGCAGACGCGGCGCACCGAGAACAACCAGTGGCACAGCGAAGACCGCTTGGAGATCCACCCGCACGACGCTGAAGAGCGTGGCGTGAAAGATGGTGATTGGGTCGGCATCCAGAGCCGTGCCGGCGAGACCGTGTTGCGGGCCATCGTCAGCGAGCGCATGCAGCCGGGCGTGGTCTACACGACCTTCCACTTCCCCGAGTCGGGCGCCAACGTCATCACCACCGAGAACTCAGACTGGGCGACCAACTGCCCCGAGTACAAGGTGACGGCGGTGCAGGTGATGCCGGTGATGCAGCCGTCGGGCTGGCAGAAGGAATACAGCCGCTTCACTGAAGTGCAGGAACGCCTGCTGGCCGAGCGGCACAAGGCCGGTGCGACGCCGGCGATTGCCGTACCCGCCAAGTAACGCTGCCACCCAGCCGACGCGCGACCTCAAGGGTTGCGCGTCGGGCCAACTTGCGCGCTCTCACGAGACCTCTCTATGCAACCTGATCACCTCATCCGCATGGCCAACCAGATCGGTGGCTTCTTCGAAGCCATGCCCGATCGTGCCGAGGCCACGATGGACCTGGCGCAGCACATCAAGAAGTTCTGGGCGCCTCGCATGCGGCACGCCCTGCTCGGACACGTCGACCGGGAAGGCGATGGCGAACTCAATGTGATGGTGAAGCAGGCGCTCTTGCAGCACCGCCAAGTGATTCAGTGATTTCTGTCGCGACATAGGCGGCCGGTTGGCCCGGCGCCAGTTGAAAAACTAAGTAGTTTCCCTATAATGGTAAACACTGAATTTCAACTGGAAAGCCACCATGTCGAACACCGCTGCTCAGACCCAACTGCCTGCTTCGCAAGTCCAAACCGGCGACCCGCTGCGCGACATGATCGCCGCGATGCCGATCGTGCTGCTGGCCAAGGCCATCGGCTCGGTGTTTCAGCAAAACAGCAGCGTTCGCGCGTCGGTTCAAGGTTCTGCAGCCAACTGATTCTCCTGACCAGAGAGCCCTGCGCTCTCTGCCTGTCTGTCAACGTTGACCTGTCAGCTTGATGGATTGAACGGGACGATCTGCGAGATCAGCGATGCGCCATCGCTGAGCAGAAAGTCCTTGAACGCTTGAGCCACCGGCGGCAGGCGTTTGTTACGTCGATGCAAGACGTACCAGTGCAGCATCAACGGGAAGCCTTGAACGTCGAGCACGCACAGGCTGCCGGCCTTCAGCTCCTGGCTGATGGTGTGCGCTGACAGAAAGCTCACTCCCATACCGGCGATCACGGCCTGCTTGATCGTCTCGGTGCTGCGGATCTCCATCGCGATGTTGATGTCGCCCAGACTGCGGCCGAAGCCCTCTTCCATCGAGTGCCAAGTGTCCGAGCCCTTTTCGCGAACGACGAAGGGCTCGCACAGGATCGACTCGACCGAGATGTTCTTCTTGCCAACCAGCGGGTGCCCGGGCGCAGCCAGGATCACATAAGGGTGTGGCGCAAAGTCTTCGTGGACGATGTCATGGTCCGACGGTGGCCGGACCATGATCGCCAGGTCGACCAGGTTCTCGGCGATGTGGGCCAGCAGCTCTTCGCGGTTGTGAACCGTGAAGTTCAGCGTCACGCCACGGTGCCGGCTCGCAAACTCGACCAGCAGCCGCGGAAAGAAATAGTCCCCGGCGCTGATCACCCCGACGTTGAGCTTGCCGCCTGAGACGCCCTTGAACTGCGCCATGGCGTTTTCCGCCACCTCGAACTGCTGGATGATCGTGCGGCTGATCTTCAGCAGTTCGATCCCCGCCGGCGTCAGGTAGATCTTCTTGCCGAACTGCTCGAACAGCACGTTGCCGGCATGCTCTTCGAGCTTGCGCACCTGCGTCGACACGGCTGGCTGTGTCAGATGAAGTTCTTCCGCCGCACGCGAATAGCTCAGCAGGCGGGCCACCGCTTCGAACACCTTCAACTGACGCAGCGTGGCATTCTTCATCGACGACCTTCGCGCATCAACTCACGCAGGCAGCATCTCTCGATCAAGCCACGCCCAAAGGACGGGTTCCCCGGCCCGATGGGTGGCGCCCCTGGGGGCGGGAGCGCAAGCGACTGGGGGGCTCTATTCAATGGCTTTAACCATGTCCTCGACAACTTTCTTCGCATCGCCGAACACCATCATGGTCTTGTCCATGTAGAAGAGTTCGTTGTCGAGGCCGGCGTAGCCCGCGGCCATCGAGCGCTTGTTGACGATGATGGTCTTGGCCTTGTAGGCCTCGAGGATGGGCATGCCATAGATCGCGCTGCCCTTGGTGTGCGCAGCAGGGTTCACCACGTCGTTGGCGCCCAGGATGATGGCGACGTCGGCCTGGCCGAACTCGCCGTTGATGTCTTCCATCTCGAACACCTGGTCGTACGGCACCTCGGCCTCGGCCAGCAGCACGTTCATGTGGCCCGGCATGCGGCCCGCCACCGGGTGAATGGCGTACTTGACGGTGATGCCCTTCTCGGTGAGCTTGGCCGCCAGTTCCTTCACCGCATGCTGCGCGCGCGCCACCGCCAGGCCGTAGCCCGGCACGATGACCACGGTCTCGGCGTTGCCGAGCACGAAGGCCGCGTCATCGGCACTGCCGCTCTTGACGGGGCGCTGCTCGGTGGCACCGCCCGTCGCAGCAGCAGCGTCACCGCCGAAGCCGCCGAGGATCACGTTGAAGAACGAGCGGTTCATCGCCTTGCACATGATGTAGCTCAGGATCGCGCCCGACGAGCCCACCAGCGAGCCGGCAATGATCAGCATGCTGTTGTTCAGCGAGAAACCGATGCCGGCTGCCGCCCAGCCCGAGTAGCTGTTGAGCATGGACACCACCACCGGCATGTCGGCCCCGCCGATCGGGATGATGATCAGCACGCCCATCACGAAGGCCAGTGCCAGCATCGCGAAGAACGCACCCCAGCTGCCGGTGAACATGAAGGCGAGGCCGAGGCCGATCGTGAGTAGGCCCAGCACCAGGTTCAGCACATGCTGGCCCGGGAACACCACCGGCGCGCCCTTGAACAGGCGGAACTTGTAGGTCCCCGAGAGCTTGCCGAACGCGATCACCGAGCCGCTGAATGTGATGGCGCCGATGGCTGCACCCAGGAACAGCTCCAACCGGTTGCCCGTGGGAATCGGGTCGCCCGCAGCGTGCACGATCTGGAAAGCCACCGGCTCGGCTACGGCCGCCACGGCGATGAACACGGCCGCAAGGCCGATCATGCTGTGGAAGAACGCGACCAGCTCCGGCATCTTGGTCATCTCGACCGTCTTCGCGCGGTAGGCGCCATACGCGGCACCGGCCAGAAGGCCAAGCAGCACCCACCCGAGGCCGAGCGGGTTGCCCTGCGCGAGCTTGACGATCAGCGCACCCGTGGTCACCACGGCGATCGCCATGCCGACCATGCCGAACAGGTTGCCGCGAATCGAAGTCGTCGGATGGCTCAGGCCCTTCAAGGCCTGGATGAAGCAGACGCTGGCGATCAAGTAAAGCAGCGTGACCAGATTCATGCTCATTTCGGCTCCTCCTTCACGACCTTCTTCTCCTTCTTGCGGAACATCTCGAGCATGCGGCGCGTCACGAGGAAGCCACCGAACACGTTGACGGCCGCGAGCGCCACCGCGAGCACACCCATGATCTTGCCCAGCGGTGTTTCGGTCCCCGCGGCGGCCAGCATGGCGCCGACGATCACGATCGCAGAGATGGCGTTGGTCACCGCCATCAGCGGCGTGTGCAGCGCGGGTGTCACCGTCCAGACCACGTGGTAACCCACGTAGATGGCGAGCACGAAGATGATGAGATTGGTAATGGTCGGCGAGATGATGTCCATCCGACGTTCTCCTGGTTTGATGGTCAGAAACTGCTAATTTGCATCGAACTCGATCGGTGGCAACACCACTTTGCCGCGCATCGAATACACCGATGAACGCACCGCGTCGCGGAGCGCTTCACCCCACACGACAAGCGCGGGTGGCACTTCGTGCAGATCCTCGGCGTCGCGGGGATTTCCGCTCAAGCCAATGAAACCTTTTTGCGTCGCCAAGTGCACTTGCAGCGACGTACCACCTTCGTTGGCCACCGTGCTGCGCAACGACTGCCCCGCCTTGAACAACTTCCAGCCACGCGCCTCGAGTGCCTGCAGCAGCCAGTCGTCCTTGGCGAAGTAGAGGGCCGGTGCGAACGCGGCGTTGATGACCAGGCAATCCCGCCGGTTGTCCTGGTGGTTGCTACCGTAATCGTTGACGAAATATTTCGGACGAGGCGCAGCGCAATCGCCGAGCCAGTGCACGCGACTCCTGTTACCCGCATCGCTGGCGGTCACGACAATCAAGGCCTGCGGAACGTTCTTCTTTCCGGGCAGCGCATAGACGGCGGTGTGCATCGGAATATAAGAAGCACCGCCGTCGAGAAGCAGCTGATGCGGGTGTGATGCGACCAACACCCACTCGGCTGAGGGCAGATCGAACTCGACCCGACCGACCTGCTCAGCTTGAGCGCTGCAGACACCAAAGGCCAGCAGCCAGCTCCAACCAGTAGCAGCCAAACGCCGCAAGCTCATTTGCGCTTGACCTCACCGCCCTGCGTCATCAGGCAGGCTGCCACGATGTCATCGTCCATCGGCACGTTGAACGTGCCTTCCTTGGTGATCACGAGCTTCAGGAAGTCGAGCACGTTGCGCGCATAGAGCGCGCTGGCGTCTGCTGCCACCAGGGCAGCGAGGTTGGTCTCGCCGACCAGCGTGACGCCGTGCTTGACGACCGTCTTGTTGGCTTCGGTCAGCGGGCAGTTACCGCCTTGGGCCGCGGCCAGGTCGACGATCACAGAGCCCGGCTTCATGGCCTTGACCATCTCTTCGGTCACCAGCACCGGCGCTGCGCGGCCCGGGATCAGCGCGGTGGTGATGACGATGTCGGCTGCCGCCACGCGCTTGGCCACCTCGACCTTCTGGCGGTCGAGCCAGCTCTGCGGCATGGGCTTGGCATAGCCACCGACACCAACGGCGGCTTCCTTTTCTTCGGGCGTGTCGTACGAGACGTCGATGAACTTCGCACCCAGCGATTCGACCTGCTCCTTGACGGACGGCCGCACATCACTCGCCTCGATCACGGCGCCGAGGCGTTTCGCGGTCGCGATGGCTTGCAAGCCCGCCACGCCGACCCCGAGGATCACCACCCGCGCTGCCTTCACCGTGCCGGCTGCAGTCATCAGCATGGGAAAGAAGCGCTGGTACTTGTCGGCCGCGACGATCACGGCCTTGTAGCCGGCAATGTTGGCCTGCGAGCTCAGCACGTCCATGCTCTGGGCACGCGTGGTGCGCGGCGCGGCCTCGAGCGCAAAGCTCGTGATGCCGGCGCCGGCCAGGCGCTGCAGGCCGTCGCGGTCGAAGGGGTTGAGCATGCCGACGAGCGCAGCGCCCGTGGTCATGAGGCTCAGCTCCGAATCGAGCGGTGAACGCACCTTGAGCACCAGGTCAGCAGCGAACGCGCCCGCCTGGTCGGTGATCTCGGCACCTGCAGCCACGTAGGCTTCGTCGGTGGCACTGGCGGATACGCCGGCACCGGACTGGATGCGGAGGGTGTGACCCTGCGCCTTGAGTTTCTTGGCCGTTTCAGGCGTCACGGCCACGCGTGTTTCGCCGGCAACCGTCTCGAGCGGTACCCCAATCAACATGGATCTGCCTCCTCAGTCGTCGGCACGGGATGATCAACTTGCGCCGAGCTTACAAAAACACGAGAGCCTAACGCATCGCGCACGTTTCGTCGTTGATTCGAATACGTCCTGTCGACACGGGCCGCTACCATCCGAACCCATGTCGGACCGTTGGAAGCCCAGTGTCACCGTGGCGGCGATCGTCGAGCGCATCACCGATGGCGTGAGCCGTTTTCTGTTGGTTGAAGAACACACCGCCGAAGGCCTGAAGCTCAACAACCCCGCCGGCCACCTGGACCCTGGAGAGTCACCCGAGCAAGGCGTGGTGCGCGAGGCACTGGAAGAAACTGCGTGCGCGTTCACACCTCAGTGCGTCGTCGGCCTCTACCTGTCGCGTTTCCAGCGGCCGAGCACCGGCGAAGACG